>Ga0265295_1001966_pt1 | contig 34250 bp, 27 predicted proteins | sample Munlansysbiofilm_FD_192503 | JGI IMG/M metagenome (GOLD analysis project Ga0265295, IMG submission 192503) | Leachate microbial communities from a municipal landfill in Southern Ontario, Canada - Methane capture system biofilm | ecosystem: Engineered > Solid waste > Landfill > Unclassified ... | reverse complement strand
CCCGGCTTGCTCCGATAAAGCAGGGAAGATTCTCCCTGATCTGTTTTTCCTGGATAGCTTCGATCTCCTTTCTAAGACGTATTGTTTCCAGGGCATTGGCAATGCTGATCTCCAGGGTTTCCATGTGTATGGGTTTTATAATATAATCATGGGCTCCGCTTTTCATGCATTCAATCACCAGTTTAATATTTTCATAGGCAGTGATCATGATTACCAGCACATCAGGTTTCAAGGATTTAAACTCCTTGAGTGCCTGATTGCCGCTCATTCCGGGCAATCCGATATCCAGTAAAATAAGGTCGGGAGGTTCAGTTGAAAATTGTTCAAGTGCCGCTTCCGCTGTCTCAAATTTTAAAACCCTGTAGTCGTCCTCTAATTCAAATGCAATGCCTTCCCGAATGGTTTTTTCATCGTCTACAATATACAGGGTGTACTCTATCATGCTTTTTCAGGCCTCTTTGTTGATGGATTTAATGTTTTGTATTCTCCGGAGGTCAAAGGGATTTCAATAATAAACCTGGCACCTCCCGAGTCTGCCGGCATCACTTTTATTGTGCCATGATGATCGGTAATAATCCTGTGACACAGGCTCAGTCCGATACCTGTGCTGTAATCTTTGGTGGTAAAAAAGGGTTCAAAAATCCTCATTCTCAAGTTTTCTGGTATTCCGGGACCCGTATCTTCAACTGTCAAAACGATTTTGTCAGCGCTTGCCGATGATGACACCAGGATACATTTGTCAGTGTCTTGATCGGCCATGGCATCCACAGCATTATTGATGAGGTTCAGGATCACCTCCTCAATGAGATTAGGCACTGCATGGCAGCAGGGAAGGGACTTGTCCAATTGAGTTTCCAGGCTGATTTTTTTTTTGTCAAGGGTCATGGCGGCAAGATGAACCGCCTCAAGTACCGGTACATTAATATCGATGATGGCAAATTGAGGCTCTGCGGGTTTGGAGAAATCCATAACCCGTTTAATAACCGATTCTATTTTTTCGGATGCAGAGTGCATGGCTTCAACGGCAGGCGCTATCTTATGGGCCCTTTGAGGGTCACCTATACTCTTCTCCAAAATCCTGAGATAAATATTGATTCCTGATAGGGGGTTCCGGATTTCATGGGCAATCCCTGCCGCCACACGGCCCAATGAGGCCATTTTATCCTGGATTGTGAGCAGATATTCAAGCTCCCTGGCCCTTGTCCGATCTATGGTGGTCAGCAAAAATGCTTTTTCATCCCGAAAATCTATGGGTGTAACAAGGCAGGTGACCCATTTCATTGTCTCCTGGGTCCTGTTTTCAAGGGAAGAATAAAACCTGAAATCCAACTCAGTGATGGTTGGATTTCCCTGTATAAGCCCCATGTAAAACAGCTTAACCTTTTCTTGATCTTCCGTGTGAATATGATCATACCTTATGGAATCAGCCGGTTTTATATCACCGATGAGTTCAAGCTGTTTGGAGTTTCTGTAAATCACGTTTCCATGCTGCATAATCACGATTCCGTTTGGAGAATTTTCCACCAGGTCCCGCATGTTTTTTTCACTTTTGTAAATGGCCTGCTCAGATTTTTTTCTTTGCAGAATCCGCCACATTCCCTGGGCTAAAAGATCAATCTGGCGTAAGTCAGACTGGTCATAATCTGTTTTTTTATTGCCCATGCCAGCGACGGCAACCACCTTATCACCATTAAAGATAGGAACATTCATATAACGGGATAAGTTGTTGTACCCAGGGGGAAGCCCTTTTTTTTCGGGGTTGGATCGCCTGTAATCATTTGAAATGACGGGTTTTCGTTGTTTTACCGCCTCCCCCCAGAGCCCCATGGTTTTCAGGGTAAACCCCTGGGTAATATTATGGATGATATTTTTTCCCTGGGAATTTTCAGACCCGGAATCAACAGAATAAACGATACCATCCTGATCGGCAAAGGCCAGATATCCAAATCGGCTTTTGGTCAGGCGGATCATCTGCTCAAAGGCAAATTCAACAGTATCCTGTATGGGGGTGTTGGTTTGCTCATTGAGCTTGAGCAAGGCTTCCAGGCGCATCTCATTAAAAAGAAATTCTTCTGTGCGCTGCATTACCTGTCGCTTCAAAGTTCTGTTCCAGAATAAAATTGAACCGGTTATAAGCAACATGACAAGGGTGGCGCCGGCAATGGAGTACCAGAAGGCCGGAACTTGATAGAACTTAGGTCCTTCGAGTCTAATCCATTTAGAGTAAATGTCCCGGTGCTCATTTTCACCGATATCTGCCAATCCTTTTTCAATAATTCGGGCCATAATGGGCCAGTCACTTCTGGTACCAAACCCATGATTGAGCTCAAAACCTGTATTGCCTGCAAGGCGGAGGTTTGTAATTTTTTGATTTTCAATAACATGGAGAGCATTGGGCACCTCCATGATCATGGCAAAAAGTTCACCAAAGGAAACCTTGTGCATGCCCTCACTGCCGGTGGAAACATCAATGACGGTTAACTCGGGGTAATAATCCCGGATGAATTTCCCCACGGCATACCCCTTGGGTACACCGATTTTCATTCCCTGCATCTGGTCAAGCGTAAATGTTTTTTCTTGGGATTTACGCACAATAATGGTGGTTTTAAGATTCAGATATGGAGTGGACCAGTTCATAAATTGTCTTCGTTCAGGAGTTGCCTGGGCCGCACTTATTACATCAATTTCTCGTTTTCTAGCAAGCGTCAGTGTCTCTTCCCAGGTTTTGGGCTGGACAATTTTAAATTTAAACCCCAGTTTCTTTTCGATCAAACGGACGTAATCGGCAACCATACCACTGTATTGTCCTTTTTCATCAAAAAATTCCAGGGGCTCCCAATCTGGGGAGACCGCCAGTCTAATGTTTTCATTATGGGCGTTGAGCCATTGCCTTTCCTTTGGAGTCAAAAGTTCATCCCGGGTGTGGCAGCCCGTTAATTGAAGCAGTATATAAAAAAGAATAAGAACGCAGCAAAATGCTGAAATCAAAAGTCTTACAATTCTTTTTTTTTCTGTACTCACCATGTTAGACCCTGATAATAAAGATTTCTGCCATCTCTTTTTGTTTTGATTGACTGTATCATACAATCAACCATTAGAAGAGAGGATTTAAAAGATTGAGTCTTTCCGGAAAAACATAAGAATTCTTCAATATTGTAGTAATTTTACAATCTGCTTTCTTTTCAAGACAATGAAATCTTAATGTTTTTATTTCAAAGATTAATCATTTGTTTGTCATTAAAATTGGTTGATTTGCCATGTTTTTATGTTTTACACTTGTCCTGCCGGACAAATAACAGGACATATAAAAGTTTGGCATATATCATGCTTGTATTATTGTTGTAAAATAAAAAGCAGTGTGGTCCAATAAAATTTTAAAATTAATTAACACTTAATGCAGAGGGAAAAAATGGCAGATTTTAATGCAATGCAAGACGCTTTGGTCAACTGTGATGTGGATAAGCTCTTAGGACTTGTCAATTCAGCTTTGGCAGAGAAAACACCGGCAACCGAGATATTGAACAAGGGGCTGATCACCGGTATGGATCTTGTGGGTGAAAAAATGGAAAGCGGTGACATGTTTATTCCCGAGGTTCTCATGGCTGCCCAGGCCATGGCCCAATGTGTAGCCATTTTAAAACCCCTGTTGGGAGAAGGTGAGTCTGCCGAAGGTGCAAGTGTTATCATTGGAACCGTTAAGGGAGATCTCCATGATATTGGAAAAAATCTTGTGGCCATGATGATGGAGAGTGCCGGCATGACCATTCATAATCTCGGGGTCGATATCGAACCTGAAGAATTTGTAGCCCAGGTCAAGGAAAAAAATGCAAAAATTGTATGCCTGTCAGCCCTTTTAACCACCACCATGCCCATGATGAAAAAAACGGTGGATGCCATTGTGGAGGCAGGTTTAAGGGATCAGGTTAAAATCATGATCGGAGGGGCACCCGTGACCCAGGCTTTTGCCGATGAGATAGGTGCGGACGGCTTTGCAGCAGATGCAGGTTCTGCCGCTAGACTTGCCAAAACGCTTGCAGCTTAATTTAAGGAGAAATAGGTCATGTTTGAAGTGATTGGAGAAAGGATTAACACCTCCAGAAAATTAGTCCAGGCAGCTGTTGCCGAACGTAATGCCGGCTATATCATTGATGATGTGCAAAAACAGCAAAAAGCAGGAGCTACCTACATCGATGTCAATGCCGGTGCCAGGATCGGTCATGAATCCGAAGACATGAAATGGCTTATTGATACCATACAGCCTGTGGCTACCATTCCGCTTGCCCTTGATTCTCCCGATCCTGCAGTGCTTGAAATGGCGTTTCAAATGATGAAAAAAACCCCGATGATCAACTCCATAAGTTTGGAAAAAGAGCGGTTTGATGCAATGATGCCTTTTCTGGAAGGCAAAAAGTGTAAGGTTATTGCCCTGTGCATGGATGACTCGGGCATGCCCGGCTCTTCTGAAGATATCATCGCCAGGGCAGACACCCTGGTCAAGGAGTTGAATTCAATTGGCATTGCCACATCATCCATATATCTTGACCCCCTTGTCCAGCCCATCAGTACGGACAGTAATAAAGGGGTCATGGTACTGGATGCCGTCCGGGGCATAAGGGCCAAATACCCGGAAGTTCATATCACGGGCGGTCTTTCCAATATCTCCTATGGGCTGCCCCAGCGTAAAATCATCAACAGAACCTTTGTGGCGCTGATGATGGCTGCCGGCATGGATTCGGCGATCATTGATCCTCTGGATGATAAAATTATGGCCACAATCAAGACGGCGGACATGCTCCTTGGCAGGGATTCCTTTTGCGGAAATTTCCTCAAAGGCGTCAGAGCTGGAACGATTTTAAGCTAACCGACCATCGTATTCGAGGATTTTTTCATGGAAACAGCAGGTTTTAATTTGGCCGGGATTTTAAATCGGTTGCAAAATAACCATCCGGTTAAAAAAAACGAGGTCACATATCTTCTCGGACTTTCTGATCCTGAAGAAACCCGTCTGCTTTTTGAGGCTGCTAGAGCACTCAGGGCTCGGTATTTCGGCAGCACGATTTTTCTGTACGGTTTTTTGTATTTTTCTACTCATTGCCGGAACAATTGTAATTTCTGTCAGTATAGAGAGTCCAATCAGAAGCTTGTCCGGTATCGAAAAAACCAGTCTGAAATAACGGCTGCTGCCCGGGATATGGCGGCAGCCGGAGTGCATTTGATCGATCTGACCATGGGGGAAGATCCCGAGCTGTATGGATCGGGGAAATCCGGTTTTAGCCGGCTTGTCACCATGGTTAAGGCTGTTCAGGCTGAAACAGAGCTTCCAGTGATGATTTCTCCGGGAGCTCTTCCTGACAGCGCCCTTGCGCAACTGGCCGATGCCGGGGTTACATGGTTTGCCTGTTACCAGGAGACACACAATAAAACCCTGTACAAAACTCTTCGCCAGGGCCAGGGGTTTCAGAACCGGCTGGCCAAAAAACATCTGGCCAAAAGTCTTGGCATGCTCATTGAAGAGGGGCTCCTCACTGGGGTGGGTGAAAGTCTGGATGATCTCACCGACTCCATCCTCTGGATGAGAGATTTTTCAGTTGATCAGGCAAGAGTCATGACATTTGTTCCCCAGGCAGATACTCCCATGGCCCACACAAACGTCCAGGAGAGTTTAAAGGAACTTGTCATCATTGCAGTCATGCGGCTGGTTCTTCAGGATGTGTTGATTCCTGCTTCCCTGGATGTTGACGGCCTGAAAGGTTTACGGGCAAGACTGGAAGCTGGAGCCAATGTAGTCACCTCCATTGTTCCACCGAATAAAGGTCTTGCCGGGGTTGCCAATCCCTTGCTTGACATCGAAGCGTCCCGCCGGACCCTGGCCCAAGTTTTACCGATCTTGAAATCCTGCGGACTTTCTCCTGCCCCCCGGGAAGAATACCTGGCCTGGGTAACCCTTCGGCAGAAAAGGATGACCCCATCCGTTGCAGAAAAAGAGGCCATGGAGTGCTGATTGCAGTTGTCGGAGGAAAACTCCAGGGTGTTGAAGCGGTTTACCTGGCTCAAAAGGCCGGATGGGCGACACTTGTAATCGATAAGAATCCAGATGCACCGGCAATCGGACTATGTGACCGGTTCCTGAAGTTTAACTTCACCCTTGATCACCCTGTGCCCCCGGACTGTCCCAGGGTGGATCTTATCCTTCCGGCGGTTGAGGATACAGCGGTGCTTACGGCGGTTAAGGCCTGGGCAGAAATAAAAAATATCCCCCTGGCGTTTGATCCTACTGCCTATAGTCTCTCATGTTCCAAACTCAAATCAGACGCACTGTTTAAAAGGATGAACCTGCCTGCCCCCAGGCCTTGGCCCGGTTGCAGCTTTCCTGTTGTGGTCAAACCTGATCTGGCAAGCGGCAGCCGGGGCGTAGAGATCGTTTCTGATTTTGAATCCTTCTCCTCCAAATTTCCAAACCTGCAGCACATGGATCATTTGGTCGTACAGGAATATGTTGACGGCCCTTCATATTCCATTGAAATTATCGGGTCTCCGGGAAAATACCAGACGCTTCAGGTCACCGATCTCGGTATGGACGATATCCATGACTGCAAAAGAGTAGCCGCCCCCACCCAGCTGTCTTCCCATGACATCTGCCGGTTTGAAGAGATGGCCGTTGCCATTGCAGAAGAAATTCATCTCACGGGAATCATGGATGTTGAAGTGGTGCTCAATAAAAACCAGCTTAAATTGCTTGAAATTGACGCCAGATTTCCCAGCCAGACCCCCATGTGTGTCTACTGGTCAACAGGAATCAATATGGTGGAAATGATCGGCAGCCTGTTTTTAAACAGAAAAGTCAAAGAGTCGGCGAAACGTTATGAGCGGTACGTAGTGGTTGAGCATATTCAGGTTTCCGGGTCTGGTATGGAGATCCTGGGAGAACACATCATGGCCCAGGACGGACCGTTGACCCGTCACCCTGATTTTTTTGGTGCAGATGAAGCCATCACAAGCTTTGTCCCGGGGAAAAGTCACTGGGTGGCTACGATGGTCTTTGTTGGTAACACCCAGGCGGAGGTGAATGCGAAACGAGAGAAGAGCTATAGCCAGATCATAGAAGCTACCTGTGCTGGATTAAAGGAGCCTTTACATTGACCCGTTTAAGCACCGGCGACATCTGTGGTATCTCTTCAAGTCTTGAAACCTATGACCTTGACCTTGTTGCCAAAACAGGCCGCACACTTCTGGGAGTTGCATGCCATGCCGGCGGCGTAAATGAAGAGACAATCACACCTCTGATCAAACCGTTTTCCATTCATGTGGTTCCCATTACAGCAGGTCAGGGCGTTATTTCAAATTTCAGCGAAACCGTTGCTGCCATTCTTGAGTTTACAGGGTTTTCCGTCCAGGTTTCGGAAAAACCGGACGTATCCGGCGTTGCCCAGGCCTTTGAACGAGGTGCAGATGCCGTCATGATGTCTGATGATCACAGGTTTGTGGGTATAAATTTAAAAACCCGTTGCGTGGTCGATAATTCCGAAGCAACAGGCAGGGTCTTTGCCGCAGCACTTGATCTCATGGCCCGGGGTATAAACGAACGTGAGGCCCTGGTCATGGGATGCGGTCCTGTTGGACAAGCCGCCGCCCGTACCCTTTTATCTTTCAATGCCCGGGTTAGTCTGTACGATAGCAACCTTGCAACTGCACGGCTGTTAAAGGATAAACTTGGAAAGGGCAGGGCGGTCCGGGTTGAAACAGAGATCAAAGCCGCCCTTTTAAACCATGAATACATCCTGGAAGCCACGCCGTCTGCAGATACAATCCCGGATGAACTCCTGGGAAATTCTAGGGTTGTTGCAGCCCCGGGTGTACCCCTGGGGGTTTCTAAAACCGGTTGCAAAATCCTGAACGATCGTCTAATACATGACAAACTGGAACTGGGTGTGGCCGCCATGGCCATTTCCCTTGTGCCAGGGGACGGGAAAACAGGAGGTTATTTTGAGTGATTTAACATGGACTGAAACTCAGCTCAGAAGACTTAAAGAACTGGACTTAGACCTGAAAAATATTCCGGCTCATTTTTCCACACCCGCAGAACGAAATACCTTATTCCAGCAGATTGAAAAAAAACAGACGAAAGATCAACGGGCTAAATTATCAGATTATCTCTCCCAGGGCAATCCATCCCACATGGATTCACTGATGGAAACCGTCTGTCAGGTGTTATATAAACAGGGGTTTATACGGGTGAGTACCCCGACAATCATCACCCGATCCGCCCTTGTGAAGATGACAATAGATGAAGATCATCCGCTCACCCGGCAAGTTTACTGGCTGAACGAAAAACAGTGCTTACGACCCATGCTGGCCCCCAACCTTTACAGTTTAATGAAGGATTTTGCCCGGCTGAATCTTAGACCGATCAGGTTTTTCGAGATGGGTTCCTGCTTCCGCAAAGAGTCAGACGGAGCCCGGCATAACAGTGAATTCACCATGTTGAATCTTGTGGAAATGGGGCTTGCCCTGGAACACCGGCATTCCAGGCTAATGGAGCTTGCATCCATGGTGGCCGAGGCTTCTGGACTTACTGACTTTAGGTTTGAAACCGAAGAGTCCAAGGTCTATGGTAGTACCCTGGATGTGGTGGCAGGCCCGGACAGCATTGAGGTGGCATCCGGTGCCATGGGGCCGCACCCCCTTGATGCTGCGTGGAACATTACAGATACCTGGGTGGGCATGGGATTTGGCCTTGAACGACTTTTGATGACATCTTCTCAAGATACCACCATTGGAAAGTGGGGGAAAAGCCTGTCATACCTGAACGGTATTCGGTTAAGTCTTTGATTCTTTAAAAGCTACCACGAAAGCACCATTGATAAAGAGGAGGGGTATTGTGACAGAGGTAAAAATTTTTGCGGGAATTTGTGGCTTTACGACGATAGTTACCAGCGAGGACAGGGGAGGCTACAACGCAGTCATCACCATCAAGAGTGAATGCCCCAATTGGACGAAGGTCAACGAGACCCTTGAAGGGAAAGAGATTAATGTTATGACTGAGTTGTTCAAGGACAAAAAAACCGGCACAGTTAATTCTCAAGTGATCCAGACTGCGTTAAACAAGATTCCCCATGTGTCGTGCCCGGTTATTTCCGGCGTGCTCAAGGCAATGGAAGTAAGTGTTGGTCTGGCATTACCCAAAAATGCCACCATTACCTTCAAGTAAATCTTGTCTGGTTGGCCTGGACCCAGACTATACCTCCAGGCGCGTGGGCTCAACCTGTGAGATCTGTTCAAAACGAGAGACCTGCACAATGAGAATTCATTGAGGAATATCCCATGTTAAAAAAAACAATTCGTCTTTTCCCCCATGGCAGGGCCATCAAATCTGACACCGGACGAAGGCTTATGGAGGTCTTGGTAGATAACAGCATCTTTCTTCGATCCGATTGCGGAGGCAAAGGGACGTGCGGTAAGTGCCTTGTCAACGTGATTTCTCCGGAAAAAGATGCTGGTTTGAAGACTGCCTGTACCCTGGAGGTGACCCGGGACATGGAGATCGAAATCCCTGAAACTTCGATGCTCTCCGCCCATATCATCACCAAGGCATCAGTTATCCTTCCAGATGATTTCCTTGCTTCAGATCCAGGAATTGTTGATTCCCGGGCCCTTGGCATTGCCGTTGATCTTGGAACCACCACCATAGCTGTTTATCTTTTAAATATGAGGGAACGAAAGATACTATCGTCCCTTTCCGTAAAAAATCCCCAGGCCCTTTACGGCGATGACGTAATGAGCCGCATCGGTGCGATCGGCAATTCTCCCGAAAGCCTTGTACATCTCCAGGGGTTGGCTGTCCGGGCCATCGAGTGGGGGATAAATTCCCTTTTGGACGCACTTGATCTTGATGGGGACAGGCTCCAGCAGATGGTTGTGGTGGGCAACCCCACCATGATCCATATCTTTTGCGGGGTTAACCCAGAATCCATCGGTGTTTCCCCCTATGAGCCTGTGTTTAAAAATGCCAGATACAGCTCATCTGAAAAGATCGGTTTCGGCTTCAGGGAGATTCCCGTTTACACCCTTCCCCAGGTGTCGGGTTTTCTTGGGGGCGACATCCTGGCTGCAACCCTTGCCTGCGATCTTGTGAATCAGCCTTTCGGAACCTTGCTGGTGGATATGGGAACCAATGGGGAGTTGATGTTAAGGGGGAAAAACAGACTCTTTGGGACCTCCTGTGCCACGGGCCCCGCCTTTGAAGGGGCTTCACTTTCAAGCGGTATGCAGGCCATTCCCGGAGCAATTGACAGGGTTGAAATCAATCCGGAAACCGGGATTGCAAGCCTGTCGGTCATTAAAAACAGCCGGGGTAAAAAGATACATCCCTCCGGGATTTGCGGCTCGGGCGTTATCTCTGTTGTGGCACAGCTGCTGAAGACCTCTATCATGATGCCCGACGGTCGACTGAACAAGGCCTTTGCCTCCCCGGCCCTTGAAATGGATGGCGGGACACCCCGGGCCTATGTTCTCGCCCCTGCTGATCCATTCGTTTCCTCAGCCCTGCCGGGCAATCAAGGGGCAGTCACCTTTCTTCAGAAGGATATCAGAGCCGTTCAACTCGGGAAATCCGCCCTGATCACCGGCATTGAATTTTTATGCCGGGCCGCAGGTATTGATTTTCCGTCAAAGATACTCATTGCAGGTGCCTTTGGCTCCCATCTTGAAAAGGAGGAGATGCTCGCCCTTGGGATGCTTCCTCCCATTGAGCCGGACAGGATTGAATCAATCGGCAATGCTGCAGGAACCGGGGCCATCATGGCCCTGTGCGATGAAAAAAACAGGGAAAAAATTGAGGCAATTGCGGCCGATGTTACCGTGGTTGACCTTGCGCTGAGCGTGGAGTTTCAGGATCAATTTATAAGAAGCCTTAGTTTCCCGGAACCAGTTTAGCCTGACAAAACAACCTCAGAATCAGTCTACTAAAAGGTTAAGATTATCAAATAAAAGGTATTCTATTTGATTAGATTGAGTGGCCAGCCCCCAAGCCCCTGGGATTTAATTCATATAGGACCAAAGCATGAAAAGGACAAAGGAAATTGAAACTTACACAAAAAATGAGGCGTTTTAACTTACAATTTTAATTTAAAATGTAACTTAAATAAAGGGGAAATAGGTCTTGACATTGGCTCCACTTTATATAGGTCTTAGTCTTTGCATGGCGGCCTTTGCCTTCAGTTTTGCAGGATTTGGCTATGGGCTGGTGGCTGTCCCCCTTCTTGCCTTGGTTCTGCCAGTGAAAATGGCAGTGGCTATCCAGTTCCCTTTTGGAGTGCTTCTGGTATTACTTAATACCTGGCGTTATGGACGTACCCTTGAATGGCAGAATTTGAAACCTCTTCTTCTGGGGGCGGCCATTGCGATTCCCCTTGGGGTTTTTTCCCTGAACTGGTTTTCCGAGATTGTGATGAAGCGCGCCTTGGCGCTATTCATCGTTCTGACAGTGTTAAGTGCCAGAAATAAATCGGGAGAAAGAATAATCCATGGGTTTGCCGCCACCGCAACTGGTGGTACGGTACTTGGTATTATCAGTGGATGGTTCATCGGGGCGTATACCGCCGGTGGTCCTCCGGCTGTTATTTATGCCATGGCCAGATTTTCCGATGTGGAAAAGGCCAAGGGAATCATGGGGATATATTTTCTCATCACGGACATTGCTATAGTAATTCTTTTTTATTTTACTGATGTGTTGACCCTGGGTACTTTGATGGAGTCCATTGTGTATACCCCGGCAGTGGTAGTTGGGTTTCTTGTGGGTGCCGTTTCTTTAAAAAGGGTGAGTTATCGGGGATACATGGTGGGGGTGCATGTGCTGCTCCTCATTGCTGCAGGAATGCTGTGGTTTGTGCATTAATGCGTTTTAAAAATTCAACATGAGTCAAAGAACAAAAGGGGATTCAAGGTACCAACAAGTTCCTTGCCAATCTCATCATTTAAAATCCTGAATCGGTATTTGGAAACCTGCACAATATGATACTGGAAATGCCGTATTGTATGTTTCCTCTGGCACTCATGAATTAACCCAATCAATCACCCTGTCTGGGCTTCCGGTCAGGGTGGCTGCTATAGTACGCCCCAGGAACAAAGGTGTGCCGTTACCGGTGTTTATCACCTGGTCCTGAATCTCCATATTGACTGTTTTCCGGTTGGTCCCGGCCAATTGTCCCAGGGATTGCACCTGATCCTTGAGATATTTAACAGCCCAAGACTCTGCCTTGGCTATGGTCATAAATCGGTGATGGCCATCTGCGCCTTCCACAATAAATTTACCGGAACTATCTGGCTTGATAGAAACTTTCCGTTTTACCATAATATGACTGGTGATGGCCCCCACGGCGTTGGCCACATCGGCATGTTCTGGTATTATGACCTCGGCGTTGAGCCGCTTGCCAGCCTGGGGTAGAAAAAAGTGAACCGGCGCACCGATACCGATGATCGGATAACAGAGTTTTGCCGTTATGGTATATCGTCTGTTTCCAGGATTGATTATCTGGTCCATTAGCTGATTAAAAACCGGGCTTGTTTCTACTGATTTCATTTCAAAATCTTTAGATATCTGTTTTTTTAATAATTCCAGCGCCAGCTTTGTCTCCATTTGCTCTAGCAGGTTATCGATCAGGACGGTCTCTGGTTGCTTAGAAAATTGCGCCATAAGTGTGACCATGCGGTGGGCTGGTTGTGCATCCCATCGGTTAAATTGTCCCTTAATGTGTAAAAGGTCTGTCGGAGTTAGACCGCATCGCTGGATCATACCGCTCTCTTTCAATCGGGAAAGGGGAAGAAAGTGGACTGACAGGATTTCAAGCGGGCTTAACAACTCTTCAGCAGCCCGGGGACGCTCCCTTAAAAGTGCATATATTTTTTTTTCCTGAACTGTAGGTGTAAAGGTAAACTCACCTTCCATGGCCACCAGAACTGTCTGGCTAAGCTGGGAGAGGCGATGCTGTTCCATGTACTTCAGGGCCGAATCTACTCCCAGGGGATGGGATGCTTGGGCCCATACTATAGGCGCAACCCGGCTGGGCCCGATTATAAATTGATCCCTATCCCATCGGATCAGGCTGTCTCCTCCAAGCCCGACCGTCCGCATATCAAGGGCCTTGACATGGGTGGGAAACCCACCTACAGTAGCGCCACTTTTACATATTCTCACCTGTCCGTTGCTGATCTCCGCTGTATCGGTCGTGGTCCCTCCCATGTCCACGACCATGGCTTCATCAAGTCCGGTCAAAAGCCTTGCTCCAGCTACACTTGCAGCCGGGCCTGAAAGCACCGTTTCCACCGGGCGCACCCGGGCCATTTCAGCAGACATCAAGGTTCCGTCTCCCTTGACTACCATTACTGGGGCAACGATACCCTGTTTTCTCAAAACTCCGTCAAGCTCCCTGAAAAATTTAATCATTCGGGGAATAATACGGGCATTTAGGACAGCTGTCTGGGCACGGATTACAAAGTTGAGCAGATCGGACAGTTCATGGCCGCAGCACACGACCAGGTCAGTTTCCTTTTCAATAATTTCCTTGACTTTCAGTTCATGGACAGGATTTATGGATCCGGCATACCCTGATACGGCAAAGGCACTTACCTTGTCTTGGTCTATCATTTGCCGCACCACCCGGCGTACTTCATCCACATCTACCGGCTCTATCTCTTTTCCGGAAATGGTTAACTGCCCTTTTATTTTACATCTGGGGGTATGGGAGATCTGGCTATCACCATCGTCGGTTCCGCTATTCATGAGAATCAATCCCGTATTCTGACCCTCTCCCTCCACAATGGCATTGGTCGCAAGGGTGGTGGATACGGAAACAAGCTTTACCTGGGAGAGCGCTTCTTTATCAATACCTGCGAGCGCCTCTTCAATGCCGACGGAAAAATCCCACTTTGTGGTTTGAGCCTTGTTTTTTTCCACAATTTTTTTATCTGTAAAATTATATACCGATGCATCTGTATAAGTTCCGCCAGCATCTATTCCCAGCCCATAGTGGATGGTAACACCGGTGTCTGGTTCCATATCAAAAACAAGATGGCGGGTTTTCTCATTGCAACCCAGGTCACTGAACGCATCTGGTGCCGAATCTATACCGTTTTTGATGGCTGAAAAAATGGTTTCATAACCCGGCGGCACAACAACAATTTGCCGGTCGGAGTAATCCTGGGTGAGCAGCCGGGTTAAGAGGGATAGGTTCCCTGTAATTCGTTCATACTTCCAGCCATGTTCTTTTGCCATCTGCCGGGCATGCTCTTCGGATTTATTTGTGGTGCTGATACCGGTATCAATAAAGGCCGCTCTCTGGTAGTTATGGTACCATGAGTTGAAAAAATCAATTATCTTTCCGCCGTCTTCTTCTCCATAGCGATCCTTCAGTTCTTGACTCCCCATGGACTTATTGCCCACCCATATCTTTTTAGACAATCCGGCCATGGGAGACTCTTTTTCTCGGTACCAGCCATCAGATATATAAAAGGTGCCGGGATGCTTTTCAAACTCCTGCCTGTAGGTTTTGTCACTTCCCATGAAAAGTGCTATGCAGTCATGGACCCTGGGGAACACAAGCGGTACCCGGGGAGCACGAATACCGATGGTGCCTTTTCCGCAAACCCCGTATCCTATGACAATGCGACTGCACAGGGAATCCCGGGCCGAAATGTCAATGGCCTCCTGAAGCCTTCTACGCAGTTCATCAGGGGTATTGTGGAGACCTCCGGGAAGAAAATTCATCTTCACATTTAGTCCTTTTTGCCGGGCAATATGCTGAATATCCGGTGCCATAACTCCACAGGCAATGACGTGTATAATTTTTTTATCCACATCTCTTATAGAGTCTATTATGTCTCGTTTCATTAGTTAGCTTCTTGATTTGATTTTTGTTGGGAGTCATTGAAAAAAACCAGGGCCTTTTGATTCCGTTCGGCTATTTGACGGGCTGCACTTTCGGGTATGATTTCAAATCTGCCGTCAAGGTTGGCAATTGCCAGGCGACCATTTGTAAGGTCGTTTGATATCTTTTGGGAAAGAAACATCTTCTTTACCTTTTTGCCCACGACAAAATAAAAAGGTTCATCATCATCACGTTCTTTCTGGGTTAAGCGGTTGTCCTTGATCAGCTGTTTTACCTGGGCTGCGCTTTCACGTTTCTTTCGCTCCAGTTCACGCAGGCGGTTGAGCTCCCGGTTCCGTTCAGCATAGGCCAGTCTTTCTTCCCTGGTAACACTGTCCTCCACAGGTTGCGCCACTGGTTGTTTCTGACCTTTTGGTTTTTGATTTGAGATGCGCTTGTCGTGCTTTGCCTTGCTCATCTGTTTTTTATCCACAAGGCCTGCCTTGAGAAGCTGTTCCCTTAGTGAGTTGCCCATATCATTGCCCCGCATGGTTAGAAATCAGCTGCGACAGGTTCAAATTCTACCGCCGCAGCAAGGGTTTTACGTTGATATCCATTCCGTTTCCAAGGGTTCATATATCACCTTATAGCCTTTTAATTCCACCCCTATATGCATTTTTATATGAAACTCCCCAGAATTTGCCGCCACAAAGGGCGACCGCAAGGGATCGCCCCTACAATGGCCTCGGCTTATTTTATCGAGTTTCATTCTTCGTTGTGTCCGCCAGGACATATGGGTTATAGTAAACTCCCATCAAAGCATCACCATTGGCGGAGTTTTATTGTCATTAATTGTCCCTACACCTCGGCCCGTTAAAACGAGACCGCCGTATTCGGGTAGTTTGCAATTTTTTTTTGGTTGTGGGAAAGTTAACTGACACGGTAGGAATTAAACAGGCACCCAACGAAAGATGAAATTAATTTCCGAAAACCAATGGTGATGTTTTGGTGGTGAAATCCCATAGTAAAAACAAATTAAGGAGAACGGCCATGACCATTAATGCTCTTTTGAATGTACAGGAAAGATTTGAAATTCAAACCTATTACTCAAGAACCAATAAGATAGACAGGCGGATTCACGTTCCTTTTTCCGGCTCTCCGAGAAAACATCCCTTTGAAAAGGATAAAATCATTCTGGTGGTCGATCCGTTTACCTCCAACACCTTTTATTATGAGTTTGAAATCAAAGATATCTGCTTTGCCGAAGAACTTGCAAATATAACCAATATAAACGGTAAGTCTGTTTCCATGACCCGAATATGGATAAGAAAAAAAAGTGTGGCAATCTTGTGCACCCCCTTTGTTGTGGACACCATGGACAAAGCAGATTGTTGAGTTTGAGCGATGGAGGTTGTTGCGAATCGACTCACTCAGGTTTAAAATCTTGACAGGATAAGGGTATCATACTAAAAATAGAAGCTAAAATTTCTTTCCGTCAACTTGCCTGTCAGGGCATAAAACCGGAAAGATCACTTTATCTTTTACAGGCAGGAGGATTTTATGAAAAAATGGATCGATTTTTTTGTTATTCTTGTTGTTTCCCTGATCATCGGTGGTTTTGCATGTCCGGTTTTTGCAAAAACGATAACCGTTGCAACAGATACCAATTTTCCCCCCTTTGAATTTAAAGATCCCAAGACCGGTAAGCATACCGGTTTTGATGTGGAGTTATGGGACATCATTGCCCGGGAAATAGGCGTTGAGTATGATCTCCAACCCATGGATTTTAACGGTATTATCCCAGGGTTGCAGTCGGGGCAGCTCGATGCAGGCATTGCCGGTATCACCATTAAACCTGAGCGGGCCAAGGTTGTGGATTTTTCCGACCCCTATTACAACGCAGGGCTTTTGCTCCTGGTTAAGGCAGATCGAACAGACATTGCCAAGGTAGAAGATCTGGATGGAAAGGTCGTGTCCACGAAGCTTGGAACCACCAGTGCCGATTTTTTGAAGAACAACGTAAAGACAAAGGAGATCAAGCTCTATCCCAACAATGACGCCATGTTCATGGAACTTATGATGGGTGGTGCCGATGCAGTGATGTTTGATTCCCCCGTGATTGCCAACTATGTGCGTGAGGTGGGTAAAGAAAAGGTAAAGGTGGTCGGTCCCCTCTACATGGGCCAATCCTATGGTATTGGCTTTCCCAAGGGCAGTCCCCTTGTTGACAAGGTCAACACCGCCCTGAAGAAGATCAAGGACGACGGCACCTATCGTACCCTCTATCTTAAATGGTTCAACACAGAGCCCAAATAGATCTGTTTAGTGAGGATTCAATATGGGCTTTGAGTTTGACTGGCCTGTTTTTTTTGAGACCATTCCCATGCTCATGCGGGGATTGAAGTTCACCATTATCATTGCCCTTGGCGGGCTTGGGAGTGGTTTTTTTCTGGGCGTATTTTTTGGTTTGCTCAAGCTTGCCCGTAATGTCGTTCCAAGGTTGCTGGCCATTGTTTACATTGAATCGATCAGGGGAACACCCATGCTGGTCCAGGCCATGTTTCTTTACTATGGCGTTCCCATGGCCATGGGCCTCAGAATCCCTCCCATAACTGCCGGTATCATTATCATAGCGGTGAATTCCGGTGCCTACATTGCCGAGATCGTCCGGGGAGCTGTCCAGTCAATAGATTCGGGGCAGGTCGAAGCAGGCCGATCCATCGGTCTGACCCGCTCCCAAACCATGCGCTACATCATCTGGCCCCAGGCCTTCAAACGGATGATTCCCCCCCTTGGCAATCAGTTTATCATCAGCCTTAAAGATACTTCGCTACTCATGGTTATTGGGGTAGGCGAACTCTTAAGAACCGGTCAGGAGATCGTTGCTGTAAGTTTCAAAGCCTTTGAAGTTTATCTCTCCGTGGCTGTTGTCTATCTTGCCATGACCCTGACCATTGCCCGGGTGCTTCGCATGGTCGAATACCACCTTGAAATGAAAACAAAACGGTAATTGCCGGAAAAGAAACATCCATGGAAATGATTAAAATCGAAAGTCTGCATAAAAGCTATGGTCAGCTTGAGGTGATCAAGGGGATTGATCTTACAGTCAAATCTGGTGAAGTGGTGTGCATTATAGGACCCTCAGGTTCTGGAAAATCAACGGTTCTACGCTGCATCAACCGTCTCGAAACCCCCACCTCCGGCCGTATAATCGTGGATGGAAAGGATATCATGGACTCGTCAACGGATATTAACCATGTCCGGACCGAAGCAGGAATGGTTTTTCAGCAGTTCAACCTATTTCCCCACATGACCGTTTTGGACAATGTCATCCTTGGGCCGCTCAAGGTCAGAAAATTACCCCGGACCCAGGCTGAACCCCTGGGCCTTGCCCTGCTTGCAAAGGTGGGGCTGGGTGACAAGGCAAGGAATTACCCGGAGCAGCTATCCGGAGGCCAGAAACAGCGGGTGGCAATTGCAAGGGCACTCTCCCTTAAACCCAAGGTGATTTTGTTTGATGAACCCACATCCGCCCTTGACCCTGAACTTGTGGGTGAGGTTCTGGAGGTTATGAAAAATCTTGCCACAGAGGGAATGACCATGGTGGTGGTGACCCATGAGATGGGATTTGCAAGGGATGTGGCAGACCGGGTAATTTTCATCGACCAGGGGACGATCCAGGAGGAGAACACCCCCCAGGCCTTTTTTTCAACCCCTGAAAATCCAAGACTCAGGGATTTCCTTGGGAAAGTAACCGACCATTAGCCAATGATCAGTTAATGATCAGCCGGTGATTAAACTATGAGCAGCAGGACAGGTAAATGAAATATTTTCCCCTGAAAACAGCATTGTTCTGTATCCTTTTTACCCCGCTTCTCTACACTGTCATTCTGGGGGGGGTAGAGTCGTTTATGGGGAGTGTATATCAGCAGAAGATTGAAAATCGTCTTATTGGAGATTATGCACCTCTGCTCCATGGAACAATTCAAATTCAGGATCTGGTGGGGCAAAATATTCAGAGTCTCATGAAAGACGATCCTTTGGTCGATTTTTTTGGCCTTGAGGTGGATATCGTTGTGACAGGCAAGGGGGGAGTCGTTTTGTTCCCTTTATTTCTCTACCCTGAAACGGCTGACACAAACCTGATTGAACCCCTTGATCCAGTTCAAACTGCAAGGCAGAACTATGAACTCATGGACAGGGGGTTGAGTGTAAAGGTCATTGCCCGGATAGACCACGGTACGGTTGGGGCAAACCTCATTCTGGGGATTTTAATTTCTGCCTCCCTTATATTTTTTTATGTTTACTATCGACGGGGATCCGCAAAATACCAAAGTGAAGATCAGGAAAAGGGTCGTCAGATCGAGAGGCTTAAGACCGATGAAAAGGCTTACAAAAAGGCGCTTCAGGATCTTCAACAGGATAGACACAACCTGTTTGAAAGTATCAAGTTCCTGAGGGCTTCCAGGGAGGAGGTTGAGGAAAAAGCCACAATCACCGAGGATGATCTGTTTGAAGAAATTGTCTCTCTTGAAAAAAAATTAGAGGAAAACATAAAACTTCAACAGGAAAAAGAGCTTGAAATCGCCCAATTGAAAGATGAGGTTCAGAAGAAGGAGCGCAGAAGGGGGACCCATTCAAAGCGCCATTCGTTTGAGCTGTCACAAAAGCGCTTCACCGTGCTGTATAAAAACCTCGACTTTACCAGAAGGGCATTGGCCGGCATTCTTGAACTCAGCGATGAGATGCAGATAAAGGCTGAAGAGCTTGTCCACCTACTCAACGAGGATATGTCAAAAATTATTGTGAAACGAAAGGTTTTTGCCGGGAAAAAAAATAAAACCCCCTCTTTTGAGGTGCTTTTCGGTTATAACGGCAGGCTCTACTTTCGAACGAACGAACGTAACAGGTGCGAAATCCTTTTGGTGGGAACAAAAAACAGCCAGGCCAAAGATATGGATTTTCTTCACAACCTTTAAAGGGATAAAATGTATCGATCATTTTACAATCTAAAATCCAAACCTTTTCAGATAAGCTCGGACCCGGCTTTTCTGTGGCTTGGGGAAAAACATAAAGAGGCCCTTGCAACATTGCGTTACGGTATCATGGATAATAAGGGCTTTCTTTTGCTCACCGGAGATGTGGGCACGGGCAAGACAACCCTGATCAATACCCTGATAGCAAGTCTGGGCAACGATGTGATTTGTGCCTCTGTCCCTGACCCAAATCTTGAAAAGATCGATTTTTATAATTTTGTTGCAAGGGGTTTTGGGGCCGATCGGAAGATTAACTCCAAGGGTGAGTTTCTTGAGTGGTTCACCCAATTTCTCCACACGGCCCATGCCGCCGATAAAAAGGTACTGCTCATCATTGACGAGGCCCAGCTCTTGACCCAGGAGATGCTCGAGGAAGTCCGCCTGTTGTCCAATGTGGAACTTGCCCAGACAAAGCTTGTGAATATTTTTTTTGTGGGGCAGAACGAGTTCAATGAGACCCTTTCAAAACCCATCAACAGGGCGGTGAGGCAGCGCCTGACTCTTAATTACAATATCGAGCCCCTGGGACTTGTTGAGACCGCCGGATATATTGATTACAGGCTCCATGTCGCCGGGAGAGATGAGACCCTGTTCACTCCAGGGGCTGTCAGAGAAATTTATGCAAATTCCCTGGGACTTCCCAGGCGGATCAACGTTTTGTGCGACCATGCTCTTTTAACTGGGTATGTCCGTGAGGTACGCCACATCGATCAGGGGATCATAAGGGAATGTGCCCGGGAACTAGACATTCCGGTTACAGAGATAAAGCCTTTCCCGCCAACCTCCGGGAGCATTGAACAGATTTCGAGGAAACCGTCTGACCCCCAGGCGTTGCAGCCCCCTGTAAGGCCCCATGCAAAGAGAGAAAAGCGCCGATCCATGGCCCTGGCAGTTATCTTTTGTATAGGGCTTTTTATTGTGGCAGGAGCCTTTTTGTTTCCAAACTATGCTCGAACCCTGTATGCCCGGGGGGAATATTACCTGGCTGTTGTCAATAGAGAAGTTGCGGTGTTTTTATCCCAACGTTTTTCCCACGGGCCTGATCAGTCTGTTATCCTGGGAGATAAACCTGACATTTCTACGCCCCTGTCCGGGGAGCATGAACCTCTTCCCCTTGGTCACCCCTCTGCCCGTGGTGTGCCTGAACCTGCCGTTGAACACGATATTCAATTATCACCTGAAACCGTTACGGAACAGGTGGTTCAGCACTATCTCATTCCACCTTTAAATGAAACAGAGTCTTCATTAAACCCCTCTGATCCCTTAACGTCCGTTGTCAGGATCGAGCCTGGAGCTGAGCCAGAGAGTAAGCCAGAGGATCACATCCTCCCTGAAAAGGTGGTGGTTCGATTTAACTACAACAACAACGACTTTACTGAAATGGCGTTAGAGGAGCTGTCTAAATTTGCAGATGACCTTTTGTTTCATCCAAATGCAAAGATATCCATCAAGGGGTACACTGATTCCAATGGAAACCAGACCTACAATCAAAACTTGTCGCAGTTCAGGGCAAATATCGTCAAGAGTTTTCTGCTCGGCAAAGGTGCTGATTCAGACCAGATAGAAACCCTGGGAATGGGCGTTGAGAATCCCATCTCAACAAATGACTCAGTACAGGGGAGAATGATGAACAGGAGGGTTGAAATAGAGGTGATTTCAAAATGAAAAACATGCTTGTAACAGGTGGCTGCGGCTTTATCGGCGCAAACTTTATTCGTTACATTCTTGATGAGACTTCCTTTGCCGGCAGGATCATCAATGTGGACAAATTGACCTATGCCGGTAATCCGGCAAGCCTTGAGGATGTTGCGCTGAACTATCCGGATCGTTATTTGTTTGAACAGGTTGACATCTGTGATGCTCTGGCAATCCATGAAGTTTTTGACAGGTATTCCATTGACACGGTATGCCATTTTGCAGCAGAGTCCCACGTGGATCGATCCATTGCCTCTCCCGAGGTGTTTGTGGATTCCAATGTAAAGGGAACTTTTAATCTCATCGAGGCTTCAAGGCTTCAGCCGGGATTTTTAAGGTTTCACCACGTGGGCACGGACGAGGTTTACGGAAGTCTCGGCAAAACAGGCTTTTTCACTGAAACTACACCCTATGCGCCTTCAAGCCCCTATTCAGCCTCCAAGGCTGCGTCCGACCATTTTGTCAGGGCCTATTTTCATACCTATGGCCTTGATGTGACCATTTCAAACTGTTCGAACAACTACGGTCCTTACCAGTTCCCGGAAAAGCTCATTCCTCTGATGCTCCTCAACGCCCTTGAGGGTAAACCCCTTCCCGTTTACGGGGACGGCAGCAACGTCAGGGACTGGCTATATGTCCGGGATCATTGCAGGGCCATATGGATGATCCTGTGCAGGGGTCGATCTGGAGAGACCTATAACGTAGGCGGAGAATGTGAGGTCGAAAATCTTGAGATTGTCCGTATCATCTGTGACATGATCGACCGTTTGGGCCGGGCCGGACATTCCCATAAATCGTCAAGGGACCTTATCTGCTTTGTAAAGGACAGGCCCGGTCATGACTTCAGATATGCCATAGACTGCACAAAACTCAAGGACGAGCTTGGCTGGAGACCCGAAGAGTCCTTTGACACGGGTATGGAAAAGAGTCTTGCCTGGTACCTCAACAACCTGGAATGGGTCAAAAAGATTCAGTCCGGTGAATATCTTGACTGGATAAAAAATCATTACAGTAAAGAGGAAAAATAATGAAGGGAATTATTCTGGCCGGTGGTTCAGGAACCCGGCTCTATCCCCTGACCAAGGCGGTCAGTAAGCAGCTTGTTCCGGTGTACGACAAGCCCATGATTTATTATCCCCTGTCTGTTTTGATGCTTGCCGGTATCCGGGATATCATGATTATCTCAACACCGAGGGATCTTCCCATGTTTCAAGAGCTTTTTGGAGATGGTTCCGACCTCGGGATTTCCTTCAGCTACAAGGAACAGCCAGACCCCGGCGGTATTGCCCAGGCGTTTATCATTGCTCGTGAATTCCTAGGGGACGACAAGGTGACCCTGATCCTCGGGGACAACATATTTTATGGAAGTAATCTTCAGGCAACGGTCAAGAGGGCCGTCAGCCTTGAACAGGGTGGATTGATCTTTGGTTATCCGGTCAAGGATCCCCGGCGCTACGGAGTGGTGGCCTTTGATGAAAATGGCAATGTCACAGCCATCGAGGAGAAGCCCGCCAACCCGAAATCAGAGTATGCGGTTCCGGGTCTTTACATCTACGACAATCAGGTGGTGGAAATAGCTGAAAATCTTACTCCCTCTGCCCGGGGTGAGCTTGAGGTCACCGATATCAACCTCGAGTATCTTAGAATGGGAAGGCTTAAGGTAGAGCTTCTCGGCCGCGGCTATGCCTGGCTTGATACAGGTACCCATGAGGCCCTTCAGCAGGCGGCCGCCTATGTCCAGGCCGTTCAGGAGCGCCAGGGGCTGAAGATTGCCTGTATCGAGGAGATAGCCTTCAGGCTCGGGTACATCACATCCGATCAGCTCAATAAAATGGCATGGGACATGCGCAAAAACGATTATGGTCAATACCTTATGGAAGTTGCCGGGAAAAAGAGGGGGTGGGTCTGATGGGAACACGTTTTGATGAAACAGCTCTTTCCGGGGTTATTCTTGTTACCCCGGATGTGTACGGCGATTCCAGGGGATTTTTCCTTGAGACCTTTCAGCGGGACCGGTACGCCGGGGGCGGTATTTCGGTTGATTTTGTCCAGGACAACCATTCAAGATCGGACAAAGGGGTTGTCCGGGGGCTCCACTACCAGCTTCAAAACCCCCAGGCTAAGCTTGTCTATGCCGTCTGCGGAAAGATCTTTGACGTGGCCGTGGATCTTAGAAAGAACTCTGCGACCTTTGGCAAATGGACCGGTCATATTCTGTCCGATGAAAACCGTTGCCAGCTCTACATTCCTGCCGGGTTTGCCCATGGATTCTCCGTTTTGAGTGAAACTGCGGACGTGACCTATAAGTGTTCCAACTTCTATACACCTGGCGATGAGTATGGAATCATCTTCAACGACCCGCACCTCAACATTGACTGGCAGGTTAAATCTCCCATCTGCTCGGACAAGGACATGGGATGGCCGGGCTGGGGGGGCAAGAAACTTGAGACTTGAGACAAGAAACAAAGTTCAGTCCTAATACAAGCTTCAGACTTTGTTGTATCCGCAAGGACATGGGTGTTATGAGAAACGTCAGCCGTTAGCTTTTAGCTAAAAAGCTAACGGCTACTGTGGTTTGTTCCGGTCTTGTGGATTACAAATCCTTTATGGCGGCCTGGGCCGCGGCAAGCCTTGCAATGGGAACCCGGTAGGGTGAGCAGCTTACATAGGTGAGCCCGGCCCTGTGGCAGAACTCCACAGAGGCAGGGTCTCCACCGTGTTCTCCACAGATTCCAAGCTTTATGTCCGGCCTTGTGCGTCGGCCGAGCTCAACGGAAATCTCGATGAGTCGTCCAACTGCATCCTGGTCCAGGGTCTCAAAGGGGTCTGAGGGAAGGATTGCGTTGTCAATGTAGTCGTTCATGAACGATCCAATGTCGTCCCGGCTGAACCCGAAGGTCATCTGGGTGAGGTCGTTGGTGCCAAAGGAAAAGAACTCGGCGTGCTCGGCCATGCGGTCGGCCTTGAGGGCTGCCCTGGGGATCTCGATCATGGTGCCGAACTGATGGGCGATGGAGGTTATGCCGTATTTTTTGATGGTCTCCTGATACACCCTGTCTGCAATGTCCTTCACGAACAGGAGCTCCCTTTCATTGCAGGTCACGGGCACCATGATCTCGGGAAGGGGGTTTTTCCCCTGGTTGATCAGTTCGGCCGCCGCCTCAAAGATCGCTCTAATCTGCATGGCGCAAATCTCGGGGTAGGTAATGCTCAGGCGTACGCCCCTGTGCCCCATCATGGGGTTTGACTCGTGGAGGTCAAGGCTTCGTTTTTTAATCTCCTCAACATCGATCCCCAGGGCTCTTGCAAGCTCCTCCTGGTTCTCCTTTGCAATGGGGACAAACTCGTGGAGGGGGGGGTCGAGAAGGCGCAGGGTAACGGGTTTTTTGTCCATGACCGCAAGGGTCGCCTGGATCTCTTTTTTGACAAAGGGAAATAGCTCGTCAATGGCATGCATGCGCTCTTCAAGGGATTTACTCAGGATCATTTTTCTCAGAAGAAAGAGCGGTTTTGCCGAATCAATCCCATAGAACATGTGCTCGATCCGAAAAAGTCCGATACCCTGGGCACCAAACTCCAGGGCCTGGGCTGCATCTTCCGGGGTGTCGGCATTGGTTCTTACCTCCAACCTGCGGTAGCGGTCTGCTGCTCTCATGAATTTCTTGAACCTGGGATTCTCCGTTGCATCCTTCATCAAGAGTTCACCCTCGTACACAAGCCCGCCAGTGCCGTTAAGCGTCAAGAGATCCCCTTCGGTAAAGATTCTTGAGCCCACGGTGAGTTTTTTTTGTTCGGGGTTGATCTTAAAGGCAGAGGCACCGACAATGCAGCATTTTCCCCAACCCCTTGCCACAAGGGCTGCATGGCTTGTCATGCCGCCCCTTGCCGTTAGAATGCCGACAGCCGCCCGCATCCCTTCGATATCTTCGGGGTTGGTTTCGTCCCTCACAAGAATTACCTTTTTACCGGCTCTGGCCCATTTTACCGCATCCTCCGAGGTAAATACAATCTGACCGATGGCGCCTCCGGGACCGGCCGGGAGTCCCTGGGCCAGGGGGAATGCATTTTGTTCAGCCGCAGGATCAACAATTGGGTGAAGCATCTCGTCGAGCTGTTTGGGGTTGAGCCTTGTGACCATGGTGGTCTCATCTATCAAGCCCTGGTCAAACATGTCCATGGCCATGTTGAGTGCGGCCGTTCCCGTACGTTTGCCCACCCGGCATTGAAGCATGTAAAGGGTGCCCTGCTGGATGGTGAACTCTATGTCCTGCATGTCGGCGTAATGATGCTCAAGATCGGTTCTTATCTGTGCAAGCTCATTGTAAAGCCCAGGCATGGCCTCTTCCAGGGAAGGAAGGTGGCTGTTGTGGGAGGATTTTGTCGAGTTGTTCAGGGGGTTGGGGGTTCTGATGCCTGCCACCACGTCTTCGCCCTGGGCGTTGGCAAGCCACTCTCCGTAAAAGTTATTATCCCCGGTGGCAGGGTCCCTGCTGAATGCAACCCCTGTAGCCGATCGATCGCCCATGTTGCCGAATACCATGCTTTGAACGTTGACGGCCGTTCCCCATTCGTCTGGAATATGTTCGATGCGTCGGTAGGAGCGGGCGCGTTTTCCGTTCCAGCTCTTGAACACAGCTCCAATGGATCCCATGAGCTGAGCTCTTGGGTTGTCTGGGAAATCTGTTCCCAGGGTCTCCTGGATCTTTCTTTTGAACTTTTCACACAACGCCTTCATCTCAAGGGCGCTGATGTCCGTGTCTGAGTCATAGTTAAGATCGTTCTTGAGTTCGTTCATGATCATTTCAAGGTGAATCCTGATGCCCATACCGTCTTTAGGTTCTATTCCTTCGGCTTTTTCCATGACAACATCGGAATACATCATGATCAGTCTTCTGTAGGCATCATAGACAAACCACTCATTGTCCGTATTTTTGATGAGGCCCGGTATGGTGGTCGAGCATAGACCCACATTTAGAACCGTTTCCATCATGCCGGGCATTGAGCTCCTTGCGCCTGAACGGCATGAAACCAGCAAAGGATTTTTCGGATCACCGAATTTCATGCTCATGGATTTTTCTATCACAGCCATGGCAGCATCAATCTCGTCATACAGGGAAAGGGGCAGCTGTTTGCCCGCCTTGAAATAATCGGTGCAGCACTCTGTGGATATGGTAAATCCGGGTGGAACGGGCAGCCCAAGCCTTGCCATCTCGGCCAGGTTTGCCCCTTTGCCTCCTAAAAGGTTCTTTTTTGTGGCGTCACCTTCTGCCTTACCATCACCAAAACCATAGATGTATTTAGTCATTGTTTTCCTCTAATTCTATTTTATTGTGAGCCAATCTGCTATATAGCATAACTGGGCAATTTTGGTTTAAAATTTTCAACGATAATGTTATTGTACCTGGATTATGATAAATATAGAATCGATTTCAAAGGGCTTTGGAGGGCAGGAGCTTTTTTCCAATACAGGGCTGCAGATAAACCCGGGGGAAAAGATCGGCCTTGTGGGAAGAAACGGCCACGGAAAGACCACACTTCTGAGGATGATCACGGGCCGGGAAGAGCCTGAGTCAGGGGCCATTAGAATTCCAGGTGATTATCGCCTGGGATATCTGACTCAGCACATTAACTTTTCCCAGGCAACGGTTCTTGATGAATGCATGCAGGGACTCAATGAACATGAGCGGGATCACAGCTGGAAGGCGGAAAAGATCCTGGCGGGCCTGGGATTTTCACCTGAGAATCTTCAGCAGAGTCCAGATTCCTTTTCAGGCGGCTTCCAGGTGCGGCTCACCCTTGCCAAGGTGCTTGTGTCAGAACCCGATCTTCTGATCCTGGACGAGCCCACCAACTACCTTGACATAACCTCCATCCGCTGGATTTCAGGCTTTCTTCGTTCGTGGCCACGGGAAATCCTCCTTGTCACCCATGACCAGAGCTTCATGGATTCGGTCGTAACCCATATTGCAGGGATCCATCGCAAGGTCATTCGCAAGATTGCCGGCACAACCGACAAGTACTACGAGCAGATCCTCCAGGACGAGGAGGTGTATGAAAAGACAAGGCTCAACGATGAAAAACGGCGCAGGGAGATGGAGCTTTTCATCACAAGATTCAGGGCCAAGGCAAGGCTTGCCGGCATGGTTCAGTCAAGGGTCAAGACCCTGGCCAAGATGGAGAAGCACGAGAGCCTGAGCCAGATGGAATCCCTTGCATTTTCCTTTCGCAACCTTCCCTTTGCCGGCAAACAGGTGATGCAGGTGGAGGCAGTAGGTTTTGCCCATGACCCGAAAGTGCCTCTGATCGAGGATTTCAACCTCACCGTGACCCCGGGGGACAGGATCGCCATTGTTGGAAAGAACGGCAAGGGCAAGACCACCCTCTTAAAGATCCTGGCCCGAAAGCTCGCCCCTGTTTCAGGCAAGGTTTCCTACAATCCAGGGATTGAGATGGGGTATTTTGAGCAGACCAACGTTGAGTCCCTCAATCCCACCTCCACCGTGGAGGAGGAGATTCTTTTTTCCCACCCGGATCTTGACCGCCAGCAGGCAAGAAACATCTGCGGTGCAATAATGTTTGAGGGCGACAATGCCTTGAAGCGTATTTCGGTGCTTTCAGGCGGTGAAAAGAGCAGGGTGATGCTCGGCAAACTCCTTGCAAAGCCGTTGAACCTCGTTCTTCTGGATGAGCCCACCAATCATCTTGACATGGAATCCTGCGATTCCCTCGTGAATGCCCTTGACAACTTTGAAGGAGCTGTGCTCCTGGTCACCCATAACGAGATGTTCCTCCATAGCCTTGCCAACCGGCTGATTGTCTTTAAAAATGATGCCATCATGGTTTTTGAGGGCAGTTACCAGGAATTCCTTGACAAGGAGGGGTGGGACGAGGAGACGGTCGTCCCAAGAGCAGTTGCTGAAAATGTAGACAACGGACCGAAAATGTCAAAAAAAGAGATGCGCAAGGTCAGGAGCGACATCATTTCCGAGCGCTCCAGGCTGACTGGACCCCTTAAAAAAAAGGTGGAGGGTCTTGAAAAAGAGATAGAGGAGCATGAGGAGGCTCTTGGACGGTTAAACGTTGAAATCCAGGCTGCCGTGGACATGAATCAGGGCGGGAAAATTTCTGAAATCTCCTGTGCCATCGGCGAGCATCAGACAAAAATAGATGACCTGTTCGAGGATCTGGAAAGATTTTCAGATGAACTCGATGAAAAGATGAGGCAGTTTGACGAAAGACTCAAGGAGCTCGAATCTTAAAATTTAAAGGTGACATAGTTAAGGTGACATAGTATGGAACGACGAAAGCTTCAACTGATATGGGGAGCCCTTCTTGCCATGGCAGGAATCGGTGTGTTTTATAGGATTCCCCAGGTTATGCCCAAGGTGGAAACAATAGCGTTTTTTGCCCAGTCTCCGGGGCTTGTAAAGTTTTGTTTCTACTTGCTTGGATTTCTTCTGGTGTATGGGGGGGTAAAGAAGATTTATGACAACAGGCAGTAGACAGTAGGCAGTAGGCAGTAGGTAGTGGGTAATGGGCGGATGTAGGGGCGATCCTTTGCGGTCGCCCTTTGTGACCTGATAAAATAAGCCGGGTCCAGTGTAGGGGCTCCCCTTGCGGGTGCCCTTTATGGCAGCCCAGATAAAACTGAATATCCGGCTACCGGTTTGAAGCGAGTCAGATATGAAAAATTCAGGAGCTGGTGGAAATGAAAAGCACAGGTAAGTCTTCCAGGTCAACGGCATTGACCAAAACGATCAGGGATCAGTCTGGAGCCGGCAGGGTTCGCATTGGTGAGATCCTTTCCAAGGAAGGCCAAATTACCAGCAACCAGCTCCAGAGTGCCCTGTCCCAGCATCAGAAAACCGGGACAAGGCTGTCGAGCCTTCTTCTGACCATGGGATTCATCGATCCCGAGACAATTATCAATGTGCTGGGCAGGATTTATAACTACCCCGTGGTCAGACTTGCGGAGATCAAGCCCGATCCTAAAATTTTAAAGCTTCTTCCATTTCAGGTAGCCAGACAATACATGGCCTTTCCCCTGGGCATGAAGGGGGAAGAGCTTCTTGTGACCATGACCGAACCCACCGACACCACCGCCGTTGAAGAGCTTCAGCAGGAGATGGGCAAGACCCTCGTCATCTCAGTCTCAACGGAAAACGATGTGATCCAGGCCTACAGGGATTTTTACGGGATCAGTGACGAACAGTACCGTGAGTTCATTCACTTTGATGATGAAAAAGAGGATGATGAGCCGGTTACAGCGGTGGAAGATTTTGGTTCCCTTGTGTCCGAGGCCGCAGGTGAACTCGAGATTGAAGCGATCGATGATACCAATGATTATGACGAGTTCAGGGCGTCGGACGCTCCCATCATAAAGCTTGTCAACGGTATTTTGATAAGGGCGATCAACGACGGGGTGAGCGATATTCACATTGAGCCCTTTGAGCGTTCCCTCCAGGTGAGGTATCGCCTGGATGGTTCTTTGTACAAGGCCATGAATCTGCCCTTGTCCATTAAGAATGCCGTGATCTCAAGGCTCAAGATCCTGGCTGAGCTTGACATTGCTGAAAGAAGGGTTCCCCAGGACGGCAGAATCAAGCTCAGATTCGCCAAAAACAAGTCCGTTGATTTCAGGGTCTCGAGCCTTCCCACCCTTTTTGGCGAGAGTGTGGTCATGCGTATCCTCGACCAGAGCGCCCTGAACGTGGACCTTGCCAAACTTGGGTTTGAGGCCGACACCTTTGAAGGGATCAAGCGCTGCATATCCCGACCCTACGGGCTGCTCCTTGTCACGGGTCCCACGGGAAGCGGCAAGACCACCACTCTTTATTCCATTCTCAACCGTCTCAACAAGGAGGATACCAAGATCCTGACGGCCGAAGATCCGGTGGAGTTCAACTTCAGGGGAATCAACCAGGTGCCGGTCAGGGACGAGGTGGGCATGACCTTTGCTGCGGCCCTGAAATCTTTTCTGCGTCAGGATCCAGATATCATCATGGTCGGCGAGATCCGGGATCTGATTACGGCCGAGATCGCCATCAAGGCCGCCATGACGGGTCATCTTGTCTTTTCAACCCTTCATACAAACGATTGTCCCTCAACCATAGGCCGCCTTGTGGATATCGGCATTCCGCCCTATATGCTTGCCTCGTCCGTGTCCATGGTCCTTTCCCAGCGTCTTGCCCGGCGGCTTTGCCCCCAGTGCAAGGAGGAAGTCACGGGGTACGACCCCAATGACCTTGAGCTTTACGGATTCTCCAAGGCCGAGATCCCGGATCTGAAGTTTTACGGTCCCAGGGGGTGTGCCAACTGTAACGGAACTGGGTACAAGGGCAGGGTGGGCCTCTATGAGCTCATGGAGGTGACCGATGAGGTTGCAAAGGCAATCAATGCGGCGGTTCCAGAGGATCTGTTGAGAAAGCTCGCCGTTCAGGAGGGGATGAAAACCCTTCGTGATTCCGGACTTATCAAGGTTCGCCAGGGAGAAACTTCCCTTGAGGAGGTCTTAAAAAAAACCACCATCACCAAGGAGGCCCTTCCCGCTTATCTCGTAAATCCGGATGTGGAACGTTACGAGGACAAGGATGTGATCATTCGTGAGGGCAATACAGACATTGATTTTTTCAAGCTTGTCCAGGGGGCCGTCCATGTGGTAAAGGGCGGCAAGAAAATTGCCGAGATCACTCAGCCAAACGAATATTTCGGCGAGATGGCAGCCATCACGGGCGACCCCAGGTCTGCCTCCATCGTGTCCAAGGGACGTTCCGTGATCAAGCGTTTCCCAGGGGACAAGCTTCTTGAGATCATCGAAAAGTACCCGGAGGTGGCAAAGCATCTGTTTCAAGTGCTCGCAGGAAGGCTTGACCGGGCCGACAAGATCATGGTCAACATGATCAGGAGCATGAATAAAACTAAAAGCTAAAAGACTAAACTGGGGAACACCGAGCGCCCCATCACCGTGTCCCAGGGCACCAACGCCCTTATGGGCACCTCCAGACAGAAAATTCTTGACTCGTTTGAACAAATTATGAACAATGGCTGGAAAATTGGCCAACGCCCAAGGTTCTGGGACGGGAAGGCTTCTGAAAGAATCGCTGATATTATTCAAAGGACATTCCATGACAGATAAAGATGTGAAAATTGCGGTGATCGGCCTTGGGTATGTGGGGCTTCCCCTGGCCATCCATTTCGGCGCTAAATATACCACCACAGGCCTTGATTTAAAGCAGAGCATCGTGGATAACTGCAGGCTCATGAAGGACCCCACAGGTGAGGTTTCGATTGACGATTTTAAGAGAGCCGTCCATTTTACGGCAACTTCAGACCCCTCGATGATAGGTGATGCCGATTTTATCATCATTGCCGTTCCCACCCCCATAGACAAGGCAAGACGACCGGATCTCGGGCCTGTTGAGAGTTCGTCGGTGACGGCGGGAAGATACATGAAAAAGGGGGCTGTTGTCATATTTGAATCAACCGTCTATCCGGGAGTAACCGAAGAGATCTGTGTTCCCATCCTTGAAAGGGAATCGGGTTTTACCTGGAAACAAGATTTCCATGTGGGATACTCGCCCGAACGGATCAATCCAGGGGACAAGGAGCACACCCTGACACGGATCACCAAGGTGGTGTCCGGGGATGATGAAGCGACCCTTGACCGGGTTGCCTCCCTTTACGAGTCTATCATCGAAGCCGGGGTTCATCGAACCCACACCATCAAAGAGGCCGAGGCGGCAAAGGTGATTGAGAACACCCAGAGGGATCTTAACATCGCCCTGATGAACGAGCTTTCCCTTATATTTGATCTTCTCAACATTGATACTAAAAACGTTCTTGAGGCGGCGGGTTCCAAGTGGAATTTTCTTCCCTTCTCTCCGGGGCTTGTGGGCGGTCACTGCATAGGGGTCGATCCCTATTACCTGACCTTTAAGGCTCAGTCCGAGGGGTACCATCCAGAGGTGATTCTGGCGGGCCGGAGAATCAACGACAACATGGGGAAATTTGTTGTCGAAAAAACCATCAAGATGATGATCAATGCGTGCAAGAAGATCAAGGGCTCCAAGGTGGGGATTCTCGGGCTCACCTTTAAGGAGGATTGCCCGGATTTGAGGAACACCAGGGTGGTAGACATCGTAACAGAGCTTGAATCCTACGGGGTCGAGGTACTTGTGCATGAACCCCTGGCAGATCCTGGCGAAGCCATGGCCTACTACAATGTAAGGCTCTGTTCCTGGGATGAGCTGAGTAACCTGGGAGCTTTGATCATTGCGGTTCCCCACAGGGCCTACCGGTCAAAGAAGCTCTCCGATTTTACCCGGACCCTGGAACCCGAAGGCTGCCTCATTGACGTTAAATCCATGGTGGATATGGACGAGGTAAAGGCCAGCGGTGTAAACTTCTGGCGGTTGTAATTATGGAAATGAAAATGGAAACTGACCCAATCAAAGAAAAACTGAAATCCATCGACGGCCGATGGCTCGTTACCGGAGCCGCCGGATTCATCGGCTCAAACCTTGCGGAGACCCTTTTAAAGCACGGCCAGCAGGTCACGGGTCTCGATAATTTTTCCACCGGGTTTCAGCACAACCTTGACCAGATAGAGGCATCGGTCACGGACGATGAGTGGAAACGCTTCACGTTCATCAGAGGTGACATCTGCGATCCTGCAACCTGCAAGGAGGCCTGCACCGGTCAGGATTATGTGCTCCACCAGGCGGCCCTTGGTTCTGTCCCAAGGTCAGTCGAGGACCCCTTGACTACAAATCACAACAACATAACGGGTTTCCTGACCATGCTGGTGGCGGCAAGCGCTGCCTGCGTAAAAAGGTTTGTCTATGCCGCATCGAGCTCCACCTATGGGGATCATCCAGGGCTCCCCAAGGTTGAAGACGAAATCGGCAGCCCCCTTTCCCCCTATGCCGTTACCAAATACGTAAACGAGCTCTATGCCGATGTTTTTGCTAAAACCTATGACTTTAAAACCGTTGGGCTGAGATACTTCAACGTTTTCGGACGGCGCCAGGACCCCATGGGCGCCTATGCCGCAGTCATTCCCCTCTGGTTTGCATCATTGATAAAGGGGGATGAGGTCTTCATCAACGGGGACGGTGAGACAAGCCGGGATTTCTGCTATATTGACAACACGGTTCAGGCAAACATCCTTGGGGCCCTTGCAGCCGACGACAAAGCTGTAAACCGGGTCTACAACGTGGCCTTTGGTCAACGAACCACCCTTACAGAACTTTTTTCCATGATCAGGGACAGGGTAAAGGAGAGATATCCGGAAGCCGCCCGGGTAGAGCCTGTGTACAGGGATTTCAGGCCAGGGGACGTGCGCCATTCCCTTGCCGACATTTCAAGGGCAAAAAATCTCCTTGGGTACACTCCTCAATTTTCAGTTCTTCAGGGGCTTGATCTTGCGGCTGACTGGTACATGGACAATCCTCACTGGGGATAACGGTAATGCGGCCGACACCGTAGGGGCAATCCACGAATTGCCCTTGCGTGGATGGTACTTATTCGTTGAAAAAACGATCCCTTTCACTGTATATGCAGCCACAGTACTGCTGGCGGTACATACCAAGCTCCTTTGACTCTTCTATGCCCTGCTTCCACCCCTCCCGGAAATCCCGGTAGATGAACGGAATCCCCT
>Ga0265295_1001965_pt1 | contig 34253 bp, 31 predicted proteins | sample Munlansysbiofilm_FD_192503 | JGI IMG/M metagenome (GOLD analysis project Ga0265295, IMG submission 192503) | Leachate microbial communities from a municipal landfill in Southern Ontario, Canada - Methane capture system biofilm | ecosystem: Engineered > Solid waste > Landfill > Unclassified ... | reverse complement strand
TGGTGTTGGGTATGCAAACCGACATTTATACGTTTATGACACCAAAAAGAAGACGCAGCGTTTGATGAATACGGGCAGTGCTCCGATCTCTTCACTGAGTTGGCTACCCGGTGAAGACAAAGTCACATTTCGTCAAAGAGCCGAAAACAATAAAGGCATTCACGTTTTTTCGTTGGATGTGCGTTCCGAAAAAATCGAGCCATTAACTTCGTTTGACCAAAGTGTTGGACAGTATGAATTTCGAAACAAAGAAGAAATAGTTTTCACATCATTAAGCAATCCTGTGGCGGAAAAAAAAGCACTTTTAAATCGAAAAATAGACTTGAAAGTTTTCCAAGAAGAGTTGCAACATCTTGAATTATATCGCTATAACATCAAAACCAAAAAAGCTGTACAGATTCTGGCAAACAAAACAGTCTATGATTTTGCAATTTCGCCAGACGGTTCCAAAGTCGTTGCCGCAGTGACGGATCAAAATTATATTGATGATGAGTATATGTTTAAAAAAATACACATCATTGATCTCGAAAACGGAAGAATCTTAAAAAAACTCGATAATCAAGGTAAACTGGGTAAAATGGCATGGAGTCCGGATGGCAAGCAGATTGCTTTTGTAGCCGCTTCGGGCTTGCACGACGCTGTTTGTGGAAGTCTTTTTATTATGAATGTGGAAAATCAAAATGAGAAATACGAAAACCTCACAAATATTGTAAAAGGACTCGAGTTATCTGTAAAAGATGTAGTTTGGGAAAACAATACTACGCTACTATTTACTTCTGAAGAGAGTGTTGATATTACATTGAGTCGTTATGATATATCAAAAAAGAGCATCACTCATGTAATTAAACCTGCACTTGTGGCCTTCTCTGAAGTTTCATATTTTGACAAGCAAGTCTATTTTGCTGGCAACACATGGCAATATCCGAATGAATTAATGCATTTTGACTTAAAAAAATCGCAGTTAACAAAAGTTTCATCGCATAACGACAGCTGGCTAAAGGATGTCAAATTGGCTCGTCAAGAAAAAATCAGCTATAAAGCCCGTGATGGAAAAGTCATTGAAGGCGTTTTGGTATATCCTTTAAATTATCAAGAAGGAAAAGCATACCCAATGATTGTTTACATCCATGGAGGTCCTGAATCGGCAGTACAAAATGCATGGAATAATCATTACTCAACTTGGGGACAATTTGCTGCATCGAGAGATTATTTTGTTTTCTCTCCTAATTACAGAGCCAGTTCCGGACGTGGAGTAGATTTTACGATGGCCGGTTATGGCGAGCTTTTAGGCACTGAATACGACGATGTATTAGATGGCATTGATTATTTAATTGCTAGCGGAAAAGTAGATAAAAGCAAAGTGGGCATTGGTGGCGGTTCTTATGGTGGTTATTTTGCTGCCTATTCGGCAACCAAGCACAGCGAGCGTTTTGCAGCATCCGTAGTTTTTGTGGGGATATCGAATCAGGTTTCAAAACGAAACACAACCGATATTCCTTTGGAAGATTATCTCGTTCATTGGGGATTTTGGACTCACGAAAACACGGAAAAAGTATGGGAAGCAAGTCCTGTAAAATATGCTAAGGGCAGCAAAACGGCAACTTTAATTCTGCATGGCGAAGATGACCCTAGAATTCCCGCTTCGCAAGGTAAGGAATTATATACCGCCTTGAAACTGCATGGCGAAGCGCCTGTTCGTTTGGTGTTATATCCAGAAGAAGGTCATGGCAATGCAAAAAACATCAACCGCTATGACTTTTTAGTACGAACTTTGGATTGGTTTGACTTCTACTTAAAACAAAATCCTGGCTCTAAAGAAATGCCAGGAAGATATATAAATTACGAATAGAAGCAATAGGTTTAAAGCACTTAAAGTACAAGAGCTTAAAACTTATTTCAATTTACATGTCATAATTGTATTAAATACGGTTTCATTTGTATTTTCACATTCTAATTTAGCTTCATACTTAGTTGCATAAATTATTTTTGAATAATTGGAGGGAGGCGATTGCGCATAATTAGATGTGCATTCACAAACATATTCTTTTTTGCAAGAGCTCATAGAGATAGCAGTAATTGCGAAAATGCTTAAAATAACTAATGTTTTTTTCATAGTATAGATTTCTTGTTTTTGCATCCTCAAATGTATAAAAAACAACTATTTAGGTAGATATCATTTTGGGTAACAAAAACAAAAAAGCTCTTGAATTTTTCAAGAGCTTTTTTAAATTTATGTTACTTTAGTTTACAAACAGTAACAATTCCCATTACGGTTTGACTTCCATTTTCACATGTTGTTTTAGCATCACTTTTTTTCGCATTAATTACGGTTGTGGTAGTTTGCGGAGCAAGCCCAGGCATAGTAGTTGTACATTCGCATGTATAATCTTTTTTACATGAACTCATTGCAATAGCAGCAAAAGCTACAAATCCGAATACGATTAATGTTTTTTTCATAGTTTAATTTTTTATTTGGTTTAATTCCACAAATATATATAAAATATCATCTAAAAAACATACTTAGACAAATTATTATTTTTATATATTAAGAGGAAAAACTATTTGAATTCATGTTTTGTTTATGGCTCTAGCCTAGGCTAAACGGAAAAAAAATGTTTAATAAAAAATTCGGCAATACATAGAAAATGCATATTTTACAAAAAATTGCTGCTTTAAAACCTTCATTTCTTTAACGTACGCATTAAATAGTGTGAACTGAAAGATAATAATTGTAAACAAAATAAACTATTTTTCAATTTTAACAATTTCGGCAAATGCAAAAAAACCAATAATAGATGAAAAAGGGCTTAAAATTCGTTCAAAAAAACGTACCGCAGAATACATCCAAAGTGGCAACAATGGCTGCCACGATAAGCCACCCGAAAGAACATTATTAAAAGGCATTAAAACCTTGTACTTTATGCGTAATAATTTTGGGAAAAGAGCATCAAATTTTTTTTCATCTCGTTTTAAAATCATCCATGGAGTAGCTTGATTTGAGTTTGACATTGGGCTTCCCGGCTGTAATTGCCAAGATGCTTTATCATCAAATGGCTCATGGTGGATTTTTTTATAAAAAAACCGACTTAATAAAGTCCTTGTAGGTTCAATAAACAAAATTTTACCACCTGGTTTTAAACAACGTTGTGCTTCCGAAAAAAAGTTTTCAGGATTTGGAATATGATGTAAAACATTCACCATCAGTATAGTCGACAATGTTTCATCTTGAAAAGGCAAATCTTCAGCCGAAAAACACATATCGCAATAATCTAGTTCTAAAATATCAGAAGTAATTACCTGAGCAATATTTGCTTTAAAAAACCACCGCTAGATCCAATTTCTAAAACATCGCCATCCAGTTCGGGCAAAGCATCAATCAAATATGAGTACCATTCTTCATAAGTCTTCTTCAAATACTTGTTAGACAAAATCAAATCACGATGTTCAACGGTTCGTAGCGGAAGGTCTATATCGTGTTTAAATTGATGTCGTTTCATAAATGGGTTTTCAACGAAAGGCAGTAAAATTAGTAATTAAAACGAAAACAAACATCAGTTTCCACATTGATGCTTTAAAATATCGTTTTAACCTTTATTAAAACACAAAGCTCTTAATGAATTCAAGAGCTTTGTGTTTTCTACTTTAATTTGCAATCAAAGTTTTTTGCACCTGGCATAGAATAGTTAGTACATGCATCCTCTGCTTGGCTTTTGGTTGAATTATTATACGGTATTTCGGCACGTTCGGGTGTTCCTAAATAGCTTGTATAATTGCATTCGCAAACATAATCTTTTTTGCATGAGCTCATAGCAATAGCAGAAATTGCAAAAACAGTTAAAAGAACTAAAGTTTTTTTCATGGGATGATTTTTTAATTGAGTCATCAAATATAAATAAAAATCAATTTCAAAATTGATTCTGACAAATATTTTGTCAAGCCTGGATTTATATTGCATATTATTCTATATAAACACAGTGGCTCTTTGTACAAATTCAAATTGTTTGTTCAACATCTTTTCTCTTTCACTTAGAATACTCAAAGCAGAATCCTTTACTGAAATAATTTGTATTTTTGTGATCTAATTATTTACAACATATAATAAATACTTTTAACTCAGTAAAATATAATACAAAGTGCTGAAAAACAAAAACAAAAATTATGAATGGAGATATTAATCTATACAAAACCCTTGACGAATTAGACATCCCTTTTGAATATGTTGAACATCCTCCCGCTCCCACTATTGAAGTTGCCATGAAATATTGGGACGGTCATGATGCAACCCATTGCAAAAATATATTTTTCAGAAATCACAAAGGGAATAAGCATTATCTAGTAATTTTGGATTGCAAGCAAAATTTAAAAATATCGGATTTGGAACAACGCTTAAAACAAGGCAAACTCACTTTTGCTTCCGAAAAACGCCTGCATAAATATCTGAAATTGACGCCTGGATCTGTGACTCCTCTTGGATTAATAAATGACACAGAAAATCATGTTCATGTGTTTTTTGACAAAAATCTTCTAAAAACAGAAAAAATAAGTTTCCATCCAAATATTAATACAGCTTCACTGATTTTTAAGTTTGAGGATTTTATGAAATTTATGGAATTTACAAATAATAGCTATGAATTTATTGAACTTTACTGATTTCTGTGAATAGGATTTTGAAAATCATTATAATATCTAACTAAAACGTCAAAACAGATTCCTCATTTCACTCCGTTTCATTCGTAATGACACACAGGGTCATTACGAACTTGTTTCAGGGTCACCAAGCTTTGTCATTGGTAACGCAGCGAGAAATCTGTCATTTATTTGAGCAAAATCTCAAAAGAAGGAATTCAAAATGAAAACAGAACGAAATTAGGGAATATATTAAACAAGGAGAATTAAAAAAAGGGACACTTTCGCGTCCCTTTTTATTCAATATATCAGAAATATTAAACAGTTCTGATTGCTTCTTTAATAAGACTAATGGCATCCATTAATTGCTCATCTGTGATGACCAATGGAGGAGCAAAGCGGATAATATGTTGGTGTGTTGGTTTTGCCAAAACTCCGAGTTCTTTCATGCGAACACATACATCCCAAGCTTCTTTTCCGTTTGTAGGGCGAATGATAACGGCATTAAGTAGACCTTTTCCTCTAACCAATTCAACCATGTTGTTTTCTTTTTGCAAAGCAAGCATTTCAGCACGGAAGATTTTTCCAAGACGCTCAGCTCTTTCCGCTAACTTTTCTTCACGAACTACTTCCAAAGCAGCCATAGCAACAGCACAAGAAACAGGGTTTCCACCAAATGTAGAGCCATGCTCACCGGGTTGGATGCACAACATAATTTCATCGTCAGCCAAAACTGCAGATACTGGGTAAACGCCACCAGACAATGCTTTTCCTAAAAGTAAAACATCAGGTCTTACTTCTTCGTGATCACATGCTAACAATTTTCCTGTACGAGCGATACCCGTTTGAACTTCGTCAGCCATAAATAAAACATTTTTTGCTTTACACAAATCGAATGCTTTTTTCAAATATCCTTCATCTGGAACAAAAACACCCGCTTCTCCTTGGATAGGCTCTACAAGGAAACCAGCAACGTTAGGATCTTCCATAACTTTTGCTAAAGCATCGATATCATTGTATGGTACTTTAATAAAACCTGGGGTAAAAGGACCAAAACCACCATAAGAATCAGGATCTGTACTCATCGAAACGATGGTAATTGTTCTGCCGTGGAAGTTTCCATCACAAACAACAATCTTCGCTTGATTATCTGGCACCCCTTTTTTCATGTAAGCCCACTTACGGCATAGTTTCAATGCTGTTTCAACGGCTTCTGCACCCGTGTTCATTGGTAAAACTTTGTCGTATCCAAAAAACTCTGTAATGTATTTTTCATAAACGCCTAATTGGTCGCTATGAAAAGCTCTGGAAGTCAACGTACATTTACGTGCTTGATCAACCAATGCATCAATGATTTTTGGATGGCAGTGTCCTTGATTTACAGCCGAATAAGCAGACAGAAAGTCGTAATACTGTTTTCCTTCAACGTCCCACGCTAAAGCACCTTCGGCTTTTGCAAAAACCACTGCTAATGGATGATAATTGTGTGCTCCGTATTTTAATTCCAATTCGATAGCTTGAGCTGAGCTTTTAACTTGTTCAATCATAATTTTATAATTTCTAGGTTGTTTTCAATAATTCATTGCAAATATAATAATTAAACTTACACCGTAATAACTTGTTGTTTTTTTAGACAATTTAAACATTTATTTTTGCAAAAATCCTTTCAGTTGTGCCCCTTTCAATTATCGTAAAAACTCAATTCTAAGCAATAACAAACCTTTTCAATCCTTCTATCGCTGAATTTAATTCATCTTCGGGTCGAGCGATATTGATTCGGATATAAGATTTAGCATTCTTTGAAAATTGAATTCCTGGAACCACCGCAATTTTTTCTTTTTCGTATAATTTTTCAGCAAATTCAAAACCACACTTGAATTTACTGGGCAATTGTGCCCAAATAAAATACCCACCCGCAATAGGTGGAATATCAAAACCCATTTTTTCTAATTCGGGAACAAAAAACGAAAATACTTTGTTGACTTGATTTCGAAGCCAAACGATGTATTCAGCTCCACTATTATTGCCTTCTAAGTAGTCGATCAGAGCCTCTTGCAAGACCGAAGGGACGCACAAACCTGTATAATCGTGCATGCTTCGAATGCCTTTCATGTGCATAGAATCAGCAATTAAATAGCCAATCCTCCAACCCGTAATGGACAATAGTTTTGAAAAACTATTTACATAAATATATCGTTCACCGAAATGTTTCAAACCTTGATACGGTTTCTGTTGAGTATATAATTCCTTGTAAACAGCATCAAAAATGATGTAAAAATCAAGTTTTTCTGACAAAAGACAAAGTGTATCAAGTTCAGACTCAGAAAACATGCGACCATATGGATTTCCTGGAGAACTAAGAAATAAAAGTTTCACATTATTCTCTCTAATATGTTTTTCAAAAGATTCAAAATCTATTGAAGATTGCGAATAATCACTAAAAGAGACATAATTTACGCCAAAATGTTCGGGCAAGCGACTGTAACTTTCATACGCAGGATCAAATGCAAGCACCGAAAAATTGTGTTTAAAAAGCTGTGTAAAGTACAAAAAAAGCAATGACAAAGCTTCAGTGGCTCCATTGGTAATCAACACGTCATCTCTGGTAATTTCAAGTTCGTTTTTGAAAGATTGGGCAATAAAATCAGCCAATCTGAAATTTCCCGTTCCTGGAGGATATTGATGCACATTTTTGAACGATGCTTTACGCAGGGATTCCAACAGTTCAGCTGGTGGATCATAGCCAGGTATGCCCTGAGCTAAATTAATTCCGCCGCCCTCTTTTACTTTAGAACTCATATAACCAATCAAAGAACCTTGGGGTAAACGACTCATTATAAACTACTTTTTTATGACTAATTTTTGAACAGATTTCTGATTGTTTTCTGATTGAATGCAAACAAAATAAAAACCCTCTTTTAGAAAACCAACATCAACATTATCAGAAATATAAACACTACTATAGCACATTTTTCCCATCGTATCATAAATAATAATTTCCGATGGTTTAAAATTCAAATCATAAATCAAAGAAAAATAGCTGTTCGCTGGATTTGGAAAAATCATACAAGCATCATTTTTCTGATAATAGCTTACTTGCTGCGTTTCTAAAGCTTTTTTGATGGCCGAATACGCACTTAATTTGCCAAAGCCCCATTGCGTGGAACCATTTTCAGGAATCGTTCCTGTTCTTATATCTTCACGGGCAATTTCCAATAAAATTTGTTTAATTTGTTGCGAGCTTAAAGTTGGATTTGCTTCAAGCATTAGAGCCACCACTCCAGCAACAACAGGCCCAGACATGGAAGTGCCCGAAAATTTCACAAAAGGATAATTTCGACCACCAAAAGAGACCGATTCAACGATATCAATGGACGAAAAACTTTGCGTTGTAAAAGATGAAATTGAAGAAACAACACCAACTCCTGGAGCCGAAATATCGGGTTTCACGCGCTCATCCAGCGTAGGTCCTTTACTTGAAAACGGGGCAATATAGCCACCTACCATAGTTCCGTTTGGTAAAAATGCTTCATTGCTGTGGGCTGCCACACTGATGACCGAACGCGCTGAAGCCGGTTCTCCGATACTGTAATAGGAATCGCCAGCAGTATATTCTGAATTGGGTGACAAGAAGGGACTTCCCCAATTGCCTACACCCGTTGTTAACTCAATAACATTCCACATATGTAAAGTTCCTGAGTGTGCATTGGCCTTCAATACAATTTTATTTGACGAATTTCGATTGCTAATCCGCAAATGAATATGAGGGCGTTGATTTAATGGATTTTCAGATTCTAAAATATAGTTATAAAAAACCGTATCCTGATTTACAATCAAAAAATCTTCAAAAAATCCATTCAAATCTGAAGTACGAATTGGAACTGATTGAGCCAAAGTCTGATAAGAATTATCGGCAACATGGATTTCTATTTGAAAATCAACACCTTCCTCTCCCCACATGGTAATGGCTTGTCCCCACATTTTTGAATAATATGAATACATATCAAAACCAACTACTGTTTTTAACGTATCCTGCATATTTGAAAAAACTTTTTTCAAATGCAAATCTTCATCACCGTTATTGCCTCCACTGGTGACAAAAACGACTCCTTGTGACGACATAGTGTCGATAGCACGACTCAAAAGTGAATTTCCATCCAAAGTTCCAAACCAATACAATCCCCAACTCATATTGACGACCAAGCGTTTTTGATAGATTTCGGCATTCTCTTTCATCCAACTAAAAGCATCTAAAACAGCTGCTTCATCAATTAAGAAAGTAGCAAACATAAAATTGGCATCGTAAGCCACTCCTCTGTATTTGGTTCCAGCACCGCTCCCACCCGCAATTCCGGCAACATGTGATCCATGCGTTGCTAAGTCATAAATATTCATAGTATCACACTGAGCTGCCAACAATTCTGATTCACCAACAAATTCAGTACCATAAGTAAAACCCTGAGGAGCAGGTCCAGATTCTTTAAACTGATCCCAGGCTTTTAAAATCCGGCTGTGTTGCAGTAAAGTATCATAAAACATGGGATGCGTATAATCAAATCCCCAATCGGTGATGCCAATAATAACATCTTTCCCACTAAATCCAGAAGGCAAATTTATGCCCTGATGAACACTGTCAATCCGAGCATCTTTAACTACTTTATGGAGATTTTGAGATATTTTTCGTGGCTTTTCAATGTATAGAATTCCAGGAATGGTTTGTTTTTGTAAAACAAGCTCTTCGGGCACAAAAAGAGTAACGATATCTCCTACTTTTGAACGTAAAATAATATTATTCTCTGCCAAAATTTGTTCCGAAAAATGAGAATCTATTTGAGCAATCACCGAAACAAAACGTATGTTATTTTCCGTAAATGTTTGATGCTTTTCCGAAATATCAAAACCTTGTTGATGTTTGCTCCTTAGTTCATCAAAACTGACACTGTAGCGAGTTTGAGCAAAAGAATAAACGGAAATAAACACGAAAAAGGAAGCAATTATTAAAGATTTTGTTTTCATAAAAGATGTTTTTGGCAAATTGATATTAAACAACTATTTGATGTATATTTTATCAAATGTACAAAAAAAACTTTTCGCAATGGAAAATAGAGAAACTTTGCAAAATGAATACTGGAAAAATTATTTTTTCAAATGCGGATTGCTGTTTATCAAGTTTCTTTCATCAGCCAACATCAAACTGTAAAAAAGAACAATAAAAACCACTCCTGCTTGAGTTTCGAACATCGACTCAAATAAAAAATGAATGAACAACATAATCATAAAGACAAATAATAAGAGTTTTTTCTGGCGATATGCGAAAACAAAACCAAAGACGAAAAAAAGAGAAAGAAATAATATGCCCAAAACGCCCAAAGCAATAGTAGACTGGGCAAACTGATTATGAGCATTTAAATAATTTGATGGAAATCTTTCTGAACCATTTTGTTGGTGATAATCAATGATTGCGTCTTTAACATCTCCCGTACCCACTCCCCATGGCAAATTGTCACCGGACAACTCCCATCCTGCTTTAATGATAGCCATACGAGCCAAACTGCCATATTCGGAATCAATATTCGATTTTTCAGGATTTTTAAACACCATTGAAATCTCTTTGAAACGCATATTTACATTCGGAATTTTTGAAACAATCAAAAATGGCAAAACCAATAAAAAAATAGAAATAATGATTACCGTTATCAACTTCAAACGCTTTATTAAACGCATTGCGACATACATTACTAAAGCCACTGAGAAAGCAATAATTCCAGCTTTTGACGACAACAAAAACAAATACGTCACCAAAATGACAAATACAAATATTTTCACAAACAGCGAAAGCTTTTTATTTGCAAATAATTGATGTTTTTTATTATAATATATCATTCCCAACAATGCTAAACTAACATAGAGAGCCATGTATGAGGGATGAATTTGGGATGACAATTTTGAATAATAAAAATTCAATCGACTGCCATCCTCAACATAAGCCAAATAAGCAAAACTCAAATTGATGAAAAATGAAAAAACGATGCCTAAAGTCAACGATTTGAAAAATAGAATTAATTTATCAGCATAAAAATCAGACCTCACAAAAATAAGCAGTGGAACAATAAATAAAGACATTTTAATTTCCAAATCAAAAAAACCGTACTCCAAATTCTTCGAATAAAACATTCCGATTACGTGAAGCAAATAGAAATCAGCCAAAACTGCAAACGCTAAAAATTCTTTTTTTAAAAAATCAATTTTAAATCCACTCTTTAATGCCCATGAAAAATTAAATAAAGCAGTCACCAACCATAACAGCATGAAAACCACCACCATTTGTTTATTTATAGGAATAAACAAAACAGATAGCAGCCCTGCAATAAGCTCAGTTTGTTCTATTTTTTTTATTGCATCAATCCTCATTAATATGATTTTTCATCCATTATTAAGTCTAAAATTGAATCCAGAAAAGCACAAACTTTATCTGGATTTGTAGTATCTGTTGGCAGATTTATCATGTGACAACCTGCAAAAAAAGAGTTTGGGAAAAGTTCTGAAGACAATCCCCATTGTTCAAAACCATTTTGAACTGGATGAATCGGACTATTAAACCAATCCCCCAATTCTATTTTTTGCTTTTCAGCTTGTTTTATAACCATTTCTCTATCTTTGACAAGCAAAGGATATTTTAAGAATGAATGGTTTTCAAACAGACTTTTGGGTACAAAATTCTTCGAAACACTCATTAAATAATCAGTATAAATAGAAGCATTCTTTTTTCTCAATATCAATGTCTTATCAATATCTGTAAGATTTTTAATCCCAACATTAATCTGTACGGAAGATATTCCCATAAAGTAGTTCTCAGGCATCTGTATTGAGGTGATTTCCTCTCCAGAAGAGGAACCTAAAATCAAATTATGTTTACTTAAAAATCGATAAAATCGAACCAAAGTCCAATATGTATATCCTTTCAAAAAATATTTTTTCACAAAATAGAGCATTCGCAGCATCAGAACTTGCTTAACAGAAGGTTTTACCAAACTTTCGTTTAGTTCTTTCAAAGAGGCTCTTAAAGACTCATTTTTCACCAACGCAAAACCGCCTACACCTGTCGAAAAGGGCTTATTCCATTGCGTGGAATAAAATGCAGCATCACAATAACTTCCATTGGGCTTACCTTTATATGTGCCACCAAAGCCATGTGTACAATCCTCAATAGTATATAACTTATTCTGTTTGGCAAGTTCAATAAGTTCTTCAACATTTGAACTCAAACCAAATGTATTTTGACAAATAATGACTTTGGTTTTTTCCGTAACAGCATCTTTAATCTTCTGAATATCAGCATTGTATGTTTCCAAATCAACATCTACATACACTGGCTTTGCACCGAGATAGATAATGGCATTGGGGACCACAACACAAGAATAAGCAGGTAAAATCACCTCATCCCCTTTTTTCACCCCCATTGCTTTTAGCAAAGCATACAAGGCCACTCGACCTTTCCAATAGAGAAAAACATCTTCGGAATTTGCTTTCAAAAAAATTGCTAAAAGAGCTTTATATTGTTGTTCGTTTTTCATAAAAACTACATTATTGAAATATACTGCATTGCCAAATTTTCGTACATGTGATTTTCCAAAACATATTTTTTTCCTTTTTGTCCCATTTCCGCTAATTTATCCTTTTCTAATTTTGAAGATTCAAGAATAGCATCCGATATTGCATTGACATCTTCCGCAGGAATAGAAAAACCACAATCCGCAGATTTTATCAAATCATTGGATGCATTATTAGAATGAATAATGGGTTTGGCTGCATACATATAATCGAAAATCTTATTTGCCGAAATCCCCATTTCATACAATCGAAGTTTATGCCAACCAATATAGCAAACATCAAATTGAGACAAAACCGAGGGAACAAACTTTTTATCGACGGCATCTACCCATTTAACTTGCGGATTGGTAAGCGAGTTTTGCAAATGTTCTTTTTCTGCACCTTTTCCTACAAAAACAAAAAAAAGTTTGGAATTATTATCCAACTTATTAATTGCCTGAACAAAATACTCCAAAGCATTTGATTTTCCTATTGAACCAAGATAACCTACAATAAACTTGTCTTTGGGCAAAGACAAATCCATTAAATCATTTTCATTTAAAGAGTCCGAATCCACAAAAATCCCATTGGGAATGCACGCAAGTTTTGACTCAGGGACATTATAGGTCTGAATATGTTTGTATGCATCTGGAAGTAAACTTACAATTTTATCGGCTTTTGCATACGCATATTTTTCGAAAAAAAACAACAGCAAACTCAGCGGATGCCATTTCTTCAATCCATTTAGCTCTTGAAGAGTCAGTGGCCAGATATCGCGTATTTCAAAAATCAATTTTGCGTTGAATTTTGTCGCCCATTTTCGTGCAATTATAATGGGAAAAAGAGATGGTGAAGAGACAACAATGGCATCGGGTTTTGGAAAATCGCTTGAAGGGAATTTTCGCAAATTCCAAGCAAAAGCCATCATGTTTTTAAAGCGCCCCATGCTAACAGAACGTTCATATTTAGGTATTTTTACCCAACAATAGGTAATTCCTTCAATATCTTCGTTTGTAAAATCTTCTTTAATTTTTGGTTCTACTTTGTGTAAGTGCGAATAAGAACCTGAAATCATCACCACTTTATGCCCTTGAGCAATAAATTCTTTGGCTAAATAATAATGACGATATTCCATTCCATGAACGGAAGAGCCAGCATATTGATTAATAATCCAAATTGTTTTTTTATTGGGCATGCAAATTAGGTATTATAAAAATTCAAAATCATCAGAAAAAATCTTTAAAAATTAATTCGATAAAGAGTGATACAAAGCTATCATTTTTTTTGATTCAATATTCCAATTATACTTTTTCAGGATGGAATCTTTTCCGTTTTTCCCCATTAATATGGCCTTATCGGGATTGTTTTTTATAAAATTCATGGCGGCTGCAATTTCGTCTGTATTCATTGGATTCACACAAATTCCGCATTTCTCTTGCTCTACAATTGATTTCCACAATTCAAAATCAGAGCAAATAACAGGAATTCCAGCGGACATATATTCAAACATTTTTATGGGCAAAGAATCGCGATAACTTTGCGTGGGATGAAGAATTACCAATCCTGCAATAGAAGAGGACATCAATTCATAAACTTCTTTGCGATTGATAAAACCCAAATACTCGACTTTATTCCAAGATTTATGATTTTTTGCTTCCGTTTCCAAACTTTCGGGTGAAAACTTTCCAGCCAAACATAGTTTTGAATCAACATGTCTTATAGCATCGAGCATCTCGATCAAGCCTCTGGTTATAAACAGTCCGCCCACATAACAAAAAGCATTCTTTTTCACTAAATCCTGTTCCACAAAATCCAACTCTTCTAGCAAAGGGAAATTGCTGACATTAATTGCATTGGGATTTATTTTCTTTAATTTTTGTTGAATAATCGGTGTTGCTGAAACCGTTGCAGAGATTCGCGAAATAGTAAAATTCAGAAAAAACTGAACAAAATAAGAGATGGAATTTCTTATATACAAAGGAATCCAATGTTTGCTTTTAATCTGTTCTGGCAAGTCTTCATGAGCATCGTAAATCAATTTTTTTCCTTTTTTAATAAAAACAGAACTTTTCCTCAACAATTCGGGATCGTGAATATGATAAATATCCACATCAAGTTCTAAAGCAAGACGAACAATATGGTTTACCCCAGAATACATTCTCGAAAACCTACTCAGAGGGCGTTTTCCCGCCGAAACAACATGAACTCCGTTACGACGACCTTCATCCGCCTCATATGCCAACAAATAGACTTCAAATCCATTTTGAGCAAGCGATGTACACTCTTTTCTAAAAATTCTTACATCATCCCAGGAATGAGCCGATGTAATATGACAAACCTTCATTTCGCTAGATTTTGTTCTGATAAATTAAAAACATTCTCTTTCCAAATATCATTTCAAGTAATTTATTGTTTCAGTTTAGAGATTAACCTTATAACATTTTTCCCATATCGCTATATTCAACAATCTCCATGTCATTCTTTTATTTTCAAATGAATACGAATTTGTTATCACATTTTTCAACAATTTTGATTGAGATATTTCGTTCATAATAAAATCTTTATCATTCAGCCAAATCTCTTCGGGAGCTTCAAATCCATACTTATTTTTACGCCATGCAATAGAATCTGGAAGGTTTTTCGAAACAGCTTCTCTTAAAATATATTTTGTCCATCCTTTATAAATTTTATGATTAAAGGGCAATGATATCATTAGTTCGACCAATTTATAATCCAAAAAAGGCAAGCGAGTTTCAATGCTATTAATCATCGAGTTACGATCTTCATACTTTAACAGATGAGGAAGTTTAGTTTTGGCAATTTCTAAAACCTGAAGCAATTGCGAATTATTGGTAGCTTTTGTCAATTCATGTAGAATAGAGAAATCGACCCTATCGATTGCTTCCTTTCTGATAAAAGGAATTCTTTTTTTTAGATGATTGATGCGAATTTTGGTATTTCCAAAATAAAAACAATATTTTATAGTCTTTAATAAGCCCAACTTAGAATTTCTTGAAGCATTGAAAATTGCATATGGTTTTTTTAGCAAACTCTTAGACAAAACATAAGAAGTGTAGTAGTTTTCGTATCCCATCAAGGTTTCGTCTCCTCCTTGTCCATCGAGCAATACAGCACACCCAATTTTTTTTGCTTCTTTAAAAACATAATACTGCATAAAAATGGAAGGACTGCCAAATGGCTCTTCCTGAACCTTAACAATATCAAATAAATCGTTTTTAAAATCAGACGTACTTGGTTCAACTACGTGCCAACTTAGATTGCATGCTTCAACAACTTTTTGGGCATAATGACTTTCGTCTTTTTTTTCATCTATTGACTTTGCTGTTATTGCTACGAGTTGCTCATTGGTATTTAAACCGTAGACCTTTGATGCAACAGAGGCTACATATGAACTATCCAGTCCACCACTCAAACAAGTTCCCACCTTAACATCCGAACGAAGTCGGTATTTTACAGAACGCAACATCTCTTTTTCAAATAACTCAAGGGATTCTTTTTTAGAAAGCGAAAGATATTCCTTTTTGACTTCCAGTGTGTAATAGCGAAAGATTTCAAAAGTATGGGTGGACAAATCAAAAACCATCGAATGAGATGCCGGAAGTTTATGAATAGAATCGAAAAATGTATTTTCGGTGTGCTCTTCCATGCCCATTACAATGTAATCCATCATTATCTGGTAATTTACCCTAGCAGGAACTCCAGCAATCAACAATTGTTTTATCTCTGAAGAAAAATAAAAACCTCCATTATGTTGAGTATAATAAAATGGTTTTATTCCAAATCGATCCCGAGAACAAAATAGAATATTTTTTTCAATATCATATATTGCAAAAGACCACATTCCGTTGAATTGATTTACACATTCGTTTCCCCAATAATCATACGAAGCCATTATTACTTCTGTATCACTCTGACTTTTAAACGCATATCCCTTTTCAACAAGTACGTTTTTAATTTCAATATAATTATATATTTCACCATTGAAAACAATTTCATACTTTGCCATGTAATTCATTGGTTGAGAAGCATTTGTACTCAAATCAAGAATAGATAATCTGCGATGTCCTAAAGCCAAACTATCAAATATTAAGAGACCTTCCCCGTCTGGTCCTCGGTGTATAATAGCATCCAGCATGCTTTGCATTACAATCTTTAAATCAATATCTCTATTTGATTTAACAATACCCGCTATTCCGCACATATATCGTCTTGAATTAGGGTTTTATAAAGACTTAAAAACTTTTTTACACTTTGTTTTTTCAGTGCTTTTCTTTCAATTATTTGACGATTTAATACAGCCAGTTTTTCTGTATCCAGCAACAAGGCTTTACTGATAAAATCGACCTCACTATTTTGAACAATAAGTCCATTTATATCGTCCATAACCCACTCCAAATTAGCTGGCAAATTTGATACAATTGGAATACAACCATACGAAATTGCTTCTAATAAACTTACCGATGTAGCATCGGTAGTTGGGATTGAAACATAAATAGATGCCTTTGAATAGTAATCGTTGTTTACATCCTGTTTTACCCAACCAACAATATCAACAGCGTCTTTGCATTTTAAAGAATTAACAAGGGACTGCAAATGCTGCGTTTCGGGTCCTTCGCCAGCTATTACCAAGCGCCAATCGGGATTGGTTTGATAAAAACGATTGAATGCTTTTATAATATGGTCAATTCTGTAAAATTCATAATGCAAACGATTAGAGTATATAAGTTTTTCTTTGGCTTGAACTATATTTGGGGGATTTACTCCAAAATTTAAGGTTTCAATTATTTGATTTTTCCCATTGATCAATTCTTTGATTTTAAACGACATATAAAGAGAATCAGAAGTGATAGCCGAAGCCTTTTTGAGACAATAAGTCACCATTTTTTTTAGAAAAATATTTTTCCAAGGATTCACAAGCACATCTCCACCCCAAGCTGTTAGTACAATTGGAATATTCATTTTTCGACATGCGAATATCGTTATAAAAGAATAGGAGTTAATTTGATGAACGTGAATTATATCTGGCTGAAAAATTTTGATTTTGCGTTTTATAAAACGAATGGTCCTACAAAGTTTAAAAGGATTCCAAAGTCCAAAATAGGTAGAAAAAACTTGGTCATGACCATAGTCGTATTTCTGCTGATTAGTGATGACCATAATCTTGTCTAAGCTATCTTTCATCAACGAATGATAGTTAAACAGATGGACTGAATTGCTTCCAATCAATAAGAGTTTTTTCATTTTCATGTGTTTTAGCTTAAATTAATCCATTCTTGATAAAAATCAATCAATTCTGGGTTTTCATCCAAATATTTTTTATCCAAATCTCGAGTATCTCCTATTACTCTAGCGGGATTTCCCGAGATAATAGAGAAGTCGGGAAACTCTCCTTTTACGTAGCTATATGCACTCACAATAGAACCTTTCCCTATTTTTGTTTCGGGCATAATTACCGAATGTGGTCCAATAAAACTATACGAACCAATCGAAATAGCAGCTTTAATATAACCAATATGGTTTTGAAAACGATTGAAGTTTCGTCCATATAATCGAATAGAAATGTGGCTAGAATGTGTTGTAATACTAACAAAATCAGTAATCTGACATCCCTCGCCCAAAGCAATTCCTTGACTTGCTTCAATAAAATTATGATGTCCAATATAGGTATAGTCCGAGATGATAAACTTCTCGGGATAATCAATAAAAGTGGTATTTCCAATCGAAGTGTTTTTAATTTTTTCGCCTTGAAAATTCCTCTTTCGTCCTAACATTTTAGGTTGCGTAATCGGATAAATAAATCTCGATATACGATAATTTAAGGATTCAATTGCTCTTTTTATCATTCAAATATTGAATTAAGAATAATTTATAGATTTGGTTTTGCAATTCGATAATACCAAATTGTAGCAAAAATAAGAATAATAGTACAGAAAACAGATATAAATATAAAACTAAAACGATAATCGAAAAATAGGGCTCCCAAAACAATGGCCAAGATTCTAAACATCAAATCAATTACGGTAATTAATAATGCCTCTTTTTGTTTATTGAAAATAAGAGTAACAGACGAAATTGGACTCGCCAAGAAATTCATAAAAATCCATGGCATCAAATATCTGGCAATCTCTCCAGCTTTACGATACTCTTCGGAAAAGATAAAAGAAAATAAATCTGGAGCAAACAAAACAATCACAAAAAAAGGAATTATTCCCATCAAAAACAGATTTTTTTGAATCTTACGCATCAAAGGTCGAACATCTTGATTGTTTGCTGCTGACTTTGAAGCCTGTTCGTAAAAAACTTGATAAATAGACGAAGTAATAATAGACAAAGGAGCTCTGGTATATCGATAAGCAAATGCGAAACCGCCCACGATAATTTCCGTAAAGTAATACCGCATCAAATATATTAAACCCTGATCTACAAATATATCTAACATGGCATGAGGAGTATTTACAGCAACAAAGTTCTTATACTTTTTAATTGTTTTTTGCCATGTTCGGGTTTGATAATCGATTTTTTTCAAGCTTGGTATTTTCTCTCTCAAACGATAGGCCAATACTAAAGAGCCTAAAAAATATCCAGAAACAAATCCTATAATCAAACCTTGAGCTCCCAGCAAAACATATCCTAAGGCAATACTAATGACAAGATTTGTAATCGATTGTATTATTTTAGAAACGGCATTGTTTCTAAAAGTCTTACATCGGGTTGACCAATAATTTAATATTTGATAACTTGCCACAAAAAACACACCTGGGGGAACCAGCCACAACAAGTGACTATTCATGCTTGGGAATAAAAAAGTTGCAATTTCTAAAAAGGTAAATACAAAAACCAGAACTGCAACGATAGAAGTTGTCAAAAAATTAATGATAAAAGCAGTTTTAATCACTTCTGCCGCTTCTTCCTCTGTGTTTGGTATCACAATGGCAACATCTAAGCGAAATGTTGCCAACAAAGCACCAACAGAAATCAAAGGCAGAATTAGTGCCAAGGATGCAAAATCTTCGAGAGAGTATACACGCGACAGCCATGGCGAAAGCAATATCGGCAATGCTTGGGCAATGACTGTTCCGCTCATTAAGGTGAGAATATTCGTTATAAAGGAATTTCCAGTAAATCTTCTAAACATGGTCTGTCTGATTTATTTTTACGGGAAATGCAAAATAATATCCAATACTAATAGCAAACAATAATAGTATGCTTGGGTTAGATAAAGGACTATTAGTCAAGGAGTTGATTAAGATAACAATGGCAAACAACAAATAATGCGCATTTTCTCTATTTTGTAATATTGATTTCCTCAGTGGCATTAATATCCATGACAAATAGAAAAACAATCCTATTACACCATATCTCCACAAATAAAGAACGTATTCGCTTTCGGCATAAATTTGGTTATCGTAGAAATAATTTTTATTGGGGCCATGTCCAAAAACAGGTTTCTGCAAAATCATCTCCCATAAATGTTGCCAGGTTTCAAAGCGTCCCATCATTGAAGAGTTCTCCATGATATTTACGTTTGTATTTGTGTAATAAATTACTGAATGGATATTAATCAAATAAGCAATAAAAACAAGCATAACAAAAGCTCCCAACTGAATAAAAATTCTTTTATAATCATACTTTGCAAATACGAACCAGAAGAAAGTGATAAAAGCCAAGGAAATAAAAGCTGTTCGAGATTGAGTTAATAAAATACACAAAAAGGACAAATAAATCCAAATCCTATTTTTTAATCCTTCTGATTTGCCGTAATTAACGAAGAAGAAAGAATAAAAAAACAGAAAAAAAATGGCATTAATATTGGGATTACTCATGGTTCCGATCATTCTTTTACTTGAAGGATTTCCAAGTGAATCCAATCCAAAAGTAGACAAATGGATTTCAGACACGGAAAAATACGGCATTACTGTTTGGTTGAAATTAAACAAAGAAAAATAGTGAAAAAGATTGAACACAAGCAAATATAAAAATACTGATTTTATGACCCATGTAAATTTTTCAAAATGAGATTTTAAAACATGTTGTGAAAACAATACAACAAGGAGAAACTTTCCAATTTTATATATTTCAAAATAATCTTGAACAGAATTGTATCTGCTATTCAAGAAAATAGTAAATAAAATATACCCCATAAAAGCAACTAATAGCCAAACATATAAAGTGGGTTTAAAAATTTTATTTTTATAAATTCTAAGCAAAACCAGTGGCAATAAATAATCATCTACATTAACAACTGGCAAGCCCTCAATCTGAATGGAAGGCAAAATTGTAATGCTTAAAAAGATAAGAATTAATAATAAAAAATCTATATTTTCAAAAACTCGCTTAAAACTCATTCTAAAATAATTTTCGCAAAAATACAAAAAAAAACAAGGAGTATGGAGTGTTTAGTATTTAGTATTAAAAAATTAAAAATACTGAAAAGACAAACAAAATCGTCTAACAAAAAAACCAAGAGGTTGACATAAGCCAACCTCTTTCTACTTATAAACCAAAAAAACTATTTAATGTTTAATAAATTTCAGAATCATGGTTCCTGTTTCATTTTTCAGGATTACAAAATACATACCTTTGCTGTAATTGCTCACATCTAGTTTGAAATTAAGCATTTCGGAAACAGAAATATTTTCATTCAAATAATTTTTTTCCAGTTAAATCAGTAATACTTAAGTTTGCATTTATAAGAAACTCGCTAGCAATTTGAATATTTAACTCACTATTTGCTGGATTGGGAAAAACTGACATTTGATTAATTCCATCCATATTTTGAATACCTGAAGCAGTACCAGTGGAAGTCCACGTAGCGTCCCATCCATTAGCAACACTATAGTTATCTGAAATAAACTCAACGGCCAATTTTCCAGATGGAATAACAATTGTTGGAGGCAAATTTGCTCCGCTGAACTTGGCTATTAATTCAACTGGACTTGCAGCACGATTGTAAACCAAAACCTCATCTTCTGGAGACACATCAAAGCTATTAAAAGTAAGAGTCAAGGAAGTTGCTCCGGCAGGCTGAATAAACCATCTGCAATATGTGTTATTGTTATACTTATGTTCTCCGCTACCATCGCTTATTGTTCCCGTTGGCGCTGTAATAATCTTTGTAGAAGCACAAAACGTTGTTTGATGACTTGCTTTATAATTTAACAAAAAGCCTTGATCGGCAACTGAATTATTCGTTTGAAAACGCACCAATGCTTTTGGACCATGAATCGTAATATCATTCGGAATCGTTGTTCCTGAATAACTTCCAACAACGGAATCATTGGTCGATTCCCCGTTATAAATAGTAACAATATCATTGTTTAATTGAGTTTTAAACCGCGAAAATGAAATCACAATAGAAGAAGCATTTTCGGGAGCAATCAGCCATCGGCAGTCTAAATTATGACCGTATTTAATGGAGCCACTGCCATCGGAAATGGAGCCACTTGAGGCGGTCAATGTTTTGAGAGATGGACAAGAATTAGCAGGATTATTTGGAATAATATTTACAATGACTTTTTGATAGAAATTAAAATTATTTCCTACGGGATTTAATTCGGATATATTATAATATCCATTTCCATATCCACCCCATCCCCAATTAAAATGAAAATAATTAGCATCATCGTAGCCATCGCAGTTAAAAGCATGTCCACTTCCTGATTGCTCGCTTCCAGAATAGATCATGGGATGGTCGATGTCTAAATTTTCCTTCAACAAACTTATCCAGGTGGGAGAAGTATGTGACCAACGACTTTTGGTGGTAAGTGTACTTGAGTATTTGAAATAATTTTTCAAAGCATTTCCTGCATACTCCGTTTGCGAACCTGAGCCATCAGCAGCATAATCCATATCCACCGCAACGCCCAGATGATAAATTAAACGGGCAACATTGGTATTGTAGGAAGTCAATTTATCGGTCATTGCACTCCAGTCATATGTAGTAGCTCCATAATTTGCCATTTGAACGCCATATCCACTAGAATTGTAAGAATGCGAGCCAGTTCCCATTTCAGGATGACGGTGATAATACATGACCATTGATGTTGCCAAAGCAACACAGCCATTTGGGACGCGGCCATCATAGCCAGAAGGAGCTTCAGGGTCTTCGGGACACAAACGGTTGTAATAACGTCCTTGATCCCAAGGAAAATCCATGAGTGGACCAACCACTGCAATGCTTTTAGGAGTTTGAACCACAAAATTATCTACAGACAAACGTTCCCAATCCATTATTGTTTTATGATCTGCTTCTAAATCATTTTTAATAGCATATTCAATTTGCATTTCGTAGCCACCTAACCAATATTTATTAGAAGGAGCCATGTTATTGATATCCATAAAGTTCTGATGAGAATAACCCAAAACAGGCAATACTCTATCATCGGCACTAATCAATACAAATCCTTGAGGAATGAGGTTTACAACATACATAATTGCATAATCACCTGTCGAATTATAGATAATGTCTGTGGATTTAATTTCAAAAGCAAGGGGAACTTCAAGTCCTCTGGCTGCATAGCGTTCTGCTAAATAATTCTGGGCAACTTTAATTGCTTTCTCTCTATCAACAGAGGCACTAAATACGAAATTTAATGCTAAAAACATCATTAATAAGCCAACTGTAATTTTTCTTTTCATAAAATATCTATATTTTCTTGATTGTATAACTTCACAAATATACATATTTAGACATTAAAAAACTGTCAATGTTTTTTTTTTTAACATCCATCTAACAATATAATATGGTAAAAAAACAAAAAGAAAGTGTTCAAATACAAAAAATATGTAGGTTTGTAAAAAAAAAAAATGAACATTCTATTGATAAACATAAAGAAACTAGTTCAGATTGAAACTGGTGAAACGAAAGTATTTAGAGCCGGAAAAGAGATGTCGGACCTTCATACACTAGACAATGCTTGGTTATATATTAGAGAGGGAAATATTGATTCTTTTGGAGAAATGAAAAATCTCGACAAATCAAAACTCACCAATATTAGTGAATTTACAACCGAAATTGATGCTAGTGGACGAATGGTATTTCCAAGTTTTTGCGACTCGCATACGCACATAGTATACGACGGAAGTCGCGAAATTGAATACATTGATAAAATTAAAGGTTTATCTTATGAAGAGATAGCAAAACGTGGCGGCGGAATATTAAATTCGGCAAAACGCTTGCACGAAGCTTCAGAGGAATCATTATACAATCAGGCTTGGGAACGATTGGAAGAAATTATTTCGATGGGAACGGGTGCTGTGGAAATCAAAAGTGGATACGGATTGACGACCGAAGATGAACTGAAAATGCTGCGCGTAATTCGCAAACTTAAAGAAAATTCACCCCTTACCATAAAATCTACTTTTTTGGGAGCACACGCCGTGCCTCTCGAATACAAAGGAAGACAAGCGGAATATGTTGATTTAATTATCAACGAAATGATTCCAATGGTGGCTGCTGAAGATTTGGCCGACTACATTGATGTTTTTTGCGACAAAGGTTTTTTCACCCCGTACGAAACGGAAAGAATTTTGATGGCAGGAATGAAATATGGACTTAAGGCTAAAATCCATGCCAATGAATTAGATTATTCAGGTGGCATTCAAGTGGGTGTTAAGTATGGTGCGCAGTCGGTTGATCATCTTGAATATACCGGAGACGACGAAATAAAAGCTCTTTTGGGAAGCGAAACCATGCCAACACTCCTGCCCGGTGCTGCCTTTTTCTTAGGAATGATTTATGCTCCTGTTCGAAAAATGATTGACAGTGGACTTCCTGTTGCCATGGCAAGCGATTTTAACCCTGGCTCTTCGCCCTCGGGGAACATGCAACTTATACTTTCCATGGGATGTATCAAATACAAAATGCTTCCGGAAGAAGCCATCAATTCAGTAACACTCAACAGTGCTTATGCCATGGGTGTTTCCGATATTTTAGGAAGCATTGCCGTTGGAAAAAAAGCGAATCTATTTATTACCAAACCAATTCCAAGCATTGAATATATGCCCTACTCTTTCGGAAGCAATAAAATTGATAGAGTAATTTTAAATGGTGAAATTTATGCTTAAAAAAATATGTATTTTTGAAAACCAAAAACCAAACATAAACCATGGGAATATTTAATAAATTAAGAAACGAATTTATCGACATCATAGAGTGGGTCGATTCTTCAACAGACACTATTATTTGGAAATTTCCTCGTTACGAAAACGAAATAAAAAACGGAGCACAACTAACCGTTCGTGAATCTCAAGTTGCTATTTTAGTCAACAAAGGACAAATTGCAGATGTGTATAAACCAGGCTTACATCGTTTAACTACTGACAATATGCCCATTCTAACCACTCTAATGGGATGGAAGTATGGATTTAACAGCCCTTTCAAGGTAGATGTATACTTTGTAAACATTCGTCAATTTACAAATCGCAAATGGGGAACCAAAAACCCCATTATGTTGCGTGATGCCGAATTTGGTCCTGTCAGATTGCGTGCATTTGGTACCTACTGTTTTAAAATACAAGAAGATGCTTCTAAGTTTTTCAAAACTATTGCGGGTACAAATCCAGATTTTAAAACAGAAGATATTGAAGAACAATTAAAAAACTTAATTGTAACCAGATTTACCGATTTTCTTGCTGAATCAAAAATTCCTGCCCTTGATTTAGCATCCAATTACAACGAACTTTCGGGAGGAATTAGTGACATTATAGCCAAAGATTTTGACGAATATGGCATTGATGTTACCAAGTTTTTAATTGAAAACATCTCACTTCCAGAAGAGGTTGAAAAAGCTCTTGACAAACGCACCAGCATGGGCGTTGTTGGCGACATGGGGAAATATACTCAATTTCAATTTGCCAATTCTCTTGAAGCCTCTGCCGAAGGAGGTGGACACAGCATGGCTTCGGATGCCATGGGATTGGCAATGGGAATGGGCGTGGCAAATCAAATGATGAGCCAGCAAAACATGGGAATGCAACAGCAACAACAGCAGCAGCATCAACAAAATACTGGCAATCAAGCAGGTCCTCCTCCAATTCCTGGACAAGAGCCCTACTTTATTGCCGTAAATGGTCAACAACAAGGCCCATTTACGCCAAATATTCTCCAACAAATGGCAAATTCTGGTCAAATTACAAAAGATACTTTGGCATGGAAACAAGGCATGAGCGGCTGGGAAGCCCTCGGAACTATTCCGGCTTTAAGCTCCATTTTTTCCAATACTCCTCCGCCCATTCCAAATATCTAATGAACTTTAAAATACTACTTCTTTTTACTGCACTAAGCTTTAACTTATTATACATCAAAGCATCCTCCGACACAACTTCAAAAAACAGTTTTGGCGGAGGAATGTTTTATGGCTTAGGCATGTTCAAAATTCAAAATGAATATATAAAAACAAGAGCTCAATCAAATGTTATTGGTGGAAGATTGGGCTATCATTTTGGGAAAAATATATTTGCTGGAATAATTGGAAATAGTTCCACATTAAATTATGAAAATCAAAGCTATATTCGATATACATATTTCGGATTGGTAACAGAATTCAAATTTCCAATTCATAAACTCAGTATAAGCCCAGGTATATGGATAGGCGGTGGCGTGATGAAAAACCTTCATATTGATGGATTAATAGACCACAAAATCACAGATGGATATCTAAAAAAGCACTCCTCCTGGTTTGCATATCCTTATCTCAACGCTTCCTATAGAGCAACAAAGAAACTATCCATCCACCTTATTGCGGAATACATTCATCCTGCAATAAATCGATCCGATATCAAACTCGAAGGCAGTAATATCCGCCTAGGAATCATGTTTCAACGATAAATTCTCGTAAATTAAGAATCAGGTTTGCTCTTCATTTGTTTATCCTATTCAACTGTCAAAAATAAAAATCAGCAAATACAAAAAAAAGTGGTTTCCGACTTCAAAAAAGAAATCGGAAACCACTTTTAAAATTCTATTCCTATCTATTTTAAGCTTTATTTTGCATAAAAACATAATTTATCCTCTTCATGAAGAGCGAAATATCTATTATTGACATCGTTTTAACCAATCACTTTTGCATTTATCTTATCGACACTGTCTTTGGCATCCCCGTAAAGAAGCACTGTGTTTTCTTTGAAGAACAGTGGATTTTCAACACCGGCATAACCAACGGCCATTGAGCGTTTCATTACGATTACTTTTTTCGCTTTCCACACTTCAATAACTGGCATTCCGTATATTGGACTGTCTTCATCTTCCAATGCGCCAGGGTTTACGGTGTCATTGGCACCAATCACCAAAACCAAATCCGTTTCATGCATTTCTGGATTTATTTCATCCATTTCCATGACAATATCATACGGAACATGAGCTTCTGCCAAAAGAACATTCATGTGACCAGGCAAGCGACCTGCCACGGGGTGAATACCAAATTTTACGCTTTTCCCTTCGCTTCTTAATTTCTCTACCAAATCATGGACGGGATGTTGTGCTTTGGAAACAGCCATTCCGTATCCTGGAACGATAATAACAGATTGAGCTTCTTTAATAATCTCTGCAGCTTCATCATGGTTTATCGACAAAACAGTTCCTTCCATCTTTTTTCCGGTTTTAACTTCTTGACCAAATCCTCCCGAAATTACAGAGAAGAAAGAACGATTCATAGCATCACACATTATAATGGACAGAACAGCTCCCGAGCTACCCACCAATGCCCCTGTGATAATCAATAAATCGTTGCCCAACATAAAACCAGCTGCGGAAGCGGTCCAACCAGACAATGAATTAAGCATCGAAATAACCACCGGCATATCCGCACCTCCAATTGCCATTACCATCATCACACCAAAGAATGCAGCAATAGCTGTCATAATGTATAGATATATAATAGCATGAGGCTCATTCATATGCATAACAAATAAAACACCCAATACAATTGTAACAAGGAGTAATACAACATTTAATATATCTTTCCCTTTATAAACAAAGGGCTTTCCACTAATATTTTCCGTTAATTTACCCCATGCAACTAAAGATCCTGTAAATGTAATAGCTCCGATAAAAATACCAAAATAAACCTCTACCATGTGGATTGTTTTTTCAACAGCTATCATTTGGGCGACATCTGGATCAATAAAAGAGCCAAAACCAACCAAAACAGCAGCCAAACCAACAAAACTATGCAACATAGCAATAAGCTGTGGCATGGAAGTCATTTCAACTTTTCGAGCAACCATCACACCTATGACAGATGCGATTAGAAAAGCTAGAATAATGTAGATGTAACCATCCATATTTTCGCCAGCTATAGTTGCTAAAATAGCGAGAATCATACCGATGATGCCGTATATAACACCACGCCTAGCGGTAGCTTGCGAAGATAATCCCGACAAGCTAAAAATAAATAATAGAGACGCAAATAAATATGCGGCAGTTTGTATATTTGGTGTAATCATAATTCTTTATTTTTTAAACATTTTCAACATTCGGTACGTCACAGTAAATCCACCCACAATATTTATTGCGGCAATCAGAATGGCTATAAAAGCTAATATTGAAATTGGGCTTGACCAATCATCATTAATTTGCAACAATCCACCAATTACAATAATCCCGCTAATGGCGTTAGAAACAGACATTAGAGGCGTATGAAGAGCCGAAGTTACATTCCAAATTACATTCCAACCAACAAAAACAGCCAATGCAAAAGCGGTCATATGTCCTAAAAACTCTCGTGGAGCAACTTGACCCAATAATAACAAAAAAGCACCGGTAACAAATACAAAAATAATATTTGCGTAAGTCATTCTCTTGGCTTTCTTTGCTTTTTCAGCTTTTATCGTTTCCGCACATTTCTTCTCATCACCTTTACTCTGCGGAACAACACTCACTGCCAGTGGCTCGGGAGGCCAGTTTACACTTCCTTCATAACTCACCATCGCACGTTTGATAACATCATCATTCATGTTTATGCTGAAATTTTCGGCATCACCCATGTCATCCAACATATTGCTTAGGTTGTTGCCATATAAAAAACTTGCTTGATTTGGAAGTTGATCTACTTTTCCAGCAATAGTGACTCCATTTTCGGTAACAAATATTTCACCAGGTTTGGTTAAATCACAATTACCACCTGATTGAGCAGCTAAATCAATAATTACAGAACCAGCTTTCATGGCTTCTACATGATAATCAAACAGAAGTTTAGGTGCTGGTTTTCCTGGAATTAATGCAGTAGTGATAATAATATCTACTTCTGAAGCCTGTTTTAAAAATAGTTTCATTTCAGCATCAATAAAAGCTTGACTCATCTGCTTGCTATAACCAGAATCGGTGCTTCCATCTTCGTCAATTTCAACGGTGATAAACTGAGCACCCATTGATTTTATCTGTTCTGCAACTTCTTTTCGTGTATCAAATGCACGCACAATGGCGCCCAAAGATTTTGCAGTACCAATGGCTGCCAAACCGGCAACACCAGCACCAATTACTAAAACTTTGGCAGGTTCTACTCTTCCTGCTGCAGTAATTTGTCCGTTTAAAAAACGTCCAAAATAATTAGAAGCTTCAATTACGGCACGATATCCAGCAATGTTTGACATGGAAGACAAAACATCCATTTTTTGAGCTCTCGAAATTCGGGGTATAGCATCCATTGCAATGGCATTGATTTTAGCATCCGCCAATTTTTGGAGTAAATCCAAATTCTGAGCTGGATACAAATAACTCATTAACAATGTATTGGGCTTAATCAGAGCAATCTCTTCATCGGTAGGAGCTTGCACTTTAAAAACAATATCAACATTTTCATACAATTCTTTAGCCGAAGCGCAAATTTCAGCTCCGTAAGCTTTATATTCTTCATCATTAAACTTAGCTTTATTTCCTGCACCTGCTTCTATCAGGACTTCGAAACCTTTTTTAAGTAGGCGTTCTGTATTTTTGGGCGAGATAGCAACTCTCAATTCACCATGCGAAACCTCTTTAGGTATTCCTATCTTCATAATATTTCAATATTTAACAAGCGGCAAAGATAGAAATATTTATTCTACAAATAATTTTGAGTCCCAGAATTTAGCAAAACATAACTAAAATAAATTATATAATTGTTTTAATCTCACAAACTAGATAGAATTACACCTTAGTCTATAAAGAAAATCGTGTTTTGTTTTCTTTATTTACAAATCACCACTCTTCTAACGCATGTTTTGTTTTTATATTTCAAAAAAAAGAAATACAATCCATTGGGTAAAAAACTCAAATCAATATTTCGTGAAGTTCCTATTTGCAAGTCGACAAACAATTGTTTTCCCAAAATATTGTATACATAAACCTCAGCATTTTGAATGTAAAAAATGCCGTTTCCTGGATTGGGAAAAATGTCAATTTGCTCAAATTGAAAATTTTCTATTTCATTTGATATCGGATTATTTTTATAACCAGGAAATACGCATCTAACATGATTTGCAACATATAAAAAGCCAGCACAATTTTCCCAATATCCATCTCTAAGGCGAGCCGTCCATCTTTTAACAGAATATGTTTTAAACAAAGATGAAGTCCATAAATAAAAATCGGAATTTCCTAAATATGCACTGTCAATCCCATTTCCAGCACCTTCATTATCATTAATGCGACCCACTTCCAAATCGGTAGGCAATCTCCAACCCTGTCCATATTTACTAACACAATAGCTTGCATTTGGAGTTGATGCCATCTGTTGTTGAGATACTTTTTGGATAGTTCCCGTATTTTTCAAATCTCCAGCATCAATTAATTCTTCTCCAGTCCATAAATGATAGTTGCCATTTGCAGGAAGATACGTGGGATAGGCTAAAGAAGACGAAGGACCGTCAATTATTGCATAGCAAGTGTCGTAAGCACAATATGAATTGTTGTTTTGTAAAGCCTGTGCATAGGTCATTCCAAATTCGGACAAAGGACTGACAAACATATTTTCGACATCAAAATCACTTCCTGAGAGTATCGTCTCTTTGTCCCAAGAAAATGCTGTATCGCTCGGATTACCTCCAGTTCCGAAGCCGAAAAACAAATTGGCATCTACATTTCTGCCATTTTCAACACTGCTCAAATCGGGAATTAAAATAAAATCTTGACTGAAATAAACTTTATTCAAGGAATCGTACACATAAACCAAATCTCCATTATTGATGGTAACTGGATTAAAACCAATTGAGCTTTCATAAAAGTAAGCTTCATTTCCGTTGGCATAATTATTCTGTGCGAATAAAACACAACTATAACTGATCAGAAGATATATAATCAAAACGCTTTTTTTCATTTTATCAATACTTTTTATGAAATGAAAAATCTCTAATTAGGCTAAATGCAAAAGAGTATGAGTTTGCCAATTGTATTTCGTTATAGTATTGATAAATAGGAATATCAATCAAAACCGAAAGATTCCATTTATCATACAGCGATAAATTAATTTGTGGGCTTAGGAAGAACGAACAGTTTCCCGACGCCTCAACAATATTATTTTTGCGTATGTTTTTTTGTTTAATTTGATTTTTGAGTTGCAATATCATCGTCTAGTCTTTTAGTTTCCATTTTTCAAAAACATAATGTTTTGAAAAGTAAAAAGAGGTGGAATATGAAGTTCCAAAAAGATAGTTTTCTTTGTTTTCAAAATACTTTTCAATGCGGTTCGTCAAAAAAAAACGATTGGCATTGAAAGAATCTTCTTTGACAAAAAACGATTGAAAAACCAAGCCATAAGAACCTGTTGACGGTTGCAAATCAATGGGAAGTGTAACATGATTAACAATCTGCATTTCTCTTGAAAAGGGAATATTAACACCAAGAGCTCCGGAAATTTCAATTCGTTTGCCTCTGTTTATATAGAAACGGGGTTTGAGAGATATCACTGCGTTTGAAAGTCCAAAACCAGTTAAACGCTCATCATTAAACTTGTATGATTGCGTTTTATTGATAAAATAGCCTCCTTCTGTTTCTATGGTAAGTTTATCCGAAATTCCATATCCGGCAAGCCAACCAGCATAATTAAAAAAAGCATGGTTTAAGACGCTACTGGATCCTGAATAAGATTTGTCGCCCGATTTGTATTTCCCTGAATATGAATAGCGGTAGAACGATGCAATTCTGAGCGTGTTTTTTTCCATTACGCCCATATTGTCAGTTCCTCCCACAGGATTTCCAGCCGAGGCAAAACATTGTGCTTTTGCTTGGTATGTAGAGAAAAACAAAATAACGAGAATTGCAAAAAATCGATACATTATAATACAGTAATAATAATTGTTTTTGATTCTGTTTTATTTGAAGCCGAAACAGTGCATTTAACCTCATTGTTACCGGGCGTACAAGTTGGGGCGACATAATTAATTTTACTGCCCGAACCCAGAATATCTCCAGCCGTAGCAGACCAAGCATAAGTCACTTTATCGCCATCAACAACGGCTGTAATAGCTGTTGACTGTCCAGTAAAAATAGTATCATTTTCGGCCGTAAGACTAATAAATGAATTTAAAGTACTGTTTTTGTCAACATTATTATCATCCTTTTTATTGCAGGATAGAAAAAAAAGCAGAATAAGAAAAGTCAAAATAGTTTTTTTCATAATAGATTGTTTTTTAATTTTTCAGGCATCTAACAGACAAACCATAACTATGGGTGAATGTATTCCATCGCCCCACCGTAGGATCTCCGCCACGTACACATCGACGCCAGGCACTACCAGCTCCATAGCGGGTTGAAGAGTGCATAAATTCATATTGATTCAATGAATTGAAGTAACCGCCAGGAATGGCATTTCCCGACAATAAAGCTTCATAACCAGAAGTTCCACCTACTTTTAACTGTGTACCTTGATCTGTTCCTCGCCATGTATTCGAAAGCATAGCTGTTTCTAAATTCATCCCGAGTGCCAGTTCCAACTCTATCCACTCCTGATCAGATGGCACATGCCAGCCAGAAGGACAGATTCCACGCGAGCCTTCAGTGGTGTCATATTGCATGGTTTCTGTCCAAGTATACAAACCTCCATGAATATTACAATTGTTGTCATCGTTGTTGTAACAAAACTTTTCGATAATTCCATTATCTGTCTGATATTCTGCGCCGTGTTCTAGTTTTTCTCCAATATTCAGGTTTTTGGCAAACCAACATTGTGTTCCAATCAAAACAGTAGGATATTTTTGTCCATCTCTGTAATCAAATAATGTATCTCCGCATTGAAAATTGCTCAATTCAATTTTGATCGTTTGAGAATACAAGGTGTTGCAGGTTCCACTGTTTACTATTGCTCTAAAATAAGCAGGATAAACTGGAAATAAAGGATAATTATTTACGCTTGCCCCTGAAATATCCGTCCAAGTAATTGTATCGCTAGATTGCTGCCATTGAATTTGTCCATGTTTATATCCTTCGACAAATAGATATGCAGTATCGTTAACATTTACAAAAGTTTGAGCTTTAATAAACAGCAACAAAAACAGCAAGGGGAAAAAACATAATGCAAAATTTGGTATTCATGCTTCTAATTTTTTAATATTTTATATGAGTATGACTTTTCCTTTCCCGAAATATTCACAATAATAGTTTGTGGCAGATTATGAGCAGGGATATTTAATTCAGACTTGTTTTTTTGGGGGAAAAACTGATAAAAAAGGGTTTTTCCTGAAATATCGGCAATTAAAACAGTAAAGTCTTCTGGAAAAGGATGAATAATCTTAATTGAATTGTTTTCAGATGAGTAAAACGCATAGGGAATCTTGTCGTTTTCATTCGATAAATCAAAAATTCCACTCGAGGAATCTACTGTTACTAAAACAGAATCGCGAGATGAGCAGTGGTTTGCATCATGCAACGAAACCACATATGTAATTGTTTCTAACGGCGTTGCAATTGGATTGGAAACCGTTGTGTCATCCAAAAAAACAGATGGTGTCCAGTTGTAATAATAAGGTTCATCGCCTCCTACGGCAGTGGGTGTTCCTCCAATAATGCTAGTATTGCCAGGAAATAAGCTAAAATTTTCTCCAGCATTTGCAATCAATGAATCGGATTGGTAAATTTGGAAAACCACTTGCTGTTGAGCCTGAATTTTTCCAAGGAGAAAAAACACAGTAATCAGAAGAAATAATTTATTCTTTTTCATTTGTTTGATCGTTTTATTCACTAAAATCATTTAATTGATGACATAACACAATGAACACTTGTTTGATACAAATATAATGAACTATTGCTCATAAAGCAAATTTAATTCATACGATTATTTACAGATTTATTATACAAAAACAAAGCAGAGCTACAACTGCCTGACAACAAACATACTAGCATTTACAAACGTTAATTTTGCTTTTTGCAAGAAATTACGTCAAAAGTCACCTTTTTTGATACAATTTATATGTAGAACCTGTAGAATCAAAGTATGAAAAATCCTTCAGGGTATCAAATAAGCCATTTTTTTGCAACAAATTATCTAAAATATCCATGGACCAATAACGGATGCTAAATTCATCTTTATACTCAAACTTTTCATTATTAAATATTCCATTGCACGTTTCTTTGTAGATGTAGATGTCCGAATCTTTTACATTTATCAGTTCAACAATCCGATTAAAATTCTCCGATTGAATGTTTGTCAAGCGCTCCTCAGCAAGTAAGGCCATACTTGGCAAATCGAACAAAAAAAATCCATTTGGATGAATATGATTACAAATATTTTGAATATTGCTTGCTAATTCTTTGTCTGTAATGGAATAGCTTAGTACCGTAAAAATAGCCATGGCTAAGTCTGCTTTTTGATGATGGTAATCAGAAATTCCAGAGTTGTAAATTTTCAAATCGAGATTAAATTGAATACTTTTTCTTTTCATCACTTCTGCCATTGCTTTGCTTTTTTCTACTGCAACAACCGAATATCCTTTTTCAAGCAAAGGAAATGAAAGTCGTCCTGTTCCAGCTCCAAAGTCAATGATTGAGCCATTTGGCAGAATGTCTTGAATCATTATTAGTGTTTCCATCGTCAATTCATGATAGAAAC
>Ga0265295_1001964_pt1 | contig 34265 bp, 22 predicted proteins | sample Munlansysbiofilm_FD_192503 | JGI IMG/M metagenome (GOLD analysis project Ga0265295, IMG submission 192503) | Leachate microbial communities from a municipal landfill in Southern Ontario, Canada - Methane capture system biofilm | ecosystem: Engineered > Solid waste > Landfill > Unclassified ... | reverse complement strand
ATTGATGAATAATTGAATCAAAAATGTAAGAGTTTTGAATGTTTTCTATACAATTAAGTAATTTTGAGGTACAATGAATACAAATAACGACAAAATGATGCAATAGGGGATGTTTGCACAGTTTTTTTATGAATGATGCGACATTTTGTGGTCGCATTTTTTTGTTTATTAGTCTCATGAATAATTAAGCATTATATTATTAGGGGCATAAAAATGAAACTAGAAGGCGTATTATTTACAAATATAGTGAATATCAATTATTAATAATAGTAATATGAGAAGTTTTTTTATAGTCAATATGAAAGGGCAAGATTAATTTAAAGTGGATTAATCTAGAGCATATATATGAAAGTATTTGTGAGTTATACAATTCGTGATGGCTTAGTTGATGAGAATGTTCTTGAGTCTATTGAGAAAATAATAAAACCAATTTCCTCAGTATATATTGATCTTTTGCATAACTCATCAAAACATCCACAACTAAATGTAGTTAAGCAACTATTAAAAAGCAGCCATATTGTATTGCTTATTACACCGAAAATATATCGATCTCCATGGGTAAGATTTGAACTTTTTGTAGCAAAAATCTTTCGAAAAAAAATTATTAAGATTGAAATCGAAGAAGTGAATGATCATAACAAATACATTAGTCTACATGAAAAGGTGGTGAAGTGAATGATAGGATTAATATTTGATTTTGATGGACCCATCTTTGATGGTAGGAGAGCTTTACAAGAGGCTATTAATGGATTTTGGAAAAATAATTATCCAACTAATGAGGTTCCGAGCATAAAAAATATTAGTTTAATGAGAACATCAAAGCTACTTAAAGTTATTTGTTCGGAAGAGAATAGTGATGTAAGTTTCACAGAAGAAGAAATAAGCGATTTTTCAAATTACCTGTCACAAAAAGAATCGGAAATCAGTGTTGGTAGAGATATAAGAAGTATCTTGAGTACATTACATAGAAATGTAAACGTCAAGATGGCTATCTACTCAAATAGGCAAGTTGATGATTTAAAAAGAATAGCAATAATGCTAGGTATTGAAAGTTACTTTGATCAAATATATGGTAGAGATTCATTTAAGCCAAAACCTTCGGTACAAGCAATTACAGAGTTTGCTAAAACTTATTCAATTCCGAACAATCAAATAACCTTTTTTGGTGATTCAGATATTGATTGTCAAACTGCTATAAATGCAAAAATATCATATTACCATTTAGGTTTTACAAATGAACCATGTAGTTATGCCTGGCATAATTCAAAATATATTATCAAAAGTGAAAAGGAATTCATTCATATCTTGAAGTCGATTTCAAAATATCCTGTTGAACTCAATACTACTCAAGATGTACCATCTATGTTGCAAAATTCAATTTACGATAAGACAATTGTATTCTACACTGGTTCAGGAATATCGATAGATTCAGGATTTGGTGATTGGTCAGAGGCTTATTCAGACATTTATGATAAACTTGATCAACTACATCTATTCAAAACTTATGATATTCCGAACTCCCTACAACTAATATTTGAAGATGGAGAATTAAATAGAAATGCTTTTAACTGTTTTAAGAAAGAGTTTTCTAAAGATGCGAAACCAAACAAGTATCATCACAGCATACTAAAGGCATCTCAAGGAAATATATGGACTACAAATTATGATCAGTTATTCGAAACAGCCATTCATGAATCAAACCTGAGAAAAACGGTTATTTATTCAGATAAGGACTTAAAGAAAAATATCAGTAGAAATGACCTAGTTATCAAAGTCAACGGTGATTTTGAACATGCAGACTATGATTTCATGAATAGTTATGAACTGATCTTAACTCAAGAACAGTTTGATTTGTTTGAGCAAAATAGAGCAGAAATTTGGAGAGCTTTTGAAGACGATTATAGAAAAAAGACGATAATTTTTGTGGGTACCTCACTTAATGATCCAGCACTTAAAAGAATCCTTAGCATTGCAAAAAGAAGGATGCCTGTCACCAGTAAAAACCACTATATACTTTTAAAGCGATCTCGCGATTTAATAGAATCACAATTTCAACAGTTTCAGATTTCAAGCCTAAAAAAATACTCAATAGAAACTTTGTTGTTTGAGGAGTATTCTGATATTGTTGATTTTATTCAGAGACTTGCAATTCTAAATAGACGTCCTATTATTGGTTTTTCAGGATCTATTGATGATAAGACAGATGGTAAAGATTACTATTTAGAATCATTTTTTACGAAAGATGAAACAGAAGCAATTTGCTCAAATATTGCAGTTGATTTAGTCAATCAAGACTATCGAGTGACATCTGGTTGTGGATCAAGTGTAGGTAAACCCGCTGTTCAAGCTGCATTTCAGATCAAAGAAAGTTATGCAAGATACTATTTCAGAAAAGACGGAGGACATGGCTACCTTGGGAATGCTCCTGCAGTAGTAGTAAATGATGTATCTTATAAATCGATGCGTAAAGCATTCATCAATGAGTTAAGTGTTTTATTAGTATTTGGTGGAAGAGTAAAAGAAGATGGAAGTAGTGGGTTAGAAGAAGAAATCAGTATGGCAACTTTAAATAACATACCGGTTATTATGTTTCCACAATTTGGTGGATGGCTCAAAGCTAATATGGCTAAAGCAAACGAAATCTTAAAAATAAACTATTCGAACATAATATATAAAGAAGTATCCACTATAAATGACAATATAATGAGAATGAATAAGGATCAACTATTAGACTACATTAACAATAAACTTATAACCGATGTTGAAATAATTATTAAGTTCTTAATGGGGATTAGCGTTATTGATAAATCTGACCCTATTTATAATATTTGGTAATGTAGATTATATGTTATCAAAAGAAGCATTTTTTTCAACGGGAGATTCAATTAATAAATAATTTTATAAAGATCGAAAAGGTATAGCAAAGGAGTAATTAATGTGAACAAAGTTATTATTTCGTTAGAAGGTTTTGAAAATTCAGGTAAATCATTTGTCCTAAATCAAGTCATTAATATGATGGTAAATGATTCTAATGTAACTAAGATTATTAGATTAAAAGACTATAAAGATAAAACATACATCTTTGAAATGAATGAAAAGACTATTCTGATTACTACTATGGGAGATGATGATAAAACATTGTCAGATCAATTAGAGTTTGCACAATTGGTGCATCCAAAGGGATTTAACATAATTGTTTATGCGAAACGGAGTGATAAGGATTTTGAATGTATTTTGGAGTTGTCTTTAAAACAAGGATATTCATGTCTTAATCCTATAAAACAGGTACAGATGAATGTTGTTAAAAATGTGTATTCATACAAAGAACAAGAAAAAAAAGTAACGACTATTGATATGGATTGTTTACAAGCAGATAATAAAAATGCATTAGATTTATATGCACTAATAAAACAGCATTTATGAAGTCATCTCATAGTTCAAATCTGTCTTAAATATCAAAGTGATGTTTGTTCAATCGTGCAATATACTGAAAAACAACATATTTCCTTTAAAAAGGTATACTTCACGCGTAATAATTAATTAAGCAAATATCTTCATCTCAACAGTCTAATCTTCTCTGTAAACTGTTGTAGGTTTTATAAAATTGAGAACTTTGTAGAAATGATAATTGATTCATTTAAAGACAAGTTTAGGATAATGAAATTAGTGGTTTGAGTATGATTTAAGATCTTTATCAATTTAAAAAATTGCTGGTTTTAAAATATGTTTTCTGGAGGATAAAAAATGATTTATACTAGAAACTGCAAGATTCCATTTAGAAATCAATCTGGAATAGATCAGGTAGCGAATATTGAATTGATTACACTCAACAATTTTAATTTTTTAGAATCATATATAGATAAATATATGTCAGAGATTGTTCGTGGTCCAATTTATCCAAATGAACTGGATATAGCGAAAAAAGAAATAGTTAATTTAATGTCGAATAAAACTTCTAAGCAACAACTTGGTTTAGTAGGAGAATTCTTTACACATGTTGTCCTAAGAAATCTTGATTTTAAACAAGAATCTGTTTTCAATAATCTCGAAGAAAGTTCGCTTAAAAAGGGATTTGACGGTCTGTATTCAAAAGGAAAATCATATTGGATTGCTGAAAGTAAATCAGGAGATACAATAGGTTTAGTACACAAAAATAAAATTAATGAAGCGTTGAATGATTTAAAAGATAAACTTGAGGGTAAAACAAATAATAATCCATTTAAAAATGCTACATATCATATGGTAGCAGCTAGAAAGAAACCTAACAAAAAACTTCAAAGAATAATAATCGAATTATCAGAGTTATTTACTAAGGGAGAGTATCCAGTATTAGACGCATATAATGTTATCCCGATATCAACTTTGTTTGTTGGTCATAAACAAACTGATAATGACATATTTAATGACATATCACCTATTGTATCAAAACTTAAATACAATAACATTATAATGATTTGTATAGATAACAGTTTGTATGCAGATTTTTTAACATACTTAGGTAATTAATATGATGATAAAAGAAAGTAAAGCATTACTATCAAGACTAAAGAAAGATAATATATTTAAAAGCATTATTGAGAAAATCACTCTGAAAAAAATACTTGATGAACATGAAAAAGAGTATATCTTAAAACTAGCTATTATATTTTATGAGTGGTTTAATTACGAACAAAACAACTATTATTTCGAGTTTTCATATTTCTTAATTCTTAATTATTCAATTAATTGTAATGATTATGTTCCTTTATATGACTTCAGTTTATCGGCTGGATTTTATCCGATATCAAAGTTGATCCAGGAAAGAAGTTTAGTTAACAATAATATATTCGATGCATTTTATAATATAGGTGTTAATAGATATGCTAATAAAGATCGAATAGAAACAAATGAGCAACATAACATTATCAGAAATTTACTGAACTCAGAATCTAAAAATAGATCATTAGTAGCTCCAACTTCATATGGTAAATCCGAATTTATACTTGATGATATAGAAAAACTTAATTTGCCTAAAGTGGGAATTATTGTTCCCAAAAAAGCATTGATTTGGGAAACTTATAGAAGAGTTAAAAGTATAGCTAAAAAAATGAAGTACAAAGTCATGATGCATGATACGGAATACACTGGCTTTGATAGATTTATTGCAATATTCACGCAAGAAAGAGCACTTAGGCTGCTTCAAGAAAATAACGTATATTTCGATATATTATATATTGACGAAGCTCATAATTTATTTGAAGCAAACGAGAGAAACATCTTACTTTCCAGATTAATAAGACTCAATACAAAATTCAATAACAATCAAAAAACTGTATATTTATCACCCTTAATAAATGATTCTACCAACTTACTTTTTGACAAAAATCAAGCAATTAGTGAACAAAAAATATCTTTTAATGTCAAAGAACCTCGACTGATTTACTTTACTAGAAATGAACAAGAGTATATTTACAACAGATTTATTGATGAAATGATATATTCAAAAGATTGTAATATTTCATGGAGAGATTATATTCAAGAAAATACAGTTAATAAATCGTTGTTGTTTGCTTATAAACCAAAAGCAGTTCAAGATATAGCATTGGAATTTTCGTCCAATATACCATTTGTTCATTCAAATGAAATAGATACCATTTGTGAAATATTGGTAAAGTACATAGATAAAGACTATTATTTAGTTGAATTGTTAAAGAAAGGAATCATTTTTGTACACGGTAAGGTGCCCGATTCAATTAGAGACTACTTATTAAGTAAGTTTAAAACGGGTAAAGACATCAAATATTTAGTGTCTAATACATCAGTTTTAGAAGGAGTAAACTTTCCAATCGACAGCATATTTATTATGAACACTTATTCTCTTAATAAAAATGATCTCCTTAATTTAATTGGAAGGGTAAATCGTTTAAACGACATTTTTTTAAGAGACAAAGATATTACTAAGCTTGTTTGCCCTGTATATTTTATTGAGTCTTCTCAATTTGAAGGTAATTCGAGTATCAAAAACAAGATTAAGCAATTAAGAAGTACTGAAATAGTTGATGATGTTCAAAATCCGATTCTCCCAAATTCGAAAGTCAAAAATGAAAGAATAGTTAACAGAGAAAATTCTTTTTTAAATGAATATAATGATGATAATTTAAGGATGATTCTTATTAAAAATGGTCTTGACTCCTACTATAAGGACTTTGAAAAGACATTAGACCAAATTCATATGAATATAAAGTTTTTTAACGAAACTATTAAAGTTGAACATATCGACAATTCGAATTTATTTACTGTAGTTCAAATAATATTTATGTATTGTTTTGAATACGTAGACTTTAAAAAGGAAGAGATAGCGCGTCTTATAAATAAGGAAGCAAGAGATTTTTATAACATATATATATCAAAAATATACTTTAAAGACATGAAAACCAAGATTAGATACTTTATGAGCTACTTCAATTACTATGAATTAAATAATGCACCATTCTATATAGGGGAGGGATTCGGCGAAATATCTAAGAAAACTGCATTATACCCTGAATCAAGTAGATTAACATACATTGATATCAGATCTAAAAGTTATAAAGAAAAAGTAAATATTGCAATAATCAAATCAAAAATTGAAGATGATTTAATCAGTTACACAATAGCTAATTTTGTGAAATCTTTATTTGACTTAAATATTATAGGTGAAGATACATATAATAATTTTTTATATGATACAGTATCTACTCAAAAAATAGATTTATTAAAATCAGGTCTATCTCATCAAGTAATTAATTTCATTGAAGAGAATAAGTTACTCCAAGATATTAGTTTTCATGATTATGGATTTCAAGTAACCGATAAATTCAAACAAATCATCTTGGAGCAAGATGACTTTATCAAATTTGAAATAAGCAAAACAATAGATTTTTAGCAATTTGGCGCTATACCAATTATGTGGACACAGTAGTTAGAATTAATTTTTTAAGTTTTAACGGGATAAGGTGTTTGATAATCTAAGAACTATGAAGTCTTTATTGATTATTAAACTCTTCAATATACTTAACATATCGACAATCCCAATATTAAAATCGATGATTATGGAAAATGCTCATAAAGTATATGAAAAAATTACAAGTTATTAAATTAAGGTTTACATTATCATGTACATATTTACGCACGATTTTAGAAGATAAACCTTCTTGAAGTTATCCATAAAGCAAATCAAACAATACACCAAACTACTATACAAGCGGTTTCCTTTTTTGATAAAAAAAGGTATAATAATCACAATAATATATAGTGGAGGGACGATTTTGAATACAGTCAATTTAGGATTTGAAAACAAGCTTTGGGAAATGGCAGACAAGCTTAGAGGAAATATTGAAAGTTCCGAATATAAACACGTCATTTTGGGTCTTGTTTTTTTAAAGTATATCTCTGATTCATTTACAGAAAGATACAACGAATTACTAGAATATTATCCTGGGATGGAAGAAGATAGAATCTCTTATGAGGCAGAGAATGTCTTTTTTGTTCCGAAAGAAGCCAGATGGGATTATATAAAATCTCAAGCAAAACAACCAACCATTGGACAGGTGATTGATAATTCAATGGTATTGATTGAAAGAGAAAATGCATCATTAAAAGGTGTACTTCCTAAGAACTATGCGAGACCAGAACTTGATAAAACTAAACTCGGTGAACTCATCGATCTTTTCTCATTCAATGTAGGATCTAAAGAAGCTAGAGCAAAGGATGTTTTAGGTAGAGTTTACGAATACTTTTTAAAGAAGTTTGGAACAACCGAAGGTGAGTTCTATACACCACCATCCATCGTTAAACTTCTTGTCAATATGATTGAACCTTATCAAGGTAGAGTCTATGACCCTTGTTGTGGATCTGGTGGGATGTTTGTCCAGTCAGCAAAATTTGTTGAAGAACATTCTGGTAAAATTGATAATATCCATGTTTTTGGACAAGAGTATGTAGCAACCACATGGAGATTGGCTAAGATGAACTTAGCTATACGCGGTATTGATGCTGATCTTGGAGAAAGAGATGCTGATACTTTTACAAATGATCAACACAAAACATTAAGAGCAGACTATATACTTGCAAATCCACCATTTAACATCAAAGACTGGGGTCAACCAAGACTCATTGATGATCCAAGATGGAAATGGGGGACACCTCCTGCAGGTAATGCCAATTACGCTTGGATATCACATATGATTTCAAAATTAAGCCCAAGAGGTATTGCAGGGTTTGTTTTAGCGAATGGTTCTTTATCAACATCTAGAAGTGAAGAATATGAAATCAGAAAAGCCATCCTTGAAGAAGGATTAGTGGATTGTATTATCGCAATGCCATCACAACTATTCTATGACGTATCAATACCTGTATCGTTATGGTTTGTTTCAAAGAACAAGAATGGAAGAAAAGATAAAGTCTTGTTTATTGATGCCCGTAAGATGGGTTATATGGAAACAAGAAAGCATAGAGAGCTGACTGATGAAGAAAGTGACAAAATCTATTCAACATACCATGCTTGGAGAGATGGTAATGATTATCAAGATATTGATGGTTTCTGTAAATCAGCATCACTTGATGAAATCAGATCACATGATTATGTATTGACTCCTGGAAGATATGTAGGCATTGAGGAAGCTGAAGATGATGGTATACCTTTTGAAGAAAAGATGGAAAAACTAACATCTGAACTTTCAGAGTTATTCGAAGAATCTAAATCTCTTGAGGAAAAGATTAAAGAGAACTTAATAGGTATTGGATATGGGATATAGTTTAGGTGAAATTTTAGGTAATAAAGGATATATCAGAGGTCCGTTTGGTTCTGCATTAAAGCGATCCGAAATGTTAGATAAAGGTATTCCCGTATACGAACAACAAAATGCAATATATAATCATCGGGAGTTTAGATTTTACATTAACCATGATAAATTCGAAAAAATGAAGAGATTCACTGTTCAAGAAGGCGATATTTTAATTAGCTGTTCGGGTACAGTTGGAAAAACAACACTAATTACAGAAAATGATCCTATTGGTATAATTAGTCAAGCTTTATTAATTTTAAGACCCGATAAGAAAAAAACTGATTCAAGGTTTTTAAAATACTTTCTAGATTCAAAAGCAGGTCAAGAAGGGTTGTTAGCAAGAGCACACGGTAGTGTTCAAACTAATATTGCAAAAAGACAAGATGTAGAAACGTTAATCATTCCAGAATTATCTTTAGCACATCAAAAATCAATAGCAAACATCCTTTCATCTCTTGATGACAAAATCGAACTCAACAATAAAATCAATAAAAACCTTGAAGAATTAGCACAAACCCTCTACAAAAGATGGTTTGTGGATTTTGAATTTCCTAATGAAAGTGGAGAACAATATAAATCCAGTGGTGGAGAGATGGTTGAAAGTGAATTTGGATTGATTCCAAAGGGTTGGAGAATAACACCTATAGGAGATATTTGTGACACCGTCTTAGGAGGCACTCCAAGTAGAAAGATTGAAGAATATTGGAATGGAGATATTAATTGGATTAATTCAGGTGAGATTAATCATTTTAGAATTATCAAGCCTTCAGAGTTTATAACTAAATATGGTTTAAATAATTCATCAACAAAGATGATGCCCAAAAAGACGACTGTTATTGCAATTACGGGTGCAACACTTGGAGCTGTTTCACTTCTCGAAATTGATGCATGTGCCAATCAGTCAGTTATAGGAATACTTCAAAACGATCAATTAGCTTATACTTTTATATACCCCACTATAATGAATCGAATATCAGATATTATTGGTAGACAAACCGGTGGTGCTCAGCAACATATAAATAAGAATGACGTTAATTCTTTTAGAATTATTTTACCTGATGGCTTAACTCTTAAGAAATATCACAGTACGACTGATGCTCTATACAACGAAATAGCCAATAGAGTATTTCAAAATGATAAACTATCACAACTAAGAGATGAATTACTACCAAAACTAATGAATGGCGAAATCGAAGTACCGATTGAGGAGTGATCTTATGGGAATCAAAGGTTTTAACGAATCTGGAGTTGAACTATCTGCACTTGAATGGCTGGAAGAACTTGGCTATGAGATTGCTTTTGGTCCAGATTTAATCGATGTAGATAAAGAAAGAGAATCTTATCAAGATGTCATTCTCAAAGATCGGCTCATGGATGCTCTTTTAAGCATGAATCCACGAGTTCCAAGATCTGTATTGGACGATGCACTTCGTGAAATAATGATTCCTAAACAAGTATCTCTCATCGAAAACAATCGAGTCTTCCATCAAATGATTACAGATGGTGTAAATGTCACGTACCACGATAAAGAGGGTACACTAAGACACACTCAACTCAAGATCTTTGATTTTGAACATCCAAATCGAAACAACTTCTTAGCTGTTAATCAATTCACTGTAGTTGAGAATAGAGTAGAAAAAAGACCAGATATTGTGATTTTTATTAATGGCATCCCCTTAGTTGTCTTTGAACTTAAAACTGCATCCGATGAAAACATATCTCTTAAGAGTGCATACAGACAAATTAAAAACTATCAATCAGCAATCCAAAGTCTATTTGTCTATAACGCATTTAATGTTATCAGTGATGGACTTCATGCAAAAGTCGGGACACTTACATCACTCGAGGATCGCTATACATCATGGCGAACGATTGATGGAAAAGTGATTGCTCCAACAAGCTTTCCACAATTAGAAACGCTCGTCAAAGGTATGTTTGATAAAGAGCGTTTTTTAGACATCCTTAAACAGTTCATTCTATTTCAAAAGAATGACCATGACTATATAAAAATCATTGCAGGATACCATCAGTATCACGCAGTAAATTCAGCCGTTGAAAGAACGATTGAAGCGACAAGTGAATCAGGCGATCGAAGAATCGGTGTCATCTGGCATACCCAGGGTAGCGGGAAATCACTATCGATGGTCTTTTATGCTGGAAAACTTGTTCTGTCTCAAGAACTATCAAATCCGACGATTGTGGTCATCACAGATAGAAACGATCTAGATGATCAACTCTATCTGACTTTTGCTAAATCTCAAGATTTACTAAGATCTATTCCTGCACAAGCAGAGTCAAGAAATCACTTGAGAGAACTCCTCAATGGCAGAGAATCCGGTGGCATCATCTTTACCACCATCCAAAAGTTCACACCAGAGGATCCAAATGATACATCCATCCTAACCGATAGAAAGAATGTCATCGTATTAGCTGATGAAGCACACCGAAGCCAATATGGTTTCAGTTCAAAGGTCATTCAAACCAAAGAAGAAGCCTATGAAAAATATGGGTTTGCAAAATACATGCGTGATTCATTACCGAATGCATCATACATAGGGTTCACTGGAACACCAATAGAACTTACCGATAAAAACACCAGAGCAGTCTTTGGTGATTATATCGATATCTATGACATGTCAAGAGCAGTTGAGGACCATACAACCGTTAAAGTCTACTATGAAAGTAGAATTGCTCGACTCGACTTCAAAGTTCAAAAAGAACTGATTGATGAAAACTATGATGCCATCACAGAAGATCAAGAAGCATCCGTCTCTGAAATCATTAAGCGTAAATGGGCAAGATTAGAAGCAGTCGTTGGTGCTAGATCAAGAGTAGAAACTATAGCAAGAGATATTGTAGATCACTTTGAAAAGAGACAAACTGCTATGGAAACAGCCGTTGGTAAAGCAATGATTGTTACCATGAGTAGACGTATCGCGGTAGAACTCTACGATGAAATCGTTAAACTTAGACCGGATTGGCATTCAGATGATTTAATGAAGGGTAAAATCAAGGTCGTTATGACTGGTGCATCATCAGATCCAGAAGAATGGCAAGTTCATGTTGGCAATAAACAAAAACGTGAAACGCTAGCTAAACGTATGAAAGATAATAATGATGAGCTTCAAATTGCGATTGTTAGAGATATGTGGCTCACTGGATTTGACGTTCCTAGTTTGCATACGATGTATGTGGATAAACCCATGCAAGGTCATAACTTGATGCAAGCCATCGCACGTGTCAATCGTGTATTCGGTCCTAAACAAGGTGGCTTAGTGGTCGACTATATTGGTATCGCAGCCAAACTTAAAGAAGCACTTCAAGTCTATACGGATCAAGATAGAGAACAAACCGGTGTTGATACTACACTTGCTGCTCAAATACTTTTAGAAAAATTAGATGTCATCAGAGAACTACTACATAAACAAGACTACTCTTTATACTTCACAGGTAAAAACTCAGAAAAACTTAAAGTCATCATGGAAACCATTGACTTTGTTTTAGGTTTGCCTAAAGACTTAAAAGAGAATCTTCTTAAAACTATTTCTGAACTCTCGAAAGCATACGGCTTATGCGCAACCACTTTTGAAGCAGAAAAAAACAATGTTGAAATTGGATTTTATAAAACGGTCAGAGCTGGTGTCCTTAAGTTTAGTGATGTTGAGGGACCCGTAAGAACGATTGAAGATATCGATGAAGAGATTAATCAACTGATTTCAGATTCACTTAAATCCACTGAAGTAATTGATGTTTTAGCAGAGATGGGATTAAAGAGACCGGAACTATCAATTTTATCTGATGAGTTTTTAGATCAAATCAAGGCATCCAAACGTAAGAATGTAGCGATTGAACTTCTTAAGAAACTCATTAAAGGTAACATTAGACAGATATCAAGGAAAACCATCATTCAGTCTCGTCTATTCTCAGATATGCTTGAAACCATTCTTGGAAAATACTATGCAAGACTCATCACATCAGCGGAAGTAATCGATGAACTCATCAAGTTAGCTAAAGAAATAGTTGAAGCAGAACAAACTGGTAAAGATACTGGTCTTTCAGAAGATGAATATGCATTTTATGAAGCATTAGCATCCAATATGACAGCTAAAGAAGTCATGGGAACTGATGTTTTAAAACAAATAGCAATAGAACTTACTCAAAAGATAAAAGCAAGTACAACGATTGATTGGAACATAAGAAGCAGCATAAGAGCAAAGATTCAATTCGAGATTAAAGTGCTTCTGAAAAAGTATAAGTATCCGCCTGATGATCCAAAAGATCCAAACAACTATGAGAAATCAATCAAACTTATCATGGATCAAACAGAATTGCTTGCTTCTGAGATAGTTTGATGATACAATGATTAATTTTGTGGAAAGTGTAGAGAAACCCATGTTAAATTTGATGTTACTTTAATGTTCTAAATATCTAAACGGGGGTGAAAATTTGTTAATTGAGCGCAATATTATGATCGATAATAGTGATTATGGAATAAGCAAAGGAACTTTGATTAGATATATCGAGGTGGTTTTAGAAGATATTGAATATGAAGTTCTAAAACTTCTTCTATACTTAAATGATATGTCATGGTTGAATAACCTTGATATTGATTGGATGAAAAGATCATTTGAACAGAGGAGTCTCAAAACAGTTGAAAGCATTTCTAATGATTTAAAGTCTAGTACTGATAGCAAACTAGCACAAGATGCAGGTGAGTTTCTTGTAAGTCTTAGCAGCATAAAGGCAACTGAAATTGAGTTAAAGCATTATACATTGCCTTTACTTGAATTGATAAAAGAACAAGTGAAGGGGAATCCAGGTTTTGACTTCATCACTGTAAACGGTACAATACTGATGTTTGGAGAATCTAAATATAGATCTAAAGTGAATGGATTTGGAGATGCTATATCGCAAATAGAAAAATTTATCATAGAAAAGAAGGACCTTGAGGAAATCGCGATAATACATGATTTTGTAGATAAAAAAAGTATCGAAAACTTTATAAGAAATCAGAAAGGCTATATTGCTGCTTTTTCCATACATACAAAAGATGAGAAAAAACTGATAAAGAATATAATAAGCAATCCACATTTTAAGATATTAGAAGGATACAATGAAATAATATTCATTGGAGTGAGAATTTATGGCTAAAAGTACATTAATGGATATATACAACGGAAAAAACCTTCATGAAATAACAATGAGATGTATTAAGAGCTTATTCAATGAAGGGCCAAAAAATGATGGGGTATTAGAAACACTATCTTCAATAAAGTACCATAATGAAAAGTTTTTCGAAAATTATGAAGATGAAGTTAATCTTTTAATGGGGCTGTTCTATAAAGATTCTAAATCAATTTCTCTCCGTAGTCAAATCCTTGCTATAAATAAGGAAATAGTAAACAATAAAATGCTGAAAAACTTTACTCCTATTCAAGTTGAAATGATAGAAAAAATCAACAATAACAAAGTGTTTAGTTTTTCAACTGGAACAAGTGTAGGTAAATCATTTGTTTTTAGAGAACTATTGACATTAAATTCTAACGATGTGATTGTAGTGGTCCCTTCAAGAGCATTGATTAATGAGTATATGCTATTATTGGAATCATCTTTAAATATCAAGGAAATTAACCTTCTTCAGCATGTAGATTTTGTTAATAGAAAAAATGCAAGAAGGAATATTTTTATTTTAACTCCCGAAAGAGCAAAAGATGTATTTTATAAAAAAGAGTTATTTAATTTAGATCTGATATTATTTGATGAAGCTCAATTAGCTAATGAAAAAAGCAATAGAGGACTTTTGTTTGATGGAATTGTTAGAAGATTTTACAAAGAATTTCCTAATGCCAAAATCATGTTTGCACATCCTTTTATATCTAATCCTAATGCTCAAATTGTTCGAAATAATTTAAATTATGATAATACCGAATCAAAAGTGTATCTACATAAAAATGTTGGTCAAATATATATTTCTTATGACAAAGATGGATTTTATCAATTTGCTGTTGATAAAGAAAACTTAGGTAATGAAAAAATAAGATTAGATTTTGATCCGATTGAGCGAGTTTTGACAAGTGGAAGAAGTATATTGATATATATGCCTAAGGCAAAAATCATCAGAAAAGAATACATACAAGACTTATACAAGTATCGAAAGTATTTCAACATAGTCAAGTCTAAAGAAGGAATGGAAATTATTAAAGATGTTCAAGAAATCCTTGGTGTATCAGCTTTCAAAGATTCATTTCTCCTAAGACTTATGAAGCTAGGAATAGTATTACATCATGGATCAATGCCTCTAGATTTAAGAAGAAAAATTGAAAAATATATTAATAAAGGACATTCGAAAATATGCATTGCAACTTCAACTTTATATCAAGGAATTAACATGCCATTTGATTTGGTTTGGGTAGATAGATTAGAATCCAGTAAACCTCTTGGTATCAAGAATCTTATTGGTAGAGCAGGAAGAGCAACTCAAAGTGGTGGTTTTGATTTTGGAGTAGTTTTGGTAAAAGATCAAAGCAAATCAGAGTTTCGAAAATTAATGTCCCATCAAGAGTTTATAGAAGAAAAATCAAATATTGACACTGACTTTGGTACCAATGAAATTGATGTTATTGAATTAAAGGAAGCCATAAGAAATAACGATTTTTCAGATAAATATAGCTTAACTAATAACGAAGTGAATCTACTTAGTGCAGAAGAGCTTGATCATATAATAGTAAAAATACTAGATACACTATTCAACAATAATAATCTGATTAGTTATGAATTATTTAGAGATTTTGACACTAGCAAAAAACAATACATTAAGTCACTATTTATGACCATATATATCAAACATTTAAGGAGAAAGAAATTCAGTAACGGTGAAAAAGATGTTCTCTTTGAAGGGTTACAGATTTTATTATGGACCATATTAGGAAAAAGTTTTAAACAAATTGCAGCCCTTCGTTTCTTTTTCACAACAAAGTTTTTTGATGATGGTGTTAAAGAAATTTGGAAAAAAATAAGTCTAAGTTATGGAGAGGAAAAAAACGCATACATAAAAGAACTTTCTAAAATAAAAGCTAATTATCTAGTTGGATATAATGATATTCCAGATATTAAGTTAGCACAATTTCCTAAGTTTAAAGATATAAGCATTCTCGATGTTGATTATGACACAGTTATATTCGATACATATGATTTTATGGATAAATTAATATCTTTGAGATTAAAAGATGTGTTTTATGCAACTTTTGATAAATATTTCTACAAGACAAAAGATGTAAGAGCAGAAACACTTTCAAATTTGATAAAATACGGCACAAATCAACCAAAAAGAATGTGGTTACAAAGATATGGATTTCTAAATGATGAGATTGATGTTATATATGATTATGTTAAAGAGATTGATGAAAATGAAATTGTGTTTGATCAAGACATTTATAAAGCAAATTTAAAAATGAATATTTTAAAGAGATATTTGTAAAAAAAGACGGAAACTAGTCGACAATATTTAAATTCATCGTTGAAAGATACTAGTTATAGCAGTCTTAAATATTGGAGAGAAATTATGATACCAGTAAATAATTTTAAAGGAATTATTGAGCAAGAATCTTATTCAACAGATAATCACATAATTATTTTATTGCTTGTCAAACCTAGTGATAACACAGCACATGAAGTTATTCCTAAATTCAATTATTTTCACAAAAAGAGCGGACAGTATTGCAACATTTATCCAGTGGGGTATTCAGAGCGCATTACATCTGATTACAAGGATGTTGTTAAAATCAAAGGTGTTGATAACAAAACTTGGGAATATAGCGATCAATGCTTCCTTGAATTTACTGAAGAGATATCATTAAGATTAAAATCTTGGAAATATGTAGACGATATTCAAGTTGTTATTTTTCAAAATATATTACATGAGGATTGCAGCAAGTTGGATTTTACAAATTACTTGTCAATTGATATCAATTATGGAATAGAAAAGGGTTATATTGAGTCATTTGCATAATTTATTGGATATTTGATTGAAGCAAGCAAGTCAGAAGTGAAAGCAAAAAATGTAGTGAGAAACATGAATAGATAACAATTTAGCTATATAAAAATATTGGAAGAGGCTATTACTTCAATTCCCAAATTACCAAAGTATATTAAGCAAATATTGAGAGATCGTGTATTTTATATTCCGAGTAACCGCAAAATGTAACATAATTTTAGATTTAATAAAGTCATAGTTCATAAGTTTTATAAGATATAATAAAGTAATTTGAATCAAATAACGATTTATATACAGTGATGTATGTTGCTTCTCGGCAAAAATTCGTGACTCTAAAGGATTTAACCAATCAAAACTAGTTTAAGTTGATTCTTTAATGATTGGAGATATATCATGTTGAGTTCAATTTCATTAAAAAATATTACCAATATAATATTTAAAGAAAAAAGATTTTTACTATTTGCTTTATTATTTTCAACACTACTCATGGTTTTTGGTGTGCTATTCCTAGATAACCGTTGGTGGTGGATCCTTGTGATTATCATTCCTTTATCATATGCATTATTGCACCTATATAAAACTGAGATTAATTATCCATCAGTAAAGAGTGAAACCATCAAATATGCACTTAACTGGAGTACTTTCTTCATGCTCATTTTTGTTCTCTTATTAGCCATATTTGTAACTGCATGGTGGTGGTTTGGTTTACTCATCGTTATATCAATGTTAGGTATGATAGGTAGTTTTGGCTTGGATTTAGAGTATCACTATATATCGAAGCAAAACCAAAAGAAGATTCTCATTATGGTTTCTTCTGTGTTTCTTATGTTAACCCTACTTTTCTTTATTCCATCACTTGTAGCTAATTTCAACCAAAACCCAAAAGATAGTTTTTCTTCACAATGGCATCCGGTTACATCATATAGTATTTATGGGTCTGGACAAACAAATACTGAACATGTTATCGCAAGATCATGGTATACAACTGATCAAAACTATGTCAATGATTATGTTAATATCATATGGTCGCTTCAGCAAGCCAATTCTGCAAGAGCAAATCTCAAATTTGGTCGCGTATTAAAAGTGGAAAAAAACAAAATCTATTATGATGGAGAACTAATAGGTTATAAAAATGATGATTACTTTATGCCAATAGATGAATACAAAGGCGATGTTGCTCGTATTCTTCTATACATGTATGTGACATACAAAGATGACGGACTTAATCGAAAGTACATTAATGTTGGACTTATGAAGACATGGTCTAAATCAGATCCTGTTGACGAAAGAGAAAAATTGCGAAATGAAACCATTGAGCAAATGTATGGTTATAAGAATCGCTTTGTATCAACACCGTGGTTAATTGGTTTTATTGTTTAAATGTTTATGTAAAAATAGACAACAAAAAGATAGCATAATTGGACAATTATGCTATACTGTTAATATAAAATGCTTTTATAATGAAAGCGCTTAAACAGCGGAGGGGTAGTCAAATGAAGAAGTATTATTTTATGGTAGTGCTGCTTGTTTTTACGAGTTTTTTATTGTTTGGTTGTGATAATGTTGTTGAACCAACAGCAGAACAATTTACGATTACATTTAATTCAAATGGTGGTTCAGAAGTTACAGCGATAACTAAAAATGTAAACTCTTCTGTAGCAAAACCAGTAGACCCTACAAAAAAGGATTACACATTTGTCAAATGGTATAGTGATCCAAGTTTGACAACTGAGGTTACATGGCCTTATACACTGTCAAGTGATGTAACATTTTACGCTAAATGGGAAGAAAATGTTAATACACCAACTTATATCATCACATGGGAAGTTGATGGAAGCATTATCGAAACAGATTCTGGAGTATTAGAGGGAACAACTCCTACCTATGATGGAGCTACTCCAACAAAAGTTTCAACAGCACAGTACAGTTATACATTTACAGGATGGAGTCCTACCATCTCTACAGCAACACAAAATCAAAACTATGTTGCTGAGTTTTCTCAAACGATTAGAGAATATACAATTAGTTTCAATTCGAATGGTGGGTCAACAGTACAAGCAGTCACCGATGAATATGATACACAACTTGTTGAACCAGCAGAACCAACAAAAGAAGGTTATCATTTTGTTTCATGGTGTTTAGATAGTGGTCTTACACAAACAGTCACATGGCCACTTGAAATTACTCACAATCAAACGCTTTATGCTAAGTGGAATGAAGCGGTACCTTATGGTGCTTACTTAAGTACGCTTTTATCAAGTTATACACAAAGTCCATTATCATATATTCCAAATACGATGAAGATGGGATCACAATTGATCACTGAGCAACAAGCAACAATTGATTACACATCTAATACTAATTTATCCACAATACCATTTGGTGGTTTTGGTGAACAATGGCAAATGATTGTTACCAATATCGAACAATCAGAAGCGTTCTTTAATGTATTAACAGTTGTTGATACGTTATCAACAATATCAGTAACTGCATTTAATAACTATTTAGATACGAATCCTTCAAACACGGCTCTTTATCAATTTACAGAGGGTATCTATCAAGTGACCATATCATTTGAACAAGGCATCATGTACTATGTTTTAGACTATACAACAACGGTACCTATTTTTGGTGAACAAACCGTACAAATTGCTTTATCTTATGACATTACGACTCAAGATAAAGTTGGACGTATACAAATTGGTGATGCTAATGCATTACGTTATGAGATCAGTGATGGATCATATAAGTTTGCTATTCGTTATTTAGGTGTTAGAAGAGCATACTTTGAAATCGTTGAAAATGATGACGAAAGTGTAGAAGGACGTATCTTTGAATACCTGGGATTAGATGGTTCTTATAGTATAGGTAGTGCTGCTGAATTCTTTATTAATGATGACTATGTTTCTGTTGTTGGCAATAAATCATCTTCAATGATGGGATGGACAGGAACGATTAATGAATTATATGATGTATCAAATGGTAGATTATTAGGTTATGAAGTTAGAGAAACACTAAGTTCAATTACCTATAATACACTGTGGTTTAACCTTGATGATACATCAGGCATTACATCGATTAAGTTCTTAGAAGCACCACTTGAAGATAGTAATCCTCATTTAGTATATGTCAATAACAGTTCAACAGAATTTGTAACCAAGAATGTTGGTGGTTTTAGCACAAAGACTTTATCAAGAAGATATGATATCGAATTAAGAACACAATATTTCTACTATCAAAGCGGTGATGACGTTGTTGAAGTATCACTTCAAATACCGATGATCTTTGTACAAGAAGAACAACTTACTACATTAGTTAATGATGTTAACACCAGCAATCCAGGTTTGAATTTCCAATTCAATGTAGGTACAGATATTCAAGATCAAATTATGTCTGATTATGACATGCTAATTGATGCGTTTATTGTTCAAAAGGATGAACATACGGCTCAGACCATCTTAGATTTCATTGGAACAAAGTACACACATACTTCATAAACTTATATATTTAATTACATCTTGAGTGTCTTTTGTCACTCTAGATGTATTCTTATGTATTTCATTATTTGGCATCGATAGTTTACACATATAAAAAAAAGGAGATCTCACATGAACAATTCTAAGTTTACAGGTGGTTTATTAGGTTTAATTGGCATAGCAATTCTTTCAGGTATTATCGTTTTATTTACTTTAGGTATCTGTCTTCCATATGCAGTTGTAATAAGACAACGATGGATTGCAGAACATACATATATCGAAGGTAAACAACTCAAGTTTGTTGGTACAGGTATTAGCTTATTTGGTCAATGGATTAAATGGTTATTATTATGTATTATCACATTAGGTATTTATTCATTATGGGTTAATATCAAAATGAAACAATGGGTAGTACAAAACACCTGTTTTGCATAATAGTCATTATGGTGTTTGATTATAACTGAAGGAGGATTATTAAGTATGTATAAAACAGAAATGATCAAAGGCATATATAGTCAAAAAAAGCGAGCACTGAAGATTGAAGAAGTCATCAATCGTAATGAGAGTGAAGGCTGGGATTTTATTAATGCTGTAGGTACACCAAATTATGGTGCAATTCTAGTATTTAAGGAAAATCCTGCCTACAAACTAAACCAAGACATCAATAAAGGTATTAAAAACGTTAAGACAAAGATTAATGAAATCGTAGATGTTATAAAAAAATAATCATTAACGTCACTTTCATTTTGCTATGAGATTAACTTTCGTTTTAGTTTGTCTTTTTATAGGAAAGAAGATATCTTATGATGGTATTTTCTATTGAAGACTATAAAACAAAAATTATGATCCAATGAGAGATCATCTTTTTTGTTTTTATAAATAAACGCATGGTTAGTAGGATTCTCATGAACTTTAATAAATAGTCTTCAAATGACTCTATCGTATATATATGCGTTAAAAGTAATCCAAGATATAGGGAGGACGTAGCACATGAATTACTGCCCCGAGTGTGGAAATAAACTACATAAAGTGCATATAGATGATTGTGATGTTAAACAATGCAGTCAATGCGGTTTCATCGATTGGAACAATTCATTTAATGTTTCATGTGTTGTAGTTGCCTATAAAGAGAACAGTCATTTTGTTATGGTCAAATTAAAAGGTAAAGAAGAAAACAAAATCACCTTTCCTGGGGGATACCGAAATATGGGTGAATCATTAGAAGATGCAGCTAGAAGAGAATTCTTTGAAGAGACAGGAATGAAGGCATCAAAGTTGTCATTATACAAGACATATACCAAAGATGAGTTGAAACTTATTTGGGTCGTCTATAAAACTTACTTGAGTGATAGTTATTTTGTTGAGAACAAAGAAGTTAAAGAATTAGTACTTGTCAAAGATATCAAAGACATTGATGAGAAAGATATAAGAGGTAAATTAACACAAGAGTTGTTGCTTGATTTGATGAACGATTATTAAGTAACAATCGTATATCCATGATTGATCTTTGTTCATTTTATGGTTTTGACATATTAAGTATTATTATGTGATATGTCATAACAAATAACATGTATTTGACTATACTCATATACTTTTTATGATTTATAATATATCATATGCTTGCCGCTAATATAGAATGGTAGACACAAAGAGAATTTCTCAATATGCTCTAGACGTTCATAATTATGTGATATTGGTACTTTTTTTGTTAATACTTATATTTGTTTTTTAAACTTAGGAAACCAATAACATCATGATAGGCATGATAATGATATAAATATACGGTGGAGGGACTTTATGGAAGATTTAATCGGTTTATGGTTTGGATTTATCGGCATTGTTGTAGGAGCAATCATCACATTTATTACTGAAATCTATATCAGAAAAGGTCAAATGAAATTTGATATATCGATTGAGGTTAGAAAGTCACTTATTGCGTTAAATGATAAGTTGGTCTCACTTCAAAAAGATATATTAAACGTCAATGATTTTTGTGATCAAAAAAGCCACAAAGAGAATATCTTAGCTTATAAGACATTTCATGAAGAGATTATGAATCAATATAAAACATATCGTATTCATTTAGGTGACTTAAAAGCATATGAACTAAACTCAGCTATCTATAAATATTACCGTGAGTATGCGTTTCATCATCAAAATACACTAACAAAAGTATCTAATGATGATTATCGTTATAGTTATTTAGCGATTAAAGATTGTGTTGGTTTAATGATTAATGAAGTACGTTTCGAACTTGTAAAGATTAACTCATTAAAGAAAAATACAAAAGAAGAACTCGCATATAAGCGTCAAGAATACTATAAATATGTTAAGCGTATTATTGACTGGTTAAATCTTGAATCAACAGAAGATCTCATTACTGAATTTAAACATGATCAAACAAACTATGATCCTATCTATAAAGCAACCGAAGTGATTGTTGAAAGATTATGTCCTTTTGTTGTTGAAGTAGCGTCGATTAAATCCAAGATAGATATACCTAAGTATTTACCATGCAATTTTAAAGGCTAATTCAAATTAATTTTTAAAGCTTTCGAAAAGTATCGTTTTTGTTATAATGGGTATGTATAACAGTAAAAATTGGGGGTTTTTATGAAAAAAATTGGGGGATTATTTTTGTTAAGTTTATGTCTTGTCGTATATTTAGCTGGGTGTGTATCATCAGATATCATCAAAGTAACCTATATTGATTATGACGGTACAGTTCTAAAAATAGAGTCAATTAATAAGGGTGATGCACCAACACCTCCGATAGTTCCTGAAAGAGAAGGTTATTCATTCATAGGTTGGAGTCTTGAGTTATCATCGATTAGTGAAGACGTAACAATTCAAGCATATTATGAGATAAATTCATATACTGTGCGTTTTTTTGATTACTTTGGTGTTATTGTTGATTCTCAACTGATAGAATACGAGTCTGACGCAACCCCTCCCATGTTATTACCTGTGGAAGGTTTTACATTTACAAATTGGATTCAATCATATCAAAACATTAAGACGAATATTGATATTTATCCTAAATATGAGAAGAATTCATATGTAGTCTCGTTTTATGACATTAATAATCAGCTGATTAAACAAGAAGAAGTTCAGCACTTAACATCAGCTACTGCACCTACGCCTCCTCATATTGAAGGTTATCATTTCGAATATTGGGATAACTCGTTTAACGCTGTGACATCAGATTTAGATGTAAGACCCATATATAAGATTAATACTTACAACGTTATTTTTAAAGATTTCAATGAGGAAACTATTGATAAACAGTTAGTAGAACATGGCAGTGATGCGGTATCTCCAGGTGTACCACATAGGGATGGGTACACATTTATAGAATGGAGTGTTTCACTTGTAGAGATCACATCAGACATCATTGTATATCCGATTTACGAAATCAACAACTATCACATTCAATTCATAGATGATCATGACAATATTATAAAAGACGATGTTTTAAAACATGGTGATGTAATAGTCCCGCCAAATCCACCAGAAAAAGAAGGGTTTAGATTCATACAATGGAGTTATGATTTAACACAAGCTCTAGAAGATATAGTCATTTATCCAATCTATGAAAAGCTCATGTTTACTATACGATTCATTGACGACAATGGTGAGTTAATTGCATCTAAAGATGTCGAATACGGTGATCTACCAGAACCTCCTTTACCACCAGAAAAAGAAGGTTATTTATTCCTAAAATGGAACCCAGAAGTTACACCTGTTTATGAAAGTCAAACGTATGTTGCTATATATGAAGTAATAATAATCGATATAATTTTTTTGAATGCTTTCGATCAAGTTTGGATGGAGATGTCAGTAGGTTTTGGTGAATCTATAATCCTTGACACATATCCAACCAAAGAAGGATATTCATTTGTTAAATGGTCTGAGTCATTAGAGAATATCAAGCAACCTATTGTGGTTTATCCAATTTATGAAATCAATACATATACGGTTCGATTTGTTGATCCAACAGATCAGATTATTAAGGAATACGCAGTAACCTATGGTGAATCTATAACACCTCCATCACCGCCTGTCATAGAAGGGTATACGTTTTTATCATGGGACACAAATAATTTTTATATTACAGATCATGTCGTTATCAAAGCCATATATGAGGCTAATACTTACAGGATATCATTTTTTAACAATGAAGATATTATCAGTATTGTCGAAGTCTCACATGGGCAGGCCATTATACCTCCCATCATGTATGATACGGTGAAGACATATTTTTATGATTGGGACTGTGATTTGTCTTTTGCATATCAGGACATGAATGTTCATGCAATATATAAAGATATTTATACATATCATATTGAGGAAGGAAAACTCATTTTAGATGCGTATAATCATCCATACAAAACTGAAGTCATTCTCTTAGAATCACTTGATGGGTATGAGGTGTCTCGTATAGTTTCAGAAGCATTTATTAATGCACCACAAATACAAAGATTGACACTACCAGCAACTGTGCAATCGATTGATTTAGGAGCATTTTATGGTTTATCCAGTTTAGAGTATTTAAGTATACCTTTTATTGGTGCAAATAGAACACCTATGCAACAAGAAGCATATTTTGGTTATATATTTGGCGGAAAAGCTTTTGATAACACGTATAATTCTAATGAATATTGGATTCCATCATCGTTGTATGAGTTGACAATTACAGATAGCACGATCATTTCTGCTTGGAGTGCAACAAATCTTTCTTCGATTAGAAACTTATCTCTACCGAGTAAGCTAGAACGAATAGAGAACGCTGCATTTATGAATTTGACATCATTAGAAGAATTGGTTATTCCAGCATCAGTAGAGTATGTTGGTGAATTTGCGTTTAATAATGCTCGATCATTAAGTGTATTGTCATTTATGGAGAATTCTCAATTGATTGAGATAGATAGTAACGCTTTTTCAGATGCTATATCTCTTCATGAAGTCAATCTACCTCAAGGACTCATCAAAATCGGTGACATTGCATTCACAAATGCTAATTCACTTGAATTTATAGAGATTCCATCCTCAGTTGAGTATATAGGTGGCTTTGCTTTTGCGAAAAATAATCTACAAAATGTTATCTATGAAGAAAATAGTCAACTTGCGTATATTGGTTCAAACGCATTTTTCGATAATCCACATTTATCAGATATTTATATTCCTTATGGAGTAGTTTTCATTGGTGATTATGCTTATGCTTATACAGGAGTTCATGAACACATCATCATCCCTGATAGTTTATCGTCTATTGGTCAAGGTATCTTTGAGGGTATAAGTGGATTGACACATCTTGAAATCCCATTTATCGGTCACAGTCGTGAATCAATTGATGAATCTGGTAGACTTAGCTATATCTTTAACCATACAGGTATACCAAGTACTTTAATCGATTTGGTTATTACGGATTCCACCCACATATCAAATTATGCATTACAAAATCTAGTTCATCTTCAATCACTCACGATTAATGAAGGTATCATTTCAATTGGGGATTATGCAATCGCTCATACCGGTATTAATTCAATTGATATACCTGAATCTGTTAGTAGTATTAAATCATTTGCTCTTTCAGATAATTTCGATCTTAGTGAGATTAATTTTCATCCTGATTCTAAGTTGTCTTATTTAGGTGATTACGCATTACAAAATTCATATTTGATACGAGAACTCACCATCCCCGAATCCATTAACTATATCGGCTATGGTTCATTCAGTGGGTTATATCATTTAGAATCATTAAGTACCCCCTATGTGGGTAGTCACAAAGATTCATTCACGGGTCATCTTGGAGAAGTCTTTGGAGATATATACTTCCTTGATTCTTACCAAGTTCATAGTTTCTATATCCCACTATCACTTAAATCGCTTCACATCACAAACACATCCAAGATTGGAGATAGTGCATTATCGAATATCGCTTCACTGACGGAACTTAAGTTAACAGATTCAATTGTTGAACTTGGAGATTTTTCATTAAGCGGACTGCATCAGATTGAGGTATTAAGATTGCCTAGTCAATTAGAATTATTAGGAGAATCAGTACTTCATGGATTGTCAAAGTTAAAGACACTTTTTATACCATTTATCGGGAGATCTGTGGACATTAATGAAACTGAAACGCAATTTGGTTATTTGTTTGGTCAACAACCATTTGATCAATCATATACATCATCATCTTATGAGATTCCTATTAACCTTACAGAGCTTCATGTTTTTGGTGCGTATCAAATACCAACTTATGCACTAGCTTATGTCACATCATTAACTCATATTGAACTATCATCTGATATCCAATCGATAGGTTCATACGCTTTTTCATATCTAACCAACCTAGATTATATTATTTTACCTGACTCACTCAATCATGTGGGGGAATATGTTTTTAAAAACACAACATCTCTGAAGACTATGACTATTCCAGGAGGTTTACACGAAATACCAGAGTTTGCATTTGCAAGTATACCTAATCTACAATCAATCAGTATGTCCTATGGTGTCTTGAGTATTGCTGATTATGCATTTGATTCGAATGCTTCATTAAATTTCATTTCATTCCCCGATAGTTTAATCTCTATTGGTGCTTATATTCTATCCAATGATGATAATATTTATTCAGTTTATATCCCGCATGGTGTCACAACAATAGATGATTTTGCATTTAATGATATAGCAAATCTCATAAATATAGAAGTCGATGATGAAAATCAAAATTATGCATCTCGTGATGGCGTGCTTTATAACAAAACTTATACAAAACTTATAAAGAATCCTGAAGGTAACAAACTCTCATCTATTGAGTTTGCGGAGAGCCTTTTAGAAATTGCTGATTATGCATTTATAAATACCATTGATACCATTAAATCAATTGAACTACCAAACTCAATCACTCGTATAGGGAAAGGTGCTTTTTCAGGTGCATCAGCTATTGAATCTCTTGTGATTCCGTTCATTGGTGACACCTATCAATCTACAGAGGTTTTCTCTTACATTTTTGGTGAGATTGATTTCGAAGATAGTTATCAGGTGGGTAATTACTTTTTACCTCAATCACTTTCTAACATAGTTATCACTAATCAATCTAGTGTTCAGAACGATGCTTTTAACGGTGCAGTGAGTGTTCAAGCTATCACATTTAACTTATCATTGTTATCGATTGGACATTATGCCTTTGCAAATTTACCAAGATTACAAATGGATGACATTCCAAATACATTGATCTACTTGGGTGAATATGCATATGAAAATACATTAGTTTATCACAATGAACTCACTTTGCCTAATTCATTAACGTTTATTGGTGAAGGTGCGTTATCTGGAAGTAGTTCGTTAGTATCTTTAATACTTCCATTTGCTGGACAAACTGGAGATGGAGATGAATTATTTGGTCATATTTTCGGAAAAAAACTTTATGATGAAGCTTATATAACAGAAGCAGGTCACTATATACCAAATTCACTTCGTTCAATTTCAGTTACATCTATGGACAGAATTCCCGCTTATACGTTCAAAGAAATTAAGTATGTTGAAAACCTTGTATTACCATCTAATCTCCAGACAATTGGGGATGGTGCTTTTACGCATATGCTGAGTTTAAAAGAACTTATAGTTCCAGATAGTGTAGAATTCATTGGACGTAATATACTTTTTGGAGCAAGTCATTTGGAGCATATCACACTACCATTCTTAGGTCAATCTCAACTCGCTCAATCACCATTTGGATATCTCTTTGGTTATGAACAGTACGAGGGAAGTTCAATGGCTAACGGTTATCATATTCCAGAAAAATTAGTATCAATTCATGTAACTCAAGCAGTAAGAATACCTGATTATGCTTTTTTTGGATTAGATTATGTTGAAGAAATAACATTGAATAATGAGATAACATATATTGGAAAAAGTGCATTTGCTGGTGTTCGAACAATGAAGCAAATCGTTTTACCAGAACAATTGACTATTATATCTGAAACGGCTTTTTCATCATGTTATAGCTTAGAATCTATTCATATTCCGATAAAAGTCATTTCTATTGGTGATAGTGCATTTAAAGACAATTTATCTTTAACAACAATCACGTTTGATGATAATTCAGAGCTACAATCCATTGGTCAGAATGCTTTTGAATCAACGTATTTAACTACGATCCATATTCCTACAAATGTCATTAGCATCGGCAATAATGCTTTTCATTTAATCCCATCATTACTGACTATTGAAGTTAATCCATTAAATGAAGCATATACCTCTATTAATGGTGTCTTATATGACAAAATAATTTCAACATTAATCAAATATCCAAGATTAAAACATGATGAAACATTCATAGTACCATCTACAGTTGAAACAATTTTAGGTTTTTCATTTTATTCCTCAAGATATTTGGTTGATGTCTATATTCCGAGTATCACACACACGATAGGCAATTACGCATTTAGTTCATCTAATCGATTACAGCATGTGTTCTTTAATGAAGATAGCATGTTAGAAAACATCAATTATGCAGCATTTGAATCTGTAAAAAGTTTAACTAATTTTCAAATACCGGAAAATGTAAAGCAAATTGGCATGTATGCATTTAGTGGAACAGATAGTATTACCTCATTACATATTCCTTCCTCAATATCTTCTATCAACCCATATGCATTTATAAAAATGAGCAACTTAGAATCTATCTCTGTATCACCTGATAACTTAAATTATCAATCCATTGATGGTGCACTTTACAATAAAGATATGAGCACATTGATTCTATTTCCTGCAAAAAATCACATATCATCTATAAATATTTCTGATGATGTTGAAAACATTAGTGAATATGCTTTTTTTGGCACAACATACTTAAAACGTGTGATTTTTAGTGAATATAGTCCTGTGACAGAATTAAAATCCAATGTGTTTTTTAATAGCCAAATCGAAGAGGTCATATTACCATATCAACTTAGAATCATAAGTAATGCAGCATTTTTTGGATCGAGCATCAAAAACCTTTGGATTGGGCCAAATGTAGAGATGATCTACCCTAATTCTTTAATGAAAACGATGTATCTTGAAAGTATCCAGGTTGACGAATTAAACATGACATATGTTTCATACGATGGTGTATTGTATACGAAAGACAAAAGCATTCTAATTAAATTTCCTGAAATGAAACGCGTTAATTCATACACAATTCCAAAAGAAGTGTTGGAAATTGAAGAATATGCTTTCCATGAAAATAAACATATAGAAACGGTTAATTTTGAAGAAAATAGTTTATTGAACAAAGTTTCAAATTATGCATTTTTAAATGTGCTTCATTTAAAACTTATTGATTTTATAAACGTTCAACATGCAGTAAGCATAACGAATAACGCAGTGCCAGTAGGTGTACAATTAGTAAATTTATTTGATAGATATGTCATCATTGATGGCGTCTATTTTAATAGTGATCAAACCATACTTATGAAATATCCATCTGATAAGATTGATGCTATTTACCATATACCTGAATCAGTTACTATGGTATCTAATGATGCATTCTATAACAATCAGTATTTGCAGGAATTGTATGTGAATAAAAATTTGACTGATATTACAATTGGGGATTTACCCAATTTAAATGAAATCTTCATCGACCCCGAAAATCTTCAATTTATATATGAAGATGGAGCGCTTATTAATAAGATAACTGGTATACTTGTGACATACATTGGTCATTCATCAACATACCATATAAGCCATGATTATATTAATTATATTTCTTCCAATGCGTTCATAAACGCTAATGAGTTAGAGGAAATTACTGTTCAGCAGGATCATATTTACTTTGATTCATTAGATGGAGTTTTATATTCAAAGGATTATAAAAAATTAATATATGTTCCAAACAATTTTCAAGACAATCAATTTTTAATACCCTTTGGTGTAAAAGAAATATCATCTAATGCTTTTCGTTATTCATTAAACATTACGAGCATTTATATACCAAACTCTGTCTATGTTGTTGAAGAAGCATTTTCTCTTTCAGGGTCACAAAAGATCTATACATCAGGACTGAATAGATTCGTTAATCCACCATATATCATTCCATATGGAGACAATGAGTTATATACTGGTTATACTCTAGAGGATTGGTCTACATAGTTTGAATTGGCAAAACCAATCAATTTTTCATACACCCCCATATGGGTATCTTAACTTACTTTCTACATCATGTGTCATGATCCAAAACCTTTTCTTAACGTACCCACTTCTTTGACATAAAACAATATTTATTATCGTTAAGAACAAGCATAGCCTCTAAGCCTATTAACATCATTAAAGGTATTGAGTCATCTAAATCATAATCCATCTCTCATTTTTCATTGTAAAACTTTCATAAATCATGTATGATTGAGGTGTTATAAAAAAGGATGGGTATCACATGATTAGAATAACCGATATAAAACTAGATATCACGAAAGTAAAAACACCCGAATTAGAAAAAGAAAATCTTTTAACATACATTAAAAGCCAATATCGTATGAGTGATAAAGACATCAAATCTTTTTCAATTTTTAAAAAAGCTGTTGATGCGAGAAAGAAAGATCAAATCTATTTTGTCTATAGTGTTGATCTTGAAGTTATCAATGAAAAGAACTACTTAAATAAAAAAATCAAGGGGTTAACAGAAGCCCCTCTTTTAACGTATCAAGACATACCTTCTGGAGATCAAATACTTTCACATCGTCCTGTTGTTGTTGGTTTTGGACCATCAGGGATGTTTGCTGCATTATTGCTTGCAAGAAGAGGTTATCGTCCGATTGTTCTAGAAAGAGGATATGATGTTGATAAGAGATCTGAAAATGTTGAACATTTCTATCAAACAGGTGAATATAACGAAGGTTCCACCATCCTATTTGGTGAAGGTGGTGCAGGAACGTTTTCTGATGGGAAACTCACAACGCTCATTAATGACATCAGATGTCGTTATGTCTTAGAATCACTTGTCACGCATGGTGCACAACCTGAAATCCTTTATATTAACAAACCCCATGTGGGAACAGATATCTTAAAGATTGTTGTTAAGAATCTAAGAGAAGAGATCATATCTTTAGGTGGAGAGATTAGATTTAATGCGAAAGTAACAAAACTAATCACAGAAAATCAACAACTAAAAGGTGTCATCATTAATGACCAAGAAGTTATCAAAACAGATGTCTGTCTTTTAGGTATTGGACATAGTGCAAGAGATACTTTTGAACTTCTCTACCATCAAAAGATGGAAATCATTCAAAAACCATTTTCTGTAGGTGTTCGCATTGAACACCCACAGACACTCATTAATGAATCTCAATACGGTAAGTTTGCTAGTCTTCCACAACTTGGTGCAGCTGATTATAAATTAAGCTATCACGCATCTAATGGAAGAACAGCATATACCTTTTGTATGTGCCCTGGTGGCTGGGTGATGTGTGCATCATCTGAAGAAGGTGGTGTTGTCACCAATGGCATGAGTGAAAGTATGCGTGATTATGAGAATTCAAATGCTGCACTTTTAGTTAATGTCAATCCATCTGACTTTGGTTCTGATCATCCACTTGCTGGTGTATCTTATCAACGTCACATTGAACAAAAAGCATTTGTTTTAGGTGGTTCTAATTATCATGCGCCTATACAGCTGGTTGGTGACTTTTTACATGATAGAAAATCTACAACATTAGGAAGCGTGAAACCATCTTATCGACCAGGTTATCAGTTTGTTGAACTAAAAGATCTATTTCCTCCATACGTTACTGAAACCTTAAAAGAAGCACTTCATGATTTCAACCGAAAGATTCGTGGTTTTTCCATGGATGATGCGATCTTAACAGGTGTAGAAACAAGATCATCTTCACCGATTAGAATGATCAGAGATGATCACCATCAATCAAATATAAAAGGTCTTTATCCGATGGGTGAAGGTGCTGGTTATGCAGGTGGTATTATGAGTTCTGCTGTTGATGGTATGAAAACTGCTGAAAAGATTATTGAAATATATCAATCATTAAGGAAGTAGATTTGGAGGGATTTCTATGGAACTGAATAAAGCGATATGGCTAGAAGAAGATAGATATCAATTTTTAGACTTCCTAAAAAGTTTTGCTCAACTAGAAAAAGTTGAATGGAGTCAAAGAATACTTAATTCAAAGATGGATGTTTTAGCAATACCTACTAAAACACTTCATCAAATTGCAACATCAATCTCTAAAGGAAACTATGTATCATTTCTTGATTTAAAAATCTTTGATTATTATGAAAGTGTTGCTTTATATGGGATGATTTTATGCAAGATCAAAGATTTTGAATTAATGAGAAGTTATTTGACAGTCTATCTTGATGTGATGGAAAATTGGGCTCATGTTGACTTGTTATCACTATCTATTACTAAAACCAATCAAGAAGATTTCATTAGATTATCTTATAAGTATTTAAAAGATCCTCGTCCATTTGTCAGAAGATTGTCATTGATGATTTTATTTCAAATGAGAAAAACTCCTTCCATATTACCTATCGTTTTTGGACATATTCAAACATTAAAAGATGAGAACGAATATTATGTCATTATGATGGCTGGATGGCTTTTATCAGAATGTATCATCTTATATAGAGATGATACACTTCACTTCTTGAATTCACATGATAATCTCAACAAAAAGATTGTTAATAAAGGGATTCAGAAGTGTAGAGAAAGTAGAAGGTTCACATTACAAGAAAAAGAGGATTTACTTCAATATAAAAGATAGTAATTTCGTTAATAACTGACTATCCAAAATAACCTGATCACTATTAGGTTATTTTTTTTATAATAAAGATAATAACAAATTGACTTATTTGTACTACAATAAAGATAACGAAATGATTGATTGGGATTAAATCTTATAACCAATCTAACGAGGTAATAATTTACCTTCGTTTTTTCATATCTAATTGAGGAGGGAATCATGAAAGAACTATTTAAAAAAAGTATGTTAGTGATACTCGTCATGGTATCTTTTACGCTATTGTCTTCATGTACAGATGACAAAACACCAAGTGAAGAAGAACTTGTTTCAATGGGTTTGAGCCTTCAAGAGGCTTTACCCAGTTTTAAAACATTAGAAGATAACTACACATACAGAAAAAAACTATGGCAAACTAATGGAGAGGATTGGTTTAGTTATCATTTAGTGAAACTAGATGATCATGATATTTATGATCAAGCATTTTATTATTATGGCAATGTGGGGTGGCAGTATGAAGATGAAGCGTTCATATATGACACGAATAAAGCCTATACAATCTATCTATACGATAATGACCAATATACCATCTACCGCAAGTACAAGTATACCGATACGGATGAAGAGTTTACCAAGCACTCTTATGCTTATAATGTTCAAGGTAACTTAGAAGAAGCTTCCATCTTATATTATGACTTTTCATTCCTGACAGAATCAATGTTTGAATATTATGTTTTTGATGATCAAAGCAACATAGAAAACAAAGTATGGCGGGTTAAAGAGGACATTTTATTCAGTTCATCGTTTAAGGAATCTTTGTTGGTAGCAGTTCATCAAAATATCGATAGTATAGATCACGATTACTTTGATTTTGTTTATCTTTATGTTGACCAAAACCAAGTAACATCACTGGTGTTTGCTTATTGGTATCAAACACTCCAACACCATTATCGTTTTGAAATACACTTCAGCTATGATGATGTTAGTTTTGATGAAGCATCATTAACGCAAGGTTTTACGCCATATCATCCTGAATAAAGCCTTATTCTACTCTAAGTAGAGTTCAAAACATCAAATTCTACACGGTTCCATTTTTTTGTAGATGTTTAGACATCACAAGAAGAGAACCGTGTCTTTCTTTTTGTTATATCATGTAAGTAACAAACAGGAGGACATTATGGCTACCATACTATTTGGCGATTCCATCGCAAAAGGAATTACCTATGACAATCAAAAACTTATACTAGCAGAA
>Ga0265295_1001963_pt1 | contig 34271 bp, 20 predicted proteins | sample Munlansysbiofilm_FD_192503 | JGI IMG/M metagenome (GOLD analysis project Ga0265295, IMG submission 192503) | Leachate microbial communities from a municipal landfill in Southern Ontario, Canada - Methane capture system biofilm | ecosystem: Engineered > Solid waste > Landfill > Unclassified ... | reverse complement strand
TGCCGGTATTAGGCCTGGATAATACGGATTGGAATAGGATTGAGCACTTATTCAGCTTAAAGTGTAAAGAAATTGGCGTGACTTTGGGAGAGGAATGGAACAGTCTCAATGAGCATCATCTATCCAGAGAGCAGAAAAAGCTTAACTTGGAACCAGCATGTTGATGATATATCCACATGCTGGAGCTAAGATGATAGCATAATCCATCTCAATACATACAAGAAAATCCGTGTAAATCCGCCCGATCCGCCTGATCCGTGTGACCATTAATCAAGAGCTATTCCAGATTATAGTCAAAAAGTTCTTGACAAACAACGCAGCTTTGGTTTTACTGTAACCAGATAGCTTATTAACTTATATTAAAGAATTTAAATAGACTTGTATCCGCGGTTCAAGCCCCTTGACAAGGACCGAAGATTGGATAGAAAGGAAAGAATATGATAAAAAATGTTAAGGTAGTCTCGGAGCACTCACAAGTGATGGAGCTGGCCAATGACCTGAAGTTTGAAATGCTGAGGGAATTGATCCGCTCTGCCGCCACCTGTCAGCAATTGGCCACCGCTTTTGGGGTGAGCAAACAGAAGATTCATTATCACCTGAACAAGCTGCTGGAAGCGGATTTGATCAAGCTGGTGGAAGATATCCCCTCAAATGGCAAAGAGGTTTACTATCGTGCCACCGCCAAGAATTTCGTGCTGGATTTTTCCTTGGGCGAGCATCTGCGTGAAGGCACCATCAATGGCCGGGGTGTGATTCAGAGCATCCTGGAAAGCGAGTACGGTTTGCCCCTTTCGGTAATCGCCTCGCGCCTTTTGAAGGATTCGCTGAAGCTGAAAGCGCGCCAGAAATTGCTCATCGTTACCGGAAAATACAATCTGCCTTTGGTGGAAAAGATTCTCTTGGAAGCCGGACGCCTCAGCATCCGCACCACCTTGATCTATCAGGATACCGAGCTGCTGAGAGCCAAATTTGAAGAGTACTCACTTCCTGCTTTCAATGCGGATTATGAGCATTTTAACCGCTTGCTCAAGAGTAGTGATGCCTATCTGAATTTGAATGGAGAAGCCCGCAATATCCAGCTCAATGACAAAGACAAGATCAAGCTTAGACTCAGCCATTTTGCCAAAAGCGGACAGATCATCCAGCAGAAGAAAATCCGGGTGGCGATGATGCCTGGGCTTTTGCGGGACACCTTGTCAAACAAATCGATCGAAAGCGAGCTGCAATTTTGGAAAGCCCTGGATATAGATTACAAGCAGCTCAGTAGCGACACCCTGGAGGTCTGTGCCAAGTACCAGGACAAAGAATATCTGGAGCTCAGCAGCCAGGATACGCGGCTGCGCTTTGGGGTGCAGAGCATCTTTGCCGAGACTGGCTCTTTCACAAACCATCCTTGCCAGAGCCCCGTGATCAATTACCCCGGCGGCGAAATTCTGATGGTTCCCGTGCCCTTTAGTATGCATGGAGAGATCAAAGGAGATGTGGCTTATGCCCTGGGCGAGCAGATTCTGGAGCCTCATCTGGTGATCAAAAACAACGAAATCAAAACTTTTTCGGCCAAAAGCAACGAAAAGCTGCTGGCCAAAGCCATTATCGATGGAGGCCTGGACGGACGTAAGATCGCCCTCATCTGCCTGGGCACGAATCCCAACGTCTCTCTGGCCAATATCGACCTGTCTTTCAAACAAAAATCCCGCGGCCTGCTCTCGGTGTATTGGGGAAACAACCGCTCTTTGGGCGGTGACGTAGCCGGCAACCTTGAGTGGTTTTTGCAGATTGAAAAACCTGAACTAATAACCAACTAATATACGAGGTAATAATGAAAACGAGAATAATCACAATCCTCCTGCTCTTGTGCACCAGCCTGCTTTTGGCGCAGTGGCACATAGATGAAGGTTTTGAAGATAGTGCCAATCTGCCCACAGGATGGAGCACTCATGACGACGGCGATGGCAGCATCTGGCGCGTGAGCACAAGCAATGCCCATAGCGGCACTCGCGCGGCTTTTGTGGATAACTATCTGCCAAATCAGAATCAAGACTGGCTAATTACCCCGCAAATCACAGTGAACGCAGGCGACTATCTGGAATTCTACACCCGCGCCTGGTATGGCACAGAAGGTCTGAAAGTATATGTATCCACCAGCGGAACTCAAGTTAGCAATTTCACTACCCTGCTGCTAAATATGCCGAACCTGACTGCCACATATCAAATGGGTACGGTCTCTCTGGATAGCTATGCCGGCCAGAATATCTACTTAGGCTTTTACTGGGAATGCGATACTTACGGCATCCTGGTGGACGATGTGAAGGTGGGACAAGTGCCCACTGTGGATCCGGAGCTCAATCTGCCCGAAACGGCAAGCTTTTACCAAAGTGAAGAGCTGCAGATGGATTTTAGCCCCTATATTGTGGTGACAGACCCGGCTTCAGCCAGCCTCAGCGTGAGCGGAAATACCAATATCGCAGTGGAGATCAATGGGCTGGAAGTGATCTTCAGTGCCCCGGATTTTGCTGGCACCGAGGAGCTTACCTTCACGCTGCTGGACACCCAAAGCAGCCAAACTGCCTCAGACATGATCTTTGTGAGCGCTCTGGCCGATCCCACGGCTGATCTGTATGTCTCAGAAGTCATCTATCCCCGCTATCATGAATTTGTAGGCCTTCCTTTCACTCCCCAGATCAGGGTGGGCAATGCTGGCACGACCACCTGGAATGGCAGCATAGAGATCGTGCTGAACGTCTCAAATTACGTTGAAGAAAGCCAGCATATCGATACTGCTATTATAGACGCAGAAATCCTGCCTGATGGCAGCGTCTCTGTTAGCTTTCCCCAAAGCTTTACCCCAGAGCAGATTGGCCCGCTTAATTACAGCTTCCACATCCTCACCCAGGATGACAATCCGGATAACAACAGTTTTACCTTTGTCAGCGAAGCGGTGATCCGAGAAAGCACCGGCGGTCCGGATGGCTTTGGCTATCGTTATATAGATAGCAATGAACCCTTGGGCCCTCAGTATGACTGGATCGAGATCAGCGAGACCGGCACTTCCACCATCATGTATGAAGTGGATGCTTTTCATGGTGATGATAACTTCAGCGAGCCCATCCCGCTGGCCTTTGATTTCCCCTTCTATGGCAGTACTTACTCCAGTGCCTATGTGGATATCAACGGCGAAATCCTGCTGGCGGACAATACCTGGTATACCAATTTCCCTGGTTCCGGCTGGGGCGGAGACGGTAATATGTTCAACTACATGTATCCCATTCCCGGCTACACGCAAATGCCTGGCTTGATTGCGGTCTATTGGGATGACCTGGAAGCGGATGAAGGCACAGGTGATGTATATTACCAGAGCTTTGGCACTGCACCAGAGCGTTATATGGTCTTTCAATGGGATTCTCTGAGATTCCGATCTGGAACAGGTGCTCAGCAGCTCTTAAAATTCCAGCTAATCATGCATGAAAATGGTGATCTCAAGATGCAATATCACACTGTGGCTACGGAGCAAACCGGCGCGTCCATTCCTCATGATCACGGACGCAGCTCCACCATCGCCATCCAAAATGAAGCAGCCGATACCGGCCTTTGCTATCTGCGCGAGATCGTGCAGGGTAGTAGCTATATCGGGGTAGAGCCCGCCGGAAACCTTCTGCACGACAATCTGGCCATCCTCTTCTACGGTGGTGAAGATAACCAAGCTCCCATCATCACTCATGAAGCGGCAGGAAATACCTTCTCGCAGGATATTGAGCTTACTGCCCACATCATTGATATGAGTGAGCTCACAGACCTCACTATGCATTATGATATCGGGGCGGGATGGCAGTCCACCCAATATTCCAGCTTGGAGCAAAACGACTATAGCTTTGCTGCTTCCGATCTGCCTCAAGGCACTACCTTTAAGTACTACTTCCAGGCTGTCGATGCTGAAGACAATATGAGCCGCTTGCCCATTGACGCTCCCAGTGAATACTATAGTTTCCTGGTTTTGCCCACGGCGGATGCTCAGGTGCTCATTGCCTATAGCGGAAATCAGGATTATCAGCGCATTGAGCTGCCCATCTACGAAGCGGCTCTTGAAGCGCAAGAGATCAGCTATGATGTCTATGACTGGGAAGAATACGACGAATATGCCATCGATCCCCAGTATGAAGCAGTGCTGGCTTATGCCAATACCGGCTCCGCGAATGACAAAGCGAAGTATTTTGCCGGCGTTTTGACAGACTATTTGGATTTGGGAACCCTGCAAAACCCCAAGAAGCTCTGGTTCTCCTCCGATGGCCTGGCCTCCTCTCAACATGGGCATAGCAATTCCAGCCCCATCCGCCGGCTGATGAGTGGCTATTTCCGCACAAGCTACATTGCCACCGGATTTGGCGGGGGCACAAACGGCCTGGGCGGGCCGGATAACTTCAGCTATGAACACGGCACCATCAAGGCCCTGCCGGGAACTCAAGTGGGCACCGCAGGCCTGGAATATCCCGTCTATGCGAATTCCCCGGATTGCATCTTTCCAAATGATGCGGCCGGATCCCCATATTACGATGAGGTGCCGTATCCTGAAATTGGCGCAAACTACGTTTATGCCTTCGAAGATGGCCCCATTAATGGAGATGCCTATCTATATCACGGTGTAGCCGCCACCACGGTGGATACCCCCTCATACAAAACCATGTACTTCAGCTTTGATTTCTCTCAGCTTACCAATAGTGCCCATCAACAGGAATGGATGCAGGATCTGATGACTTGGTGGAATATCGGCCCCATTGGCAATACCGATCTCACCACTTTGGTGCTCAGCAGCGGCTTGGACAGCATCTATCCGAATCCCTTCAATCCCTCTACCACCATTCGTTACAACATTGCAAAGGCCGAAAAGGTAAGCCTGAACATATATAACCTCAGAGGACAAAAAGTAATAACTCTAATCAACGAAAGTAAAAGCGCAGGAGCCCATACCGCGAGCTGGGATGGCAGAGATGAAGCCGGAAATCCAGTAGCCAGCGGAGTCTATTATCTGCGCCTGCAAACTGATACTGCGCGTGAAACACGCAAATTAACCATGATCAAATAAGGGAGAACACCATGAAAAGAACTATCGTCCTTGTCTTTACCCTCTTGTTAAGCATCACCTTGCTCAGTGCCGGAGATTTCATCATCGGCACTGGTGATGATGAAAATAATCAGTTACCAGTCTATGGCTATGCCAATTACGGCTGGAGCAAATTCTTCTACAACAATGCAGAAATGATGGCCGCGGGCTTTACCACCGCCCAAAGCATCGAGAAAATCGCTTTTTACGTGAATACGCAAACCACTGACTATGTGATGGATAATCAGGAAGTGTATATGGGCTATTTCTATGATAGCGCAGCCAACACCTCCTATCAGAACCCAATCAATCACACGCTGGTTTACGCAGGCTCGGTCACATGGAATGGGCCCGGCTGGGTGGAGATAACATTGGACACCCCTTATACCTGGGATCCTACCCTGGGCTGGAATCTGGAAATCCTCTGGGAAAATCATGACGGCAGCAGGATAGGCGGACCTCCCAAATTCCTGACTTCAGCTACAGACCACTACAGTTCAGCCTATAAGACTAATAGTGGCTCCTTCCCCACCGTCAGCGGTTCCCGCAAAAGATATCACCCCGATATCTGGTTTAGCAGCCCAGCTACTGAGCCACCCACTCCAGCCGTAGCAGTCTCTCCTCTGGATGAGGCTACTGGCGTGGAAATCACCACTGCTCTGCGCTGGCAACATACCGGAGGCTCTCCTGATGAATACAGGCTCTGGTTTGGTACAGACAATCCTCCTTCCAATCTCGAAAGTGCTCTGGTAAGCACTGCTACCAGCTACACCCCTGCTGAGTATTTGCAATATGACACCACCTACTATTGGAAAGTGATTCCCCAAAATAGCATTGCTCCGGCCATAAATTGCCCCGTCTGGAGTTTCACCACCATGGCAGACCCCGCCATCGCCACCTTCCCGCATCTGGAAAGCTTTGATGGCGCCTTCCCTCCTGCAGGATGGGAACTGTACTCTGGCACGCTGTCAGACCCCTCAGACATGGGTGTGAGTGGTTCCAGCCGCTGGGGACAGAAGAACTGGCTCAATATCCCTGGGACAGATAAAGCAGCAGGCATCAATGTCTGGGGATCCTTGAGCGGTTATATCATCTCACCGTTCTTCAATATCCCTTCCGATGATTATGTCTTAACATTCGATGCCGCTCTTTTGAAATACGGCCAGACTCCGGATGGACTCCCGCCCTTGCAAAACAACACCGATGACCAATTTGCCATCCTCATCGGCGATGGCTTTACCTGGAGCACTGCCAATATCGTACGAGAGTATAACAACAACGGCTCGGAATATCTCCTGCACGACATCCCTGTGTATGGTGAAACCATCAGCATCCCGCTCACAGGCCATATCGGGCACATACGCATTGCCTTCTTTGCCGGCTCCATAGAGAGTAATGATGATAATGACTTCATGTTGAATGACTTCTTCGTTGGTGTGCCAGAAGCGGAAGCTGACATCCCTGAAGGCGTGAATACACCCATTGGAGATACCGGCGACAATGTTACTATCACCGGTGGCGATGCCAACCTCAATCCGGAAGGTGTGATTCCCGATTGGCCAAATGGAAGCTTGGTTTTAGCCGGCAATTACTACCTGGAACTCCTTGGCACCGGTCCCTGGACAGTAATCTTCACCACCACGGCTCCCTGGGGTGCATATTACGGCGATGGCGTATGGAATCCAGTGGAAAACCTTGCTGGCACCATCACCTTCAATATTCCAGTTCGCGGATCAAAAGATGTGGGCGTCCCTATCGTTCTTGGCGATGCAGACCCCACCCTTCCTGTAGAACTCAGCAGCTTTAACGCAGTGCTTACTGCCCAGAGCTTTGTGAAACTCAGTTGGGTCAGTGAATCTGAGACCAATATGCTGGGCTACAGAGTATATCGTAATGAAACTGATGAGCTCGGAAGTGCCATCCTGATAACTCCCGTGATGATTCAGGCCACCAATACTTCCAGCACTCAGAGCTACAGCCTGGAAGATTACGAAGTAAGTATGAACAATACCTACTACTATTGGTTGGAAGCTGCTGATTATGCTCACAGCTCTTTCTTCGGTCCGCAGTTCGTGGAAGTGAGCGGTGAAGGTATCCCCCAGCTCCCGACTCAGACTACCATGAGAAGCGCATACCCAAATCCTTTCAAAGCAAACACCAATACCAATATTGAAGTTTCTGTGAAAGAAGGGGACAATGGCACTGTAACAATCTATAACATCGTTGGCCAGGCAGTTAAAAGCTTCCCGGTCAAAGAAGGTATGAACAATCTGCAATGGAACGGCAGAGACAGTAAAGGTAGTTTCTGCGGAAGCGGTGTTTACTTCTACAAACTCAGCACCCCGTCCCAAAACATGACCAGAAAAATGATTATCCTGAGATAGTAGCACAATTCAAATATCAGAGCCGCAGGGATTTCCCTGCGGCTCTTAACCCTTGTCTAAAAGGAGAAAACATGCAAAAGACTTTACTACTAATCTTTACCCTGCTGCTCAGCATCACCTTGCTCAGCGCCGGAGATTTCATCATCGGCACTGGTACCAGTACCCAAAATAAGGTGCCGGTTTATGGCTATGCCAATTACGGCTGGAGCAAATTCTTCTACAACAATGCAGAAATGATCGAAGCGGGGTTTACCGAATCCCAAAGCATCGAGAAAATCGCCTTTTACGTGGACAATGAAAAAGCTGACTATGTAATGGACAATCAACAGGTGTATATGGGCTATTTCTATGATGCTAATTGCACCACTGCATATCAAAACCCAGCCACTTACACTCAGGTTTACTCCGGCTCGGTCTCCTGGAATGGGCCCGGGTGGATGGAGATTGTATTAGATACTCCTTATACCTGGAGTCCCACTTGGAACGCAGGGCTGGAAATCCTTTGGGAAAACCGTGACGGCAGCAAGCTTGGCGGACCTCCCACTTTCCGCACTACAAGTACAAGCTTCTACAGTGCGGCCTATAAGTCTAACGATGCCTCCTTTCCAGCCTCAACTGGTGTCCGCAGTAAAAGCTACCGTCCTAATATCTGGATTAGCACGCCGACTACAGAGCCACCCACCCCGGCCACAGCACTATCTCCTCTGGATGAAGCTACAGGCGTGGAAATCACCACTGCTCTGCGCTGGCAACATACCGGAGGCTCTCCTGATGAATACCGGCTCTGGTTTGGCACAGACAATCCTCCTTCCAATCTCGAAAGTGCTCTGGTAACCACCGCTACCAGCTATACCCCCGCTGAACGTCTGCAGTATGGTACCACTTACTATTGGAAAGTGGTTCCCCAAAATAGCATTGCTCCGGCCATGAACTGCCCTGTCTGGAGTTTCACCACCATGGCAGACCCTGCCATCGCCACCTTCCCGCATCTGGAAAGCTTCGATGGCGCCTTCCCTCCTGCAGGATGGGAACTGTACTCTGGCACGCTGTCAGACCCCTCAGACCTGGGTGTGAGTGGCTCCAGCCGATGGGGACAGAAGAACTGGCTCAATATCCCTGGGACAGATAAAGCAGCAGGCATCAATGTCTGGGGATCCTTGAGCGGTTATATCATCTCACCGTTCTTCAATATCCCTTCCGATGATTATGTCTTAACATTCGATGCCGCTCTTTTGAAATACGGCCAGACTCCGGATGGACTCCCGCCCTTGCAAAACAACACCGATGACCAATTTGCCATCCTCATCGGCGATGGCTTTACCTGGAGCACTGCCAATATCGTACGAGAGTATAACAACAACGGCTCGGAATATCTCCTGCACGACATCCCTGTGTATGGTGAAACCATCAGCATCCCGCTCACAGGCCATATCGGGCACATACGCATTGCCTTCTTTGCCGGCTCCATAGAGAGTAATGATGATAATGACTTCATGTTGAATGACTTCTTCGTTGGTGTGCCAGAAGCGGAAGCTGACATCCCTGAAGGCGTGAATACACCCATTGGAGATACCGGCGACAATGTTACTATCACCGGTGGCGATGCCAACCTCAATCCGGAAGGTGTGATTCCCGATTGGCCAAATGGAAGCTTGGTTTTAGCCGGCAATTACTACCTGGAACTCCTTGGCACCGGTCCCTGGACAGTAATCTTCACCACCACGGCTCCCTGGGGTGCATATTACGGCGATGGCGTATGGAATCCAGTGGAAAACCTTGCTGGCACCATCACCTTCAATATTCCAGTTCGCGGATCAAAAGATGTGGGCGTCCCTATCGTTCTTGGCGATGCAGACCCCACCCTTCCTGTAGAACTCAGCAGCTTTAACGCAGTGCTTACTGCCCAGAGCTTTGTGAAACTCAGTTGGGTCAGTGAATCTGAGACCAATATGCTGGGCTACAGAGTATATCGTAATGAAACTGATGAGCTCGGAAGTGCCATCCTGATAACTCCCGTGATGATTCAGGCCACCAATACTTCCAGCACTCAGAGCTACAGCCTGGAAGATTACGAAGTAAGTATGAACAATACCTACTACTATTGGTTGGAAGCTGCTGATTATGCTCACAGCTCTTTCTTCGGTCCGCAGTTCGTGGAAGTGAGCGGTGAAGGTATCCCCCAGCTCCCGACTCAGACTACCATGAGAAGCGCATACCCAAATCCTTTCAAAGCAAACACCAATACCAATATTGAAGTTTCTGTGAAAGAAGGGGACAATGGCACTGTAACAATCTATAACATCGTTGGCCAGGCAGTTAAAAGCTTCCCGGTCAAAGAAGGTATGAACAATCTGCAATGGAACGGCAGAGACAGTAAAGGTAGTTTCTGCGGAAGCGGTGTTTACTTCTACAAACTCAGCACCCCGTCCCAAAACATGACCAGAAAAATGATTATCCTGAGATAGTAGCACAATTCAAATATCAGAGCCGCAGGGATTTCCCTGCGGCTCTTAACCCTTGTCTAAAAGGAGAAAACATGCAAAAGACTTTACTACTAATCTTTACCCTGCTGCTCAGCATCACCTTGCTCAGCGCCGGAGATTTCATCATCGGCACTGGTACCAGTACCCAAAATAAGGTGCCGGTTTATGGCTATGCCAATTACGGCTGGAGCAAATTCTTCTACAACAATGCAGAAATGATCGAAGCGGGGTTTACCGAATCCCAAAGCATCGAGAAAATCGCCTTTTACGTGGACAATGAAAAAGCTGACTATGTAATGGACAATCAACAGGTGTATATGGGCTATTTCTATGATGCTAATTGCACCACTGCATATCAAAACCCAGCCACTTACACTCAGGTTTACTCCGGCTCGGTCTCCTGGAATGGGCCCGGGTGGATGGAGATTGTATTAGATACTCCTTATACCTGGAGTCCCACTTGGAACGCAGGGCTGGAAATCCTTTGGGAAAACCGTGACGGCAGCAAGCTTGGCGGACCTCCCACTTTCCGCACTACAAGTACAAGCTTCTACAGTGCGGCCTATAAGTCTAACGATGCCTCCTTTCCAGCCTCAACTGGTGTCCGCAGTAAAAGCTACCGTCCTAATATCTGGATTAGCACGCCGACTACAGAGCCACCCACCCCGGCCACAGCACTATCTCCTCTGGATGAAGCTACAGGCGTGGAAATCACCACTGCTCTGCGCTGGCAACATACCGGAGGCTCTCCTGATGAATACCGGCTCTGGTTTGGCACAGACAATCCTCCTTCCAATCTCGAAAGTGCTCTGGTAACCACCGCTACCAGCTATACCCCCGCTGAACGTCTGCAGTATGGTACCACTTACTATTGGAAAGTGGTTCCCCAAAATAGCATTGCTCCGGCCATGAACTGCCCTGTCTGGAGTTTCACCACCATGGCAGACCCCGCTATAGTCATCTACCCGCATCTGGAAAGCTTCGATGGCGCCTTCCCTCCTGCAGGATGGGAACTGTACTCTGGCACGCTGTCAGACCCCTCAGACATGGGTGTGAGTGGCTCCAGCCGATGGGGACAGAAAGATTGGCTCAATATCCCTGGAGAGAACAAAGCAGCGGGCATAAACGTTTGGGGACCTATCAGCGGTTATATCATCTCCCCGATCTTCAATATCCCTTCCGAGGACTATGTCCTGAAGTTCGATGCTGCCCTTTTGAAATATGGCCAAAACCCAGATGGGACTCCGCCCCTGCAGACCAATACCGATGACCAATTTGCCATCCTGATCGGTGATGGCTTTACCTGGTCTATAGCCAATATCGTACGTGAATACAATAACAGCGGCTCTGACTATGTCTTGCACAATATCCCTATGAATGGTGAAACCATCACCATCCCGCTCACCGGGCATACCGGACATCTGCGCTTTGCCTTCTTTGCCGGCTCCATAGAGAGTAATGATGACAATGACTTCATGTTGAATGACTTCTTCGTTGGTGTGCCGTCTGCGCAGCCTGAGCCTCCCCTGGCCAGCATCTCCACAGATATTAGCACTGGACTACCTCTCCTTAGCTGGGATGCGGTGCCCAATGCCACTATATATCATATATATAAGACTAATGATCCTACTCTGGATTACCTGTTTTTCCAGAGCACGAGCGGAACCACTTACCTCTTGGACCCCGCAGAAGAGAAAGCCTTTTTCAAAATCACTGCAGAGTAGATCTTGCTCTGATAATCATTAATTTCGAATAACATATTGCACCTTACGAGGCGTCTTGATGACGCCTCTTTTTTATGGTAAAAAGAAAAACCCTCTCTAGGGATTGTAATAAGAGCATTTTCACAGAAAATAGCAACTATATATTTGGCAGATCGCAAAATCCGTTTATTATATTAATAAGATAAGTCATGTGCTGCCTCAGGCAGAGAAAAGAAAGGAGAAAAACATGAAAAAGATTGCGATCTTACTATTGGTAATAATCCCAATAGCTCTGGCATCTGTTGAGTTTACAGACTACACAAACCCCACCTCATGGGGACAGGAAGCCTTTTTAAATGGCAACTTCAACTTCAAAAGTGGAAATCAGGATCAGGCAAACTACAATGGTTTGCTTGGAGGAAACTTTTTACATTATTATAATAGCTTACCCCTGAACTGGAAATTAGGCACAGACGGTAATCTAGAACTAAGCAGAGGTCCAAATGATGCCGATGATTCTCATACCGGTTATGGTATCACAGGCTTTGCCAATGCTGATATGTATTTAAGTAATACAAATCTATTTGGTTATGGCTCTTTTGATCTGGGCTACCGTAAGCACATCGCTCTTGATGATGCTGATGATCCTTATGCCAAAATCGGTGTTGGAATGGGTTATGGCAGAGTCATTGATGCCACAGTTTTAGCCAAAGCCATGCGGATTGTGGATGAACTGATCAAATACAAAGTCATCGAAAACCAACCCAGCACCAAGGGTTACATCGATTTAGCTCAAGTAATTGACAAAGAAGGCGAATACAAAAGCAAATACGGCAGTAGTGAATACAAAAAGTACTGGTATGAAGATATGGAAGCTATCTTCAATAAAGAAATGCTTATCCCAGAAGGTTCATTGCACGCTTTGGGCATCATCAGATTGCAGGAAGTGCTGGGTCAAAGAATCAGCAGCCGTAAATATGGCTGGACTGTTCGCGGCGGGGTTGGATTTATAATCTCCAACTATGATGGCAGCGATTCTGATCCATCTTTAGATGTTTCTGCTGAATATGCTTACCCGATTTCCAAAAAGCTGCAATTCATAGATCGTATGGATTATTCCACGATTCTTACCGACGATTTAGATCATATGATAAATAACAAAGCTTCTCTTACCTATGAACTTTCTGCATTGATTGATTGGGAAAATAAGCTCATGACTACTGTGACCATTCCCGGTGACAGCAGCCTGAACACACTAATTGATAATACCCTTGAATCCACATTCTACTACTACCTCACCAACAAAGTCAACCTTAATACTTCTTTACGCTTCCACTTGTATGATGACGGTGTAGATGATAACGGAAACGATGATTTGGACATGACTTTCTTTATCGGAGCTACCTACAGACTGAGATAACTCCTATCACATAATAAACGAGGGGGAAATTATTTCCCCCTTTTTTTATATGTCTTTTCGAAGGATTTGCTATCAGGGTAAATACGATACGCTGTATTCAGTGAATCTCCACCCCATAAGTCACTCTATCCAAAAAAAGGCATTGACAGAATCTTATCTTTCATTTAAGTATGAAAAAACGTGGAAGAATCTGTCCCACCTGTACTTAATTAAGCAATATACGTGGAGGTATATATGCCTGTTATGCCAGCAATATGGTATTTGGCACCTTTTGGAGCGATCTTGGCGCTTTGTTTTGCCTTTTTCTTTTATCGTAATGTTCGGGCGCATGACCCGGGGAACGACCGTATGCAAGAAATCGCCGGCTACGTGCGTGAGGGGGCTTATGCCTACCTCTGGCAGCAATACAAAGGCGTGGGGATATTCTTTGCTGTAGCCCTGGCTATCTTTTTGTATTTGGCTTACGCTCTGAAAGTCCTGGATCCGATGATCCCCTGGGGTTTTCTCAGCGGAGGTTTCATGAGTGCGCTGGCCGGATTCATCGGCATGAATACTGCCACCATGGCTTCCAGCCGCACAGCTCAGGCTTGTTCCAAAAGTCTGAATAAGGGGCTCAAAGTGGCCTTCAGGGCTGGAGGCGTGATGGGGCTCACTGTGGTCGGTTTGGCTTTGATCGATTTATCGGCCTGGTTTTACATCCTGAACGCCATCGGTTATCCTCTGGAAAAGATTGCCGTAGTGATGCTTTCCTTTGGCATGGGTGCCAGCACTCAAGCCCTGTTTGCGCGCCTGGGCGGAGGCATCTATACCAAAGCCGCCGATGTGGGTGCAGACCTGGTGGGCAAAGTGGAAGCGGATATTCCTGAAGATGACCCGCGCAACCCTGCCACCATCGCCGATAATGTGGGCGACAACGTGGGTGACGTAGCCGGTATGGGTGCAGACCTCTACGAATCTTATGCCGGAAGCATCCTGGCCACCGCCGCCTTGGGTATGAGCGCTGTCTTGCAGATTTCCGTGCACAATCCCGCCATGCACGCCTATATGTTCAATTTTATCTCAGCCCCTTTGATCCTGGCTGGAATCGGCGCACTGCTGTCCATCTTCGGCATCTTTATCGTCTCCACCAAAGAAGATGCCGGCATGAAAGAGCTGATGAATGCGCTGAACAAAAGCGTGTATATAAGCTCCATTTTGATCGCCGTGGCTTCGTTCTTTGTCTGTAGGGCACTACTGCCCCTGGACATGTATCTGGGCATCTTTATGTCCTCCGTGGTGGGACTGATGGCCGGGGTTTTGATCGGCCATACCACCGAACTGTGGACTTCACATTCCTATCCCGCCACGCGCAATATAGTCAAACAAGGTGAATACGGCTCCGCCACCGTGATCCTGGAAGGGATCAGTGTGGGCATGCTTTCCACTGCTATGCCGGTGCTCATCATCGCAGCTTCCATCATCATTGCCTTTGTGCTCTCCGGTGGATTTCAACATGTAGAATTGGGATTATACGGCATCGGTTTTGGAGCGGTGGGTATGCTGGCCACTTTGGGCGTAACTCTTGCTATGGACGCCTTTGGGCCTATTGCAGATAACGCCGGTGGCAATGCCCAGATGTCCTATCTGCCCAAAGAAGTTCGCGAACGCACAGACAGCCTTGATTCCGTGGGCAATACCACCGCGGCGATCGGAAAAGGTTTTGCCATCGGCTCTGCCGCCCTCACTGCGATGGCCCTGCTGGCAGCTTATCTGGAAAAAGTGCGGGATGGCTTGATCATGCTGGATACCAAGCTGGGCATCGTGCCCACCTTGAATATTAATTATGGCGCAGTTAGCGAAAAAGTGGAAGTATCCAAGGCCAGCCTCAGTCAATTCATTGCCTATTATCAGGTTAATCCGCTCAATCCCAAATTCTTGATCGGCATCTTCATCGGTGCCATGGTAGTTTACGTCTTCTCCGCCCTCACCATCAAAGCCGTGGGCAAAGCCGCCGGACTGATGGTAAAAGAGGTGCGCCGGCAATTTACCACCATGCCCGGCATCCTGCAAGGCATCACGAAGCCAGATTATGCCCGCTGTGTAAGGATATCAACTTTGGGAGCCCAACAGCAGATGGTCCTGCCCGCCATCATCGGCATCGTGACCCCAATTGCGGTAGGTCTCATCTTTGGCGTGGCCGGAGTATTGGGTCTCTTGATCGGTGGGCTCACCACCGGTTTTGTAACCGCTGTGATGATGAACAACGCTGGCGGCGCCTGGGATAATGCCAAGAAATATGTGGAAACAGGCGAAGCCGGAGGCCCCGGTTCTGCCGTGCACAAAGCCACCATCGTAGGTGATACGGTAGGCGATCCTTTCAAAGATACCGCCGGTCCCTGCATCAATATCCTGATCAAGCTCATGAGCATGGTCTCCATCGTCTTTGGCGGCTTTATCGTGGCCTATTCTCCCAGGATTGAAGCGCTGTACACGCCCAAACAACCAGTGGTGGTAGAAGTGCAAGCACTGGGTCAAGGCTATCTGGAAGAGGGAAAAGAAGATAATATAGAGCAGATCGAAACTGAAGATAGTATTATACTCGTGAAATAGACAGTTAAGCTTAGATCTGGATTCTCTGATTGCTGGATTCTCTGATTGCTGGATTCTCTGATTGCTGGATTCGCTGATTGCTGGATTCGACACGTCTCGTGTCGAACAAGGCCGGAGGCCTTGATAACAGGGGAGAAAGCCCCGAAAAGAAGAGAACGACCCTGACAGTAAGAGTAAGACCGAACAAAAGTGAGCAGGTCCCCTGCTCTGCAGACGAGAGGTCTGCAATCCAGCAAGCCTCTCGTTTCTGCTTGGGAAGGCTGAGGAACAAAACAAGGAACAGTCTAAAATCAAGCACTTGCAAAACGTGGAAAGGGATTTGTAGGCGGAACGGGAGTCCGCCACTACCGGAAACCCTCTAAACCCCCTAAACCCTCTCAACCCCCTAAACCCCCTAAACCCTGAATATCCATTGACAAATCTCCCCGATCCCAAGAGCTTGCACCTATGAATGAGATTATACGCAAAGCTACCCGCCCCTTGCACTTGGGTGGACTCCAGATCGGCGGCACTGCCCCCGTATCCATCCAAAGCATGCTTTCTGTGAAGACCAGTGATCTGCCCCGGGCCATCCAGCAGATCCGGCAACTCGTCTCCGCTGGCTGTGAGATTATCCGCTTTTCCGTAATGGATATCCCAGATGCCAAAGCAATTAAGCCTTTGAAAAAGATTGCTGATGTTCCCCTGGTGGCAGATATTCATTTTGATCACAAACTGGCCATTGCCGCCATCGAAAACGGCATTGACGGCCTGAGGATCAACCCCGGCAATATCGGCTCCAAACAAGGTGTGGCCAGCCTGGTCTCTGCCGCCAAAGAACGCCTGATTCCCATCCGCATCGGAGTCAATAGCGGCTCGCTGCCCAAAGACCTTCTGGCCAAATACGGGCACGGGCAACAGGCCATGGTGGAAGCCGCACTTTCCCATGTCAAGATTCTGGAAGACTTAGGGTTTTACGAGATTAAGATTTCGGCGAAAGCCTCCAATGTCCCCCTGATGCTGGCCAGCAATAGAGAGCTTTCCCGCCGCTGCCAATACCCTTTACATTTGGGCGTAACCGAGGCCGGCACCCTGCTCTCCGGCAGCATCAAAAGTGCCATCGGCCTGGGCATCCTCCTGGAAGAAGGCATCGGTGATACCATCCGGGTCTCGCTGAGCGATGATCCCGTCAAAGAAGTCTATGTAGCCCGCCAGATTCTGGTGGATCTGGGCCTCAGAAAAGGGCTGAATATAGTGTCTTGCCCCACCTGTGGACGCACTCGCATCGATCTCATTTCTCTGGCCAAACAGGTGGAGGAAGCTCTGCAAGAATTTGCCAGCAGAGAACTTACCATCGCTGTGATGGGTTGCGCCGTAAATGGTCCCGGCGAGGCCAGAGAGGCCGATTTTGGCATCGCTGGCGGTAACCAGGAAGGCCTGATCTTTGTCAAAGGCGAGATCGTAGCCAAGCTGCCGGAAGCAGAATTGCTGCCTGCCTGATCAAGCTGATCCGCGAAGCTTAAAGTTATGCTGCTCAAGATATTCCTCACCTTTTTTAAGATCGGAGCCTTCACCATCGGTGGCGGTTATGCCATGATTCCAATGATCAAACGCGAAATCTGTGAGCGTCATGGCTGGATCAGCGAAGAGGAATTTTGGGATGGTCTGGCTGCCGCACAAAGCTGTCCCGGCTCTATCGCTGTGAATATCAGTATCTATTCCGGTTACCATGTGCGGGGTAAGACCGGCATGCTGGTAGCGGTTTTGGGCACGATTTTGCCCTCCACGCTTGCGATCCTGGCTATCGCCATGCTGTTCCAGCGTTATGCGGAAGCGGAATTGGTGCGCAAGGCTTTCACCGCACTCAAGCCCGCCGTGGTCGCCCTCATCGCCGTTCCCTTAATCCAGATGGCCCAAAAGAGCGGCCTCAATCTCAAGAATGCCTGGTTTCCGCTGTCCATCGCCGTTTTGGTGGGGCTCGTGCATATCACTCCCGTCTATCTGATCTTGATTACCATCCTCTACGCCATCTGGGAAAAGCGCAAATGATCTATCTCAATATGATCTTCACCTTTTTCAAGATCGGACTCTTCAGTTTTGGAGGCGGCTACGCGATCCTGGCCATGATCCAGCAGGAAGTGGTGCTCAAAAACGCCTGGATCACCGAGGCGGAATTTGTAGAGATCGTAGCCATTTCACAGATGACGCCAGGGCCGATAGCGATCAACGCCGCTACCTTCATCGGTTATAAAAGAGCCGGCATTGGAGGCTCTCTACTCTGCACTTTGGGCGTGATTTTACCCTCCATTTTGATCATGTTTGTGATTACGATGAGCTACCTGAAACTGAAGAAACTGGCCTGGTTCAAGCAGATCTTCAAACGTCTCAGATTGCTCTCGGTAGGGCTGATCGCTGCTGGTTTGCTCATGATTTTGGGACATGCAGTCAAGGACTGGTACTCCGTAGGCATCTTCGCCTGCTGCTTTTTGGCCACCTGGATCTTCAAGCTCAGCCCCTTCACGATGCTGATCATCGCGGCCATCTTTGGCATGGTGTTTGGCATAGTATAATAGGTCATGTAATAAATCGTATAATAAGTCGCATAATAAACAGCGAGTCCCATCGGGACGGTATTTTAGATAGCAACCGGTAGCCACACAATAGATTGAGTCCTGTAGGGACGGTCTTTTAGATAGCCTGTAGGATGGGGAAATGCTTGAAAATAATATCTGTTGACACAATTCGAGCAATAATAAGACTTGCAAACAAGGATGAAAGCCCGCTAAAATAGAAATCTGAAACCTGATCAAACGCAGTGACCAAAGAACTTAATAAATACCCAATATAGCCAAACAGGAGGATATCATGAAACGCTGTTTCTTGTCTTTCGTATTATTCATCATCTCGGTCAGCCTTTCTGCCCAGGCTGAAGAATGGCTCTGGGCCATTGGGACTGGAGGAACAGGTAACGATTATGCCCAAGCCATCGCTACTGATGCCGATAAAAACAGCTATGTAACGGGTGAATTTGAAGACACGGCCTGCTTTGGCAACACCAACCTCACAAGTAGCGGAGGAAACGACATTTTTGTCACCAAGCTGGATACAAGCGGTAACTGGATATGGGCAAGTGGGGCCGGAGGGACGGGTGCTGATTCCGGTAAAGCCATCGCTATAGATAGCGAAGGAAACTGCTATGTGAGCGGATCTTTTGAAGGCACGATTAGCTTCGGCAGCATCAGCCTCACAAGCAGCGGATATAACAGCATCTTTATCGCCAAACTGGATACAAATGGCAACTGGCTCTGGGTGAGACAAGCCGGAGGGATGGGCTGGCATTTTTGCGGGGGCATCGCTATTGATAGCGGGGGAAACTGCTATGTGTGCGGATATTTTGAAGACACGATTAGCTTCGGCAGCATCAGCCTAACAAGCAGCGGATATGAAGACATCTTTATCGCCAAGCTGGATACAAATGGCAACTGGCTCTCGGTGAGACAAGCCGGAGGGATGGGCTGGGGTCATGGCAGAGCCGTAGCTATCGATAGCGGGGGAAACTGCTATGTGAGCGGACATTTCTATGGCACGATCAGCTTCGGCAGCACCAGCCTAACAAGCGGCGCAAGCTACGATATTTTCGTCGCCAAACTGGATACAAATGGCAACTGGCTCTGGGTGAGACAAGCCGGAGGGACGGATTATAGTTATGGCGGAGGCCTCGCTATCGATAGCGAGGGAAATTGCTATGTGAGCGGGATATTCTGGGGTACATCGAGCTTCGGCAGCACCAGTCTCACAAGCTGCAGCGGAAATGCTGACATTTTTGTCACCAAGCTGGATACAAGCGGTAACTGGATATGGGCAAGTGGGGCCGGAGGGACGGGTGCTGATTCCGGTAAAGCCATCGCTATAGATAGCGAGGGAAACTGCTATGTGAGCGGATCTTTTGAAGGCACGATTAGCTTCGGCAGCATCAGCCTCACAAGCAGCGGATATGAAGACATCTTTATCGCCAAGCTGGATACAAATGGCAACTGGCTCTGGGCCAGTGGAGCCGGAGGCACATTGTATGAAGGTGCTTATTCCATCGCTATCGATGGCGAGGGAAACTGCTATGTATGTTGATATTTCTATGGCACGACCAGCTTCAATAACATCAGCCTTGATAGCAGCGGAATCTCCGATATTTTCGTCGCCAAGCTGGGTATGCCAGATTATCAGGTATTAGTTCCCAATGGTTCTGAAAGCTGGTATGCAGATACTATGCAGACTGTATATTGGTCTTCTAATAGTTCAAGTTACCTGAATGTGCACTTATCCCTGGACAACGGACTGAGCTGGATTTTGCTGAACACAGACCCGGTGCTGGCCTCGCTGGGTAGTTTTTCTTTTACCGTGCCCCAGGTAAGCTCAGAAAACTGCCTGATTAAAGTGGAAAATGCAGAATACAGCAGTTGTCTCGACTATTGCGATGGCTGGTTCAGCATCATCGATAAAGCTCTGCCCTTGGAGCTATCGTCTTTTACCACAACTATAACTGCTGATAACTTCGTTCAAATCAATTGGATTACAGGATCTGAAACTGGCCTCAGTGGATACCGCATCTATCGCAATAGTAGCAATGAGCAATCCAGTGCAATCTGTATAAGCCTGCTCATCAATGCCTACAATTATTCTTATCAGCATAACTATAGCTACTTGGATAATGACGTAGATGCAGGCTGGTGGTACTACTGGCTGGAAGCCCTGGAATGGGATGGCTCTCAATATCTATTTGGGCCATTATTCGTCTCTTTAAGCAACCTTGGCTTAGAGCCCAGCCTGGGCACTCCTCTCATAAGCGGCATAAAATCTATCTACCCCAATCCCTTTAACCCCAACACTACCATAACGATAGAACTAAGCAAACCGTCTCATGTGCAGATGGGAATTTATAACCTGAAGGGGGAACTGGTGCGCAGCTTGTATTCCGGCAACAAAGATACCGGAACTTACCATATAGCTTGGGACGGCATAAATAACCAGAGACAAACCTGTGGCAGTGGTATTTACATCATAAAACTAAGGGCTGAGGGCAAAAGCACCCAAGCAAAACTCACGCTGATGAGATAAGGGAAGAAGTTCTGAAAAGGTAAGATTAGCAAGGACGCACTCGCTTCCCACTCTTCCAGCGAACTTGTCTTTAACAAAGCTTCAACTCGAGATGACTCGAAACCTCAAGTCAACTCGAGTTGAAACTGAATTAAAAGCAAGTCCGGTAAACGGGGAAGCAGGCGGTCTGCAGAGCCCAATCCTGATTTGAAAGACTAAGGGTGGTGAACCGTCATACTACCAGCCATTAGCCTCCTATTCTTTCTCTAAAAACTTTTTCAGACGCTCAAATACCTCTGGAGAAAGCCGCTTTGCCTTACCCTCACTGGCATGCACCACCGTGAACATAGCCACAAAACACAGATCACCCCCGGAATCATAAACCTCCTGTCTCCAGAAGCCTTTGAGCCGATTGATCTCATAAAACCAGCTTTTGATCGAAACGGTATCCTCCAGCTCCAAAGCCTTGATATAATCCAATTCATAGCGCAGCACAAAAAGCTGGATATTCATCTTCATGAGCTGGGTGATGGGCATACCCATCTCCACCAGGGCATCACTGCGGGCAGCTTCCAACATCATCAGGTAATTAGCGTTGTTCATGTGGCCATAAATATCGCATTCATAGCCATAGATTTTCTTGGTAAATTCAAAGATCATTGCTATTCTCTCCTTTTTGCTTGACCGATAGAGGCGAAAATTTAATCTTGCCGCAAATATCAGTATAGACAGAGGATTTTATGAGCCAGAAAAAAGTCAACATCAAAATGCGTCCCGTGCCCAAAACTGTTAAGATCGCCGCCAAACCGCTGATTGCGGATAAATATCTGCCCTGGATTTTGATTGCGCTACTTTATCTCATTGTGAGCGCTCTATATTTCCCCGTAGCCTATCAGGGTATGGCGCCTCAGGCCAGTGATATCACCCAATGGCGCGGGGCGGCAAATAGCATTATAGAGTATAATGCCGAGCACAAAGATCCGGCGCTGTGGACTCAAAATATGTTTTCCGGCATGCCCGCTTATATGATCTCTTTCCCGAATCGCTATCCTTTTTTGGAGTCCATCACTCGTCTCACGGATAAGGTGATCAATTGGCGCATCTTCCTGCTGTTCATCGGGGGACTGGGGATCTTCGTCCTGCTCAGACAGCTCAAAATGGACCCCTGGATCTGCTTCTTTGGTGCGATAGCCTTCATATTTTCCTGTCACTGGGCCGGTCTTTTGGAGATTGGGCACAATACTAAATTCCGCGCCATCATGTATATCCCCTGGGTATTTTGGGCAGTGCTAAGGCTCAAAGACAAGCCCAATCTGCTCTCGCTGGGGCTGCTGGCTACCTTCCTGATCACCCAGCTCAGGGAAAATCACCCGCAAATCACCTACTACCTCTACCTTTTTATCGGAATGTATTGGATCTATCAATTGATCGAAAGCATTAAAGCCAAGGATCTGAAGAAGTTCGGCATCTGGACTCTGCTCTTGATTCTGGCCTTGGGGCTCACGGCCTTGGCAGTGATGAACCCCTACCTCAGCACCATGGAATACAGCGAATACACCATGCGAGGCGGGGCGGAAGGCCTGGAAAAGAGCTACGCCCAGAGCTGGAGCTTTCATCCCAAAGAGATTCTGGGCTTGATCATCCCGGATTTCTTCGGCGGAATCAATCAGAACTACTGGGGATATATGCCCTTTACGCAGGTGTATAACTACTTTGGCCTCGTGGTGCTGGCCTTTGGCGTTCTGGCTTTGTGGGGCAAAAGAAAAGGTCTGGCCATCTTCCTGTGGGTCAGTAGCTTCATCTTTACGCTGATGAGTTTTGGCAGCGCCACGCCGGCTTTGTCCGATCTCTTCTTCAAGTATCTGCCGATGTTCAACAAATTCCGCGTGCCCTCTATGACCTTGATTATCGTGCAGTTCAATGCCGTGATCCTGGCCGCACTGGGGCTGAAAAGCGTGATTGACAATATCGGCAATACTGTCTGGCAAAAGCGCTATTTCCGGATCTTCTGGGTATGTGGCGGCATCTACGTGCTCTGGCTGCTCTTTGCGAAAAGCATCTTCGCCGGCCTCTCTTTTACCACCCTTGCCGAGCAGACACGCTACTCTCAGGCCAATGCTCTTGGCCAATTGGAAGGGCTCAAAGCCCTGCGTCTGGAAGCTCTTTCGAAGAGCGGATTCCTGGCTCTGATGTTCCTGGCAGTGAGCGCTGGCCTGGCCTATCTCACCAGCATCAAGAAGCTCAAACCGGCGATCTTTGTCCTGTTCCTCACCTTCATCGTCTTTTGGGATCTCTGGCCCTATACCGGTCAACATCTCAAAAAAGCAAGTTTACAGCCTGCCAGCACCCGGCAAAGCACCTTCCGCCAGCAAGATTTTGATGATTTTCTGCTGCAAGATGAGGAAAACTTCCGCATCTATCCCGTTAATACCAATCAAATCCGCCCGGCCGGAGAATGGGCCTATTTTCACCAGAGCATCGATGGCTATTCTGCGGCAAAACTGGAGCGTTATGACGATGCCTTGAAGGTTATCACCGGCAATTCCGAAAGAGACGGTGAATTTATCCGCTATATAAGGGGCGTTTTTCAGGAAAATCCCGTGGAAATTCCCAGTCCGGTGCTGAATATGCTTTCCACAAAATACGTGATCTTACCGGATTCTCTGCCCCAGGTGCAGAATCTGCGGCCAGTATTTGAGAATGGACAGATCTTTATCTATGAAAACCTGATGCACCTGCCGCGGGCCTGGTTTGTGCAGGATATCCAAGTGGTGGACAGTGCTGAAGAGGCTTTGGCCGCTTTGTGGAATCCGGATTTTGATCCGGCCAACACGGCGATTTTGGAGAGCCCGCTGGCAGATTTTACCCCGCCAGAAAACGCCAGAGTGAAGCAGGCTGTGGCCCAGATGCATGAATTGGTCTATGAATATATCAGCGATACAGACGCCTTTTTGGTGCTGAGCGAGATCTATTATCCGGCAGGCTGGAAAGCATATGTTGATGATGTGGAAATTCCCATTCAAGCTACAAATTATATCCTGCGCGGCCTCAGTGTCCCCTCTGGGCAACATACCGTGAAGCTGGTGATGCAGCCAGAGAGCTATAGCAAAGGCGTCAAACTCAGCCTGGCAGGCTTGCTCATCACCATCCTGGCCGTGTTGATCGGCCTCGTCTGGCCGATAATGCAGCGTAAAAAAGAAGTTTCAGCTTGACAGCAGAGCCAGCTTTTCAGCTTGGTAGCTATAAATACAGCTTTTACATCAAAGGAAAAGTATATTCATGAAAGAACGACTGAAAGCAAGCAAAAACAAAAAAGATAGACTGGGCGATCTGCCCAATTTGACCCCTCTGCCCGAAAACAGGAAGTTCCACAAACGCAAACCGGGCCTGCAAGACTGGACGGAAGCCATCCTCTTCGCCTTTGTGGTGGCGATGATCATCCGCAATTATACCTTTCAAAACTTCATGATTCCCTCCTCCTCCATGGAGCAAACCCTGCTCACCGGAGACTTTTTGGTGGCCAACAAGCTAAAATACTATTTTACCGATCCCAAGCGTGAAGATATCGTCACCTTCCGCTACCCCAAGATCGAAGCCAATACTCCGGAGCATCCCGAATATAAGGAGCAATTTATTAAGGTCTTTGACCCCATTTATATCAATAAGGCTCAGGCTTTTAGCAAGTTCCCCCTCACCGCTTTCCATCTGAGCTACTATGCCCGCCGGAATGTGGTGAAACGCGTGATCGGCATGCCCGGAGACATCGTGGAAATCCGGGATAAGACCGTATATCTGAACGGCGAGGAATTTAACCAGGGCTATGAATGCTACGGCGTAGCCTATCCCAGCCCACCGATGTCACCCAGAATGGTTCAGGATTCCCGGTTTCCCCAGAGATTCGAAGACCAGATCAGCTCCATGAATTGGTATGACCCTTACCGGGTGGATGAGGACAATCCCGAGGGGCTCAAAACCTACAACCGGGATTGGTTTGGCCCCATCAAAGTCCCTGCTGGGAAATACTTTGTGATGGGTGACAACCGCGATGTGAGCGAAGATAGCCGCTATTGGGGATTTTTGGATCGCACCGATATCACCGGCTCTCCCTGGCTGATCTTCTGGTCTCGTGGGATCGAATTCAATAAGCTTTATGATGTCCCGCATGTACGGTGGAACAGGATCTTCAGGCTCGCCCGTTAGGGCTTTACATCCATATCCCCTGGTGCCTTAGCCACTGCGGATATTGTAAGTTCTTCACGCAAGCCTATAGCCGGAAAGCCAGTGCTGACTATTTCCGGCTGCTGATCTCAGAAAAGGAAAAGCAGCTACAGCGCGGGCTGTGCGAACTCTCTACGGTTTACTTTGGCGGGGGAACCCCCTCCCTGCTCTCCGCACAGCAGATTTCGGAGCTACTGAGCGGTCTGCCTTTGGCTTCCAATGCAGAAATCACCCTGGAAGTCAATCCCATCCAGATCACACAAAGCTTTGCCAATGAGCTGCGCAGAACTCCGGTCAATCGCCTGTCTTTGGGCCTGCAATCCATGCGGGATGAAGAGCTGAGCTACTTGCAGCGTAAACATCGCGCTGCAGATATCCCCTTTAGAGTAAAGCTTCTGCAAGAGGCCGGCTTTGACAATATCTCCGGCGACTATATCTATGGCCTGCCCGCCAGCACTACAGCCTCCATGTGCTCAGCTTTACAGCCCCTGCTTGAGCTGCCCTTACAGCATATTTCTTGCTATTTATTGGAAATAGCTGAGGATAGTGTTTTGGCCCCGGATATCGCTTTGTTGCCGTCGGATGATGCCCTGGCAGAGCAGTATTACCAGATGCGAAAGCTAACTATAGAGGCTGGCTTTGCGCAATATGAGATCTCGAATTTTGCCCGTCCGGGCTCTGAATCCAGACACAATCTTCTGTATTGGCAGGGCGATGACTGCCTGGCCTGGGGAGCCTCGGCCTGCGGATACTATCAGGGCTACCGGTATTGCCATCCGGCGGATTTGGCGGACTATGCCCGCATAGTTTGCTCTGGCGATCTCTATGCTCTTCAAGATTCTGAGGCCGCTGCCATTCCGGATTATATCATGATGCGCCTCCGCCTGAGCCAAGGGCTGTCTCTGAGTGAGTTCTACACCCGCTTTGGCCAGGATTTCCGCGAAGGCCGCCAGATTAAGCTGGATCAGCTTCTGCGCCTGGGATTAATCCAGGATGATGGCGAAAACATCCGCCTCTCGGAAGCTGCGCTCTTCATCTCAAACTCCGTAATCGCTGAATTGCTATGACCCTGGATGCCTTTCTAAAGATCCTGCGCCCAGCACTGGAAGGCAGCGATTTTGTGGGCAAGACCTATCTGGTGGGCGGAGTGCTGCGCGATCTGCTCTTGGGGAAAGAGGATTTCACCGATTTTGACCTCTGTGTGGAAAAACGCTATGGCGGGCTCAAACTGGGCAAGTATCTGAAAACCAGACTTTTACCCCTCAGCTATGAAATCTTTCCCAGATTCGGCACCGTGCGTATGAAGCTGCAAGATATCGAACTCGATCTGGTGCAAACCCGCTGTGAGACTTATACAGAGGGCAGACGCTTTCCCAGAATCCGCTATTGTCCTATCGCTGAAGACGTCTGGCGCCGGGACTTTGCCATCAACAGCCTGTATCTGGAGCTCTTCTCCGAGAGCATCCTGGATCCCTGTGGACGAGGACTGATGGATATCAAGGATAGATTGATCTGCACCACGCGGGACCCTCTGCTGGTCTTCTCTGAAGATGCCTTGCGCATGCTGAGAGCCATCCGTTTTGCCGGCGCACTGGATTTTGATATAGAGACCAAAACCTTTGCCGCGATCCGCTCTTTGGCCGCCAATGTGCAAAAACTAAGTGCGAAAGCCCAGAGCCGTGAGCTGGGTAAGATGGATATGCGCAGTAGCCGGATTCAGCTTTTACTCCAGGAAAGCGGCATCCAAAACCACCTGCTGTAACGCTGTCTTCAGACGGCCGTTGCATCAGCTTCAGCTGGTGCGTCCCACTGGCTTGCACCGGTCGTAATTCAGGATTTCAGACGTCTCGCCTGAACGAACACAGAACCTGCTCTTTTTTTACAAGCAAGGGCTTGATCCAGGTTTGTCAAGGCCTGCGGCCTTTTTCGACACGGGACGTGTCGAATCCAGCACCCCTACTTCAGCAATATCATCTTACCCGTAGCGCTATATTTCCCCGTTTGCATTTTGTAATAATAGCATCCTGAACCCACCTGAGCTCCCGTCTGATCCTTGCCATCCCAAAAAGCCTCATTCCTTCCCGCCGGCTTGTTTTCATCCACCAATACCCGCAGCAATTGTCCTTTGAGATTGTAAAGCTCTATCTTCACCGGCTGCATCTCTTTGAGCTGATAGTGGATAGCGGTCTGAGCATAAAAGGGATTAGGATAGTTGCTCAAAAGCAGATCGGCTGCCGGAGACTGGAACTCATCCGCATTAGCCACAGGCTCCACCCTGATCTGGAGATTGTCTATCATCAGATCATTATCGCCATTGGAAGTTACGGTAGATTCCCCATAAAAGGCCAGATAAACCACTGTGTGCATACTACTCAGCGAGATCGTGACATTAGTGCCATAGGTTGGGATCTCGTTCAGAACCCATTCGGAACCGGTGTTGTTCCACTCCCTCAGCACGATGGGGCTATTCATCTGGGCTGTGCTGCTGGCGATCACCAAAAAGCGGTCATCCGCCTGCGTCCCCCGGGGTGGATCGTTGGTATTCCAATCCATAAAAGCCAGGTCAAAATTCAGCTCATAATCGCCTGCGGAAAGATCGAGGGGAGGGCTGATCAGCCAGTCATAACGAAAAGCTCCCAGGATGTTGATCACTGCGGCTTTGTTGTCCGTATCTGTGGCATTCAAATAGTTCTTTTGCTGCCAGCTTGAGGTATTGCCAGCGGGATTGGGAAAAAGGCCATAGCGCTGAGTGAAGCCCTCGGGCATCCAGTCCGAGCTTTCGGTGCCAAAATTCTGCAGCCAGGGATATTCCGTGATCGGATCCCTAAAATCTCCAGTGGCAATCGTTACACCAGCTTTCAGAAAGCAGGTGGCTATCGCGCTTAATAGCACTATTATGATCAGCTTGTTTCGCATATCTATCTCCTTGTTTTGGAATTCAGTATCAGGGAAAAGCTATCATCGGGGAGCATTTCTACACACGCGGAGGCCCAAACCAGGGCTTCTATCTGTGCAGTAGCTGAAGTTCCGGAAGGTCACTGTGCAGAACTCCGGTATGTTGATAAATTGGCCTCCACGAGATACACGTCCATTCCCGCCAAAATCTACATGTGGATTTATCTGTGGCGTAGTAGGAAGCGGCCCGTTAATATCCCAGCACAATTCCCAAACGTTACCGCTCATGTCGTAAAATCCCAGCTCATTGGGAGCTTTCAGGCCTACTGGTTTTGTGGTAGAGGTGATATCATTTCCCAGATACCAGCCCACCAGATCAAGATCGTTGCCGCCGCTATAGATATAATCATGCGTCTGATTTCCTCCTCGCGCGGCAAACATCCATTCCATATCTGTGGGCATGCGATAGCCATTGGCGTTCCAATTGCAGCTTGCGTTGTAATGGTTACCTGAGGATTCGTTCCAGAATCTGGGCCAGTTATCAGGATCCGTGCCATAAGTACCATAGCTGTAGCATGGCATCAGGCCTTCCTGCATACTCCGGCGATTGCAATATTCCAGGGCATCCAGCCAAGAAAAGTAATAAGCAGGATAATCTGCACCCACCCCATAGTCATGAGATGGATTGCGGCCCATTACCAGCCTATAGCCTGCTTGGGTGAGCTGATATTTATCCAGATAGAAGCTGCTTAAGGTGACATCGGAAGCACCGTTATGAAAGCTGCCGCCCTCTACTAAGATGAAGTTATCTGAGATGGTGTAAACCGCTGATGAGATGCCGGAAGGCTCCCAGAACTCCTTGTAGGCACGCGCCTTGAGAGTGGTAGTAACGCTAAAGCTGAGGGGAGCCGTATAGAGCGTGGAGTCTTCATCCGGATCGCTGCCATCAGTGCTGTAATAGATATTGGCAGCTGCCGTGGCACAAGTGATGCTTATCTGCTGTGATGGCGAAGATATACCGCCTGCGGGACTAAAGACTGGGCTTGCCACAATGCCCATGAGGGTATGATCCTCCGCCAGGACCCGGATGCGGAAAGTAGAATCATCAAAATCTATGCCTTCGGCCCCGGCATTCCACACGATGTGTTTGGCTGTGCCGGAAGTGATGTCTGCTCCCAAATCTCCAGAAAGATTGGCGAGAGCCGGATGATATTCAAAGCTGGCACCGCTATTTTCCGAAAGCATCACTGAGACTGTGGCGGGATCGGCATTGGCATCATAAATATCATAGTAGATATCCACGATCTTGCTGCCGTCTGTGCGTTGAACAGCAGACACATTAGACACATTTGGGGCCAGAGGCGGGGCAGCAATTCTCTCTAAGCTAAAGGCATCCCAATGGGCATATTTGGCAAAACCATCATAGAGGGCTTCCACCTTGAACCTTAGCGTGGTGCTATAGGCTGGGATTCCTACGCTTAGGCAAGTCCAGGCATTGGTATCCGGCTGCAGATTTTGCCAGTTTGTCCAGGTCTCGCCGCTGTCATATTCGAGGCAGTAGCGGTTGATATCCGTGGCAGGATTCAGGTTTTTGCTATAGTAATAAAAGCTTAAAGTATATATATAGTTGGGGCTGAGCTGAACGCTGTCAAATTCCAGAGTGTGACTCTGGTTATCCAAATCCCAGCTTGCCCAATACCAATCTCCGCTTTGGGCACTGGCACCGCCAAGGATTTGATTGGTGGCACCCCACCACACCGCGCGATTTGGCGCAGGAATGGCGGTGTAGTTCCAGGTATCTGCGGGGCTGGATTCAAAGCCCTGGTGCAGAACAGTTTCCGCAAAAAGCGAGCAGCTCAGTAGAATCAGCAGCAGCAGTAGCGCAGGAAGTTTTCGTAGCGCAGGACGCCGTTCCTGCGAAATGTGACGTGAAATGAAACGCGGAATATAAAATTTGGCTGCAACATCGTTTTGGTGGTGATTATCTTTCGCAAGAGCGGCGTCCTGCGTTACGGAATTGCGTCTTCTCATGGTTTAGCTCCTTTCAGGATAGCTTTACTGTGTCTGGTATCGTTCTTGTAGGCTCTTACCCGGTAGAACATTTTCTCATTTGAAGCGGCCGCACCAATATGGGTATAGCTGGTGCCAGGGCTCTCCCCCAGGCTGTAAAAGAGATGTTCAGCATCCTCGTAAGGGGTCTGATTGCAAAAGATAATGTAGCCATCCGGAGTAATGGGGCTATTGTAAGGAGGGATAGTCTGAGTTACTTCATCCCAGCTCAGCAGAATATCCACACCATTCAAAATCTGAAGGCTAAGGCCTTCGGGGATGGCCGGGATTGCACAGATAATGCTAAAGGGCTCCAGCGAGTGTGCCAGAGCACTATTGCCAAAAAGGTCGCTGACCTGAATCTGCACTTTGGCAGCCAGGCTTTGGATAGCAGGCAGTTCCCAGGCATAGCTGCCTGTATTTGCCATAGCTTCAGTAATGCTGGCATAATCCGCTCCGCTATTCAGGCTATACCAGAGCTCAATGCTTTCTGGCCCCAGATTCGTATCCGTGGCAGCCCACAGGATATTCACGGTCTCGCCGCTATAATAGCTTTCTCCACCATTGGGACTGCTTAGCTCGAGCAAGGGATCCACCATGTCCATCACATAATCCGGGCTGTCGTTATGAGAGCTGAGCCCGCTGCACAGGGTTAATATGCTCATCAGCAGGGTAAATATTACTGCTTTCTTCACGTTTTCCTCCTTTTGAGGCTAAGAATTATACGGCTGTAAAATCATCTTGCAAATCGTTGAACCTTTATTTAATACTACTATCTTATGCAAATTTCAGACCAATTCATCATATCGAAGTTTTAGCGTTTTAGCGTTTTAGCGTTTTAACGTTTTAGCGTTTTAGCGTTTTAGCGTTTTAACGTTTTAGCGTTTTAGCGTTTTAACGATTAACGATTAACGTTTAACATTTAACTTTTAACTTTTAACTTTTTAGCGTAGGCCGGAATCCCGCACCTTCATCCAAAATGAACCGGAGTATTCTTCCTGCTTGTAGCCTCTGATATGGCGAAAGAAGAGCTCTGCATCTTCGTGATTCAGCATACAGAGTCCGGCCAGGACTTCAAAGCGCTCGTTACACATCAGGAAAGTCTCCAGGTGATACTGTTCATTCCAGAAGTGGAAGTATTTGCGATTCCAGGTTTCGGGATAATCAAAGGGGCAAAAGATGTCATGAATATGCACGATAACGCCGCTATGCAAGTAGGGATAGATTCGCAAAAACTCATATTCGACATCGCTGCCTTGTTTGAAGACGTGGGAAGAATCCACGAAGAGAATGTCATTGAAGCCCAGCTTTTGAAACAGGCTTGGATCCAGGGTCTGCAATTTGTCGCTGATGAGCCGGAAGTTCACGAAATCAAGATTTTTCCCTGCCAGCCTGCTTATCTTCTGGCTCGGGAAGGGTTCGATAGAGGTAAAATCCGCTTTCACACCTGTTTCTTCATAGTTCTTGCGCAGAGCTGCCAGACAGATCAGACTGCTGTTTCCAGCACCGATTTCGATGATCTGAGCTGGTTTGTGTTTCCGGATCATGGCGTAATAAAATTCCCTGCTGCCACAGCCGAAAGTTCCGTCTGCTTCATCATAGCCAAAGGCTTTCAGATTATCTCGCTTATTGAATTCAGCACTGAATTCCGCCAGAAGCTGTTCCGTGAAAGCTAATTGCCCCTCTATATTCCAAGCGATTTTATCCACTGCTCGCTTTTTATGCGCATACAGGGCAATCTCTGTATCATCCGGAATGGGCTGGTAAAAATGGTGCACCACGAGTGTCATCCCCAGTTTCCGAAGCCAGGGATTGATATACCTGCTCGCTATCCTCAGCAGGAGATTCGCCCGGTTTTCCGGATTCTTTAGTTTCATAAAAAGCTCTTTCAGCATCATCACCTCGTTTTAGATCGCTTTACTTTTTGCAGGATAAATCTCCAGCACTTTCTGTCAACCAAAATCACCGAATGCTCCCGTAACGCTGTCTTCAGACGGCCGTAACGCTGTCTTCAGACGGCCGTTCCATCAGCTTCAGCTGGTGCGTGTCCAAGCTATACAAAGCATTCTTTCAAAGCAGATCTGCCCATTACACGCAGCTATTGAAAAAGGATTGAAAAAGGAATGGGAGAATATAGCTATCGAGGCGAACCCAGCACCTGGACGCGAGACGCATCCAATCCAGCAGTTCCGCAAGTCCAGCAGTTCCACATCTGCCCAAGTCCTGCAAGGACACTATCTTAGATAGCAAAATCCTATATTTGAACCTTTCTCCCTCCCTTGAGAGCGTCGATCATGTCTTCATCTACCCTTAATCAAGCGTTAACAATTAACGCTTGATTAAGGGTAGATGAAGGAGTGATCAAGTTCCCGAAAGCAGAAAGAAGCACCCCAAAATGCTGGTTTACACAGGGTGGATACTCAAAAGGGTTTCATTCCAACTCTGATCAAATAGAGCTTCTTCCCGGTTACCCGATTACAAATTAATCGGTTCTGCGCAAAGCCTGTGATAGCCGTGCTCAAAGCCCTTGTGAACAATATAAAAACCAAGGTTTGCCAATAATTCTTGGCATTAATGGGGAAGTGGTTTATATTGTAATCAGCCTACAGACCCTACATAGAATGCCCTCCGAAACGTGGAGACACCGCCCGGTGTTCTCCACGTTTCATTATTGTTAACAGGGGGCTGCACTGGCATTTGCTATTCTTGATAAGACTTTACACTAAGCAGCACAATAAATATACGGGATTTGTTCTTGACATCTAATAGGAGGACATAATTGTATGCTTGAAGATGATATATGCCTATTAGGAGCTAATAATGAAAATATCCAGTATCTTTATTGAGAACTTCAGAGGAATTGATAAAACTTACTTCCTGCTTTTCAGCGAATATAGCAACATTCTAAGGGAAAAATAAGATGTTAAAGCTCGCTTGTGCTTTGTTGTTACTCAGTCTTTCGGCTTGTGCCGTGATTGATATCAGTACGCTGGATACGGCCTTGCCGGTGGCCCCGGCAGATTTTCAGATCGCACCCTATCAGGCTTTGGGCTTGGATCTTAGATCTGTGGTATATGATGAATACTCCTCCGATGGACGTGGTGCTTCGGCAGATCTGGTAAGCGGTATAAAGACCAATATCAGCCTGAATCCAGAGCTTGATCTGCAAGCGCGGGCCTACGCTGCCAGCAACTCCTGGGGTGCCAAGTTAGGCATCAAAAAACTGATGAACCAGGAAGGCCGGAACTATCTGGCCTTGGCACCGGCCTTCAGCTATGTGCAGGAAGCGAATAACGAGAATAACTTTGATGTGCGGGTATTCGGGGCAGAAATGCAAATCTTGTTTTCTCAGAAATGGGGAAATCAGGCAGGAACCATAGCGCTCAGAGGAAACTATAATAAATACCTGGAAGAAATCCGGCATGACGATGAAGAACATTACTGGGTGGAAAACAAGGAATACGATGTCCTGCATGCTGGAATACGTGCAAATCTATGCCTCAAGTACAAATTTCTTTATTTCATCCCAGAGATAGGAGTAGAAGGCATTCCGGTGAAAAATGGCGTATTTACTGTGCTGCCCAGCTTCGGATATGCGATCGGAATTGAGTTTTGAGATAGCTCCTCTACATCCTTATCATCCTTATTTCTCTGGCATGTATGCCTGCTCAGATGATCATTGGGCTGGGCACAAATGCACTTTCCCGCAAAGATGAATACCAGGCGGACGCCTTTGCTGTATCGGAGTAGGGGCGTTGGGCCGAACGCCCAAATTTCCCAAATCTCCAAACTATGATCAACGGAATGTTTTGGGCGTTCAGCCCAACGCCCCTACATTATCCAATGACACTAAACAGTCTCATCGCAAGATAGATTTGATTATGAAAAATATAGCTGGACAGGAAATTGAGGCTTAACTTATTATCTAATTGCTTGATATTGTTACTTGAGATCAGCTTTAAACATCTATAGTGTGTGGCAAAGACTTGCCGAAATGTCCTAAAAAAACGTGAATAGCTCTAAGAGCAAGGAGAAACTAAAATGTTTAATCTAAAGAGATTGATTTTCACTATGTTTATCGTGCTAATAGGCGGATTTGCCTATTCACAAAGCGGGTATGTATATAACGAGAGCCTGCCAATAAATGCTATAGCTTCCAGATCTATTTTTGTATGCTCCGATAACAGTGTAGTAGTATTGTCGAACGTTGATAATATTGAGGACGAGTGGTGCACTTATTATTCAACTATCACCAAGCTTGACCCTGATGGCAATCTGCTCTGGAGGCAATGGCTGAACCCCGGTGGTTTTCCATCATGTGTAATTACTGGAGTCGATATTGATGCAGAGGATACAGTAACCTTT
>Ga0265295_1001962_pt1 | contig 34281 bp, 33 predicted proteins | sample Munlansysbiofilm_FD_192503 | JGI IMG/M metagenome (GOLD analysis project Ga0265295, IMG submission 192503) | Leachate microbial communities from a municipal landfill in Southern Ontario, Canada - Methane capture system biofilm | ecosystem: Engineered > Solid waste > Landfill > Unclassified ... | reverse complement strand
TAGGGTGACACCTTTTTAGTTGATTCGAACTTCAATTAAGTCCTTCGATTTCGCTTAGGGTATTCAACAATAAAAATACTCACGACTGTAAGCCATGAGCGAATGAAATGAGTCGAATGGCAGGGGCTTAAGGATGATTACCGAACCTATTGTGGTATAGTATCTTTTTCTAAAGGGGGTAAAGGTAATGCGTAATATCTTCTTTAGTAACTCTTCTAGTTTATACGATCAGGATACATTTTACAGACCATTCGAGCGTGATCTTGCTAGAGCCAGAGACTGCGTTATCATAGAGAGCCCTTTCATTACTACCAAGAGAATCTCACGTCTACTGCCAATCATTATAAAGTTATGCAATCGAGGGGTTAAAGTGGTTATAAATACAAAGCCACTTGATGAACACGATACCGTTCTGCGAGATCAGGCCACAAACGCTATTGCCGACTTGCAAGAAACAGGCGTCAAGGTGTTGTTTACGAGCGGTCATCATCGTAAACTTGCAATAATAGACAGTGCCGTGTTGTACGAAGGCAGTTTGAATATACTGTCACAAAGCGATAGTTGTGAGATTATGCGTCGAATTGAAGATAAGGCATCTGCGCTGCAGATGCTCCGCTTCATAGGACTGGAAAAATGGTGTGAATGATATGATAGATAGTATGGAGTATCTTGCATTAGGTATCGGAGGTCTGTTTGGGCTTGTTTATTTACAACTATCTCAAGCGATAGATTGGATTCTTGTAGTGTTGCACTATATGTTTTATCGATCAAAAGAGAGTTTCTATGGTCTTTACGATAACACCGAACAGGAATCAGTGTACGAACACCTAAAGTATACCGAAACTTTATACGTAAAGAGCTATGCCGACTACCTACAGATACATCAAGCAGCTAGGCCTTCAGCGTATGAGCGATTTAGGAAGTATTACGACACGCTAGTAAAAGTTCTGTTAGTGCGAGTTGCACCAATCACACTGCTACCAGCGATACTCTTTTGGTCTAATTGGTATTACTATATCGGCGGGCTACTAATAGCACTCGTAGTGTTGACTCTTTATGCCGTAGTTGTAAAACCACAAGGCGCGGGTGCACGTAAAAGGCTCATGGTATTTGCTGTAATGCGTGACTACCTAAAAGACCAAAAGAAAACTAAATAATATTGGCAATATCTTTGAGCTGATCGGGGTTCTTGTCGAGGTCAATCAATATAAAATTATCCGTGGCGTTATGTGCTTCTAATACTTTTAGCTCATCCTCCCAAAGATCATCATCAAGCCATATAAACTTCTCGGAGAAGTTTATTCCGTCCGTCTTCATTTCATTCCAGACGGTCGGCTTAATTTTGTCGAGCAAAGGCGCGGTTTCAGGCTTGAGGTGCGGTGAAAGCACTTCTTTATTCCTGTTTTCACCCCTCCAATTGTGGGTTGTAGGCCAGTAGGTCGAGTCGGGATATGCAGCTAAGCTTGTCTACAATAACTCATCTGGATGGTCTGCGGCGGTGTTTTCGTTTGCGAGCAAGACCCCATCAATATCCAGATATACGTTCATAAACCTATTATACCTAAGTTACAGCTTTCATTTCAGACAGTTCGTCAGTCGATGACTTTTTTGGTGCCTTCTTCGGTACTTTCTTAGGTTTCTTTTTTGTTGATTTTGCAGCACTAATCTTTTTAGCTTCTTTAGGAACGGTCTCGCCCACCTCCTCCTTCTTCACATATAAGTCCCTTGATGACTGTCTGACGCGTCGTGCGATGGTGTCGCTTCCTTCATCATTAACGACGACCGTGACGCCTGACATTGGCTCTTGTGCCGTGACGGCAGATATCCGTACGTAATAAGAATATGCAGGTAAATTGGCTATCTCGCCTTGTTCAATAAATGGCATAAATAATGGCAACACGAGCCGTTCGTCCGACGGACTACCTGACCTAAAACAGATAACTGTACCGACGTTTGCAAGAATGATATCAACGAGCCTCTGTTCATCTTGTTGAGAGGTGGACTGTTCGGCCATTGTTAAGAACAATTTGTACTTGCGAGCCTCTGAAAGCATCTGCACAAAACTCATCGTAGCAAAGTTTTGGAACTCATCGACATATAGATAATATGGCGTACGATCTGCTTGCTCCATACGAGCACGTCTCAGTGCTGCCGTTTGCAGCTTCGCCAATACCGTCGTACCAAATAGCGCCGAGGTATCTTCTCCGAGCAAGCCTTTTGAAAAGTTACAGATAAGAATCTTATTTGACGCGAGTACGTCCTCAAAATTAATCGTTGACTTAGGCTGCTCAATCATACGACGCGCCGATGCTGAAAATAAGAATCGACCAATCTTTGCGGTAATACCGGCGGCCATCTTTACTTTCTGCATGTCACCAGCCTTGCCAAGCTCATTATTCCAGAAGTCTCTGAGGCTTTTATCCTCAAGAGTTTTAACGACCGAACGTCGAAACTTCGCATCGTTCAGTAGGTCAAAAATAGTGAATAGCGTCGGCTCTTCCAGTGTTAGCGCGGTCTGGATTGTATTACGTAAGACGTACTCAATACGGTGACCACCACTATCATCTTCCGAAAATATCTTGCGCAGTACAGATATGGTGGCCTCTGTAATGAGATCTTTTTCTCGCAGCAAGTCATCACCCTCAAGATCAGGTGATAACTCAAGAAGATTCATGCCAATCGGATGCTCTAGGTCGTCTGGGTTCATATAGATAACATCTTTGATACGCTCTTCAGGAATGTATCGTAGTATGCGATCAGCAAGATCACCGTGTGGATCTATCACGGTAAGGCCATTACCAGCTCTAATATCCTGTAATATCTCGTAGAAAAGCATCGTCGTTTTACCATTGCCTGTACCACCGATAATGTATTGATGCCGCTCTCGCTCAGAATCGGTAAGGCCTATAGGCGTAACGACGCCATGGTGATGATTTTCGCCGATAGCCACTCCTAGCTTGTTTCCAGATTTCAATGATACCGGTGCAGGCAGCGTTCGGCTCAGTGATGTAATCAAGTTGTCTGTCTTACTGACTTGACTCGATGGGAAGTGGTACAGACTTGCAAGTTCGGTCGATGCCAGAATGATAGCCGAGCGACGGAGCAGTGACGGCAAACGATTCTCGGCAGATCGTTGACGCAGTGTGTCCATGAATGGCAGTGAATGTTTTGCTTTGAGTGATTGATACGGTGGCACGCTATAGCTATCAAGCACTGACTTAAAAGATGCAATGTGCTGTTTTGCATCAGGACTTTTGATAAGTATGCGAATATTAGCTTGAAACAATGGTCGAGTGACTTTTTGGTGCATCGTCTCCATTAGTTCAGCTTCAAACGCGCTTAAAACTCTAGCTGGACGCTCATCGGTCACGACTCGTGACTGTCTATGTTGGACGTCTCTGCTTTTTGCATTGTAGTACTCGCGATGTCCTGATGTCATGCCCATATATACCTCACCAGTTAGATCGGTTAAGCCAGATGACACCCTACCAAAAGCGTTCGTAAAGCGACCAACACCAGACAGCTTATTACCACTGACTTGTTGAAGAATATTCTCATTGCCGAGTATCTTATGTGATAGTATCTCGGCCTCGCGTAAACGAACAGGCGTAGCGACTAGCTGTAGGATAATCTCTTCGTCATCACTTAGCTTTGTCATTGCACCGGTAACGTACCCGAGCGGATCATGCTGCTCGAAGACGGAAGTAAGGGTAAGAGGCAGTACGTAGTGGCCGGTTTCCTTAAACTCAATGACACTGTACTCGCCGTCATTAGAACGCTCGACTTCTTTAACCTTAGAATCAGGTATATACGAAGTGATAGCCTTTTGGGCGCTAGACGATCGATGCTTTTCGACTTGCAGTAGATAGCGGATACCATCCTTGCGCGTTGATACGATTTCGAAGCTCATTACCGGCGATCGATTCAGTAGTCGCTCCTTAAGCTGTCTAGCGGCTCGCATGCCGTGCAGAACTGAGAATAGCTGTTCCGTAGCCTCCGGTGTTTTAGTAATGCTTGAAGGTGGCGTGATCTCAATCCAGACCATATCACGCTTGGTTAAATATCGACGATTAAGAGTTGTACGTATGACGAAAAAGACCGCAACGACACAAAGTATTACCGCTATGATTAGAACTGCGGTTGGCCAATGCCGTATGGCGGCATCGATGTGATTGGCGTAGGTATCCATACGTCAGCTCCTATCTTGCTATGAATAAAGTTGTAGTGTTCAGCCGCTTCGCTAGTAAATGTACGTTGAGATACTACATTAATCGTCGGTGCGTTCATTTCAGATATCACCCAGCTGCCATCTATATTGACTGCGATAACATATGCAACGTGTCCATATATTCCTGAGTCTGTTTGGAATATTGCACCGACGGCCGGTATATTGTTGACGACATAGCCATCGCGCCTGGCGTAATCGTCCCATGTATTTGCATTGCCCCATGTGGTCGGAATCGGACTGCCAGCCCATTCTCGCATTGCGTACGACCACCATGTACAGTTTCCCCATGCGTAGGTATTGCCAGGCATTGGCGGCCCCATATAGAAACCTAGCGTCTCGGCCGACTCAGCATTAGGCGTATTGGCTAGCCAACTCAGCGTAGGCATACCGAGAGAGAATACCGCCATCACCGGAAGCGTCAGTGATACGGTCATGACGATGACTACCAGAGCTATTAGTTTCTTTATCTTGAAACCAATCGCAAAAATACTCACCGTTTGGTTCATGAATACAGCTCCGCTGGGTTAGTTGTAATAAGCGGGTGCTCTTTATGAGACGCCACGATCTTAACCGCAACATGATTCTGATCAGCAATTAATAGCGCATCACCTCGTTCACAGGTTAGTAAGAAGCTCTGTTCATATTCACTGAGATTAAACTCACCGACCACGCCCTTGATGGTCGTGGTGTCTTGTCGCATCAATATTCTTAGTGCCGATTGCGAAGCGATTGCCCGTCCGTAGTCACTTTTTAGGAAGTCGTTAGCTTGTTGAGAGATTATTGATACGCCAAGATAGTATTTACGCGCCCGTCTAACTAGTCCAGCGATAAAGCGAGCCGACTCTTCATGTTCGAGTAGCAACCAGCCTTCGTCTATAACCAGTAGACGCTTCTCTGGCTTTGCCATCACCTGATTCTTCACGAAGTTCGATATAATCAGCATCATGACCTGACGCAGACTTTCCGGTAGATCTTTAATATCGAATATAACTAATCGGTTATCGAGTTCAATGTTCGTCTGTGCGTTAAAGACATCAGCCAATGATCCAGAGATGTACTTCTCTAATTTCTCGCATAACTTAAGTTGTCCGAGTTTGTGAAGTTCAGTGTACAGGTCTTCGAGTAGTGGCTGTCCCTTCTTTGCCTGCTTGTATATCTTAAGGATTGCTTTATCGACGGCAGCCTTCTCACGAGAGTTAAGCCCTTCGGCCATCAGCCCAATAACTTCCGTAAGATCTTGAGCGTGTTCGGATAGATTGCTTGCCTTATTTATCGATGCGAGATCGAACGGGTTAATCTTCTGTTTACTTTTGGCGGATAGTTTTATGTACGTACCACCGACCGATTCAGTAAGTCTTTTATATTCACGCTCAGGATCAATTACGATTACTCTTGTGCCTTGCATGAGTTGACGTAGTATCTCAACTTTTGTCGTGTAGCTCTTACCAGCACCAGATTGAGCGAATGTAATTGAGTTAGCATTATGCAAACTAAATCGATCAAGAATAACTAGTGAGTTATTAGACTTGTTTACTCCATAAAGAATACCTGACTCCTGCACTAATTCTGATGACATAAATGGAAATGTTAGTGCAGCACTAGAACTGTCAAGGTTTCGTTTTTGTGCCAGCTGATCTTCACCACGAGGCAAAATTGACTGAAGCGCCTCCAGCTGTTGATAGCGAGCAACTTTTGAATAGAAGAGTCTTGCCGACATCGTCGCTTCGAGTAGTTTCGTAATCTTGTTCAACTCTTCTAGGCTATCAGCATGAATACTAATATATATCGCCATTTGGAATAGCTTTTCTTGACCGCGCTGAATCTTATCGCGCAGCTCAATAGCCGACTCCAGTGGATCTGTAATCTCAGACCCGACAATCTTGCCAGCGCGTATCATGGCTCGTTTAGTGCTCTCTAGTTCCGTAATCTTACGATGAAGCTTCGGTAGTGCAGATAGTGCGCTGACTTCGTGTACATGGTAGCTGATATCGGTGTCGTGGTTAAAGTTAATCAGACTGTCCATCCAACCAGAGCTAGCCACAAACGGATATCCTGATATAAACAGCGTGCGAAGATAGACGCCGTCGATATTGAGGTAGTCTACATTCTCTTCGAGTCCAGCATAGGATAGGATGTCGATCGCATCCTGTTCGCCAAATGTAAGATTGAGCTCTTTCTTGGCATCAATACGAGCTTGTTTACGTTTTCTAATCGGATCAGTAATTTTTTGCTTAAGATCAGCGAGTTTAATGGTGCTAGGCATGAGCTTCCTCCTTTTCGATATCTTTTTCAGTCAGAGCAGTATGAATAATCTGAAGTGCTTGTTCAGTGAGCGGCTGGAGCTTCGCTTGAGCCGGACTATAGAAGCTATAGAATAAGTCGAGCACTTCAAGACTATCGAGTTGATCGGTGTGCATGCCGATCCTTGCCATACCTTTTGCAATGATGTCGAGTCTTATTTTTAGCTGTTCAGAAACAAGGTCAAAGTCAGATTTGCCGTTAAACTTGTATGGAATCACGATGTAGAAATGCCGCGTCAGAATCTTGTTGTCTGTAATGAGGGAGCGAATGAACTCATCGTAATTTTGTAGCTGGGTGCGGTAGATTGGCACTTCCTCGTCACTAAGTCGTACCTGTAGATCTTCGAGATACTTATCCATGTCAATCTCGCGCGTCCTGATGAGTATCTGCAGATTTGTTCCTACCGAGTTCAGGAAACTTTCGTAGGTATCGATAATCGCATCCTGCTCCTCTTCGCTTCGTAATTCAAAGTTCAATGACGACACTTGCAATATCGCTCTGTATTCGTTGTTTGGCAGTATTAAAATACCGTCTCGTACGCCTTTAATGACGATCTGACCTCTTGAGCTAGCTTTATTCTTCGATTTCCGTAAGCCGAACATGTAGATTTCCTTTCTTTCCAGTTTCAAAACGAACTCTTGCAGCAGGATTTTCGATAGTAGCGAGCACTCGAGCAGTTGCAGGTATGTCGAGGTGATTTAGATTAGCTTTTCTCGCCACTTTAGTAGTGACTGCGGACTCAGGTTCGGCCTGCTCTTTAGCGTTCTGATAGTTCTCGCGCAGAAGCGTAGAGTTCTTGTTAAAGATGTAATACTTGGGTCTTGAGTTATATTTCAGCAGAGTGACTAACCAAAGTGCGACAATTTTACCCTTGATTCGCACGGCCAAGATACAAAATATACCGGCAGCGATACCCATGATAATGTATTTATAAATTGCACCACCCATGAATGGAGGAATCAGCACAAAGACACCGGCCGCGATAAATATCGGCACTATAAGGAGTAAGATCTGCGTGAATCCGAGATTGCCGATAATTCGATCTTCGACAGTTGTGACTTGAGCAGGTACGACAGTTATCTTCATTACAATTTATCCTTCGGTATAGTTTTCGGTGCACTCACGCGGGTAACCTTCACTTGTGGTGCTTCATAGGTCGTGCCGGTCTTGTTGGTCGTAGATTGCCGAGGAGTTGCTGGTGTAGCCGTATGAGTGACAGTTGCACCTTGCTTGTTCTGATATCTGACAGCTTGTGTCTTGCCGGTACGAACAGCCTTAGACTCGACGCTACGAATCTTATGTGCGGTCTTGGCACTGCTCGTCTTAGAAATAATGGTGCTTGCTGCGGCTTTTGTTTTACCTGTCATGTAGCTCACGCCGTTTATAAACTGCCCACCGAGCTTGCGCATATTGCGAGTACCCATACTTACATAACTGAACTGCATCATGACACCCTGCGCCTTAAGAAGCATTAGAATCGTTGCAATACCTGTTACCATCGCCATCAGCGTATCCGGAACGGCATCCTCGCCCGAGGCGGTGGCCATACCAGAGAATAATGAGGCCGACAACTGAAGGATAACGACGTGGACAAACAATACGAAGATCGTTGAAAGATACGTCTTGAATGCGGTCTCAGCAAAGTCCCGGAAGCCCGGAACCAGCCAAAGGAGGCTCACGAGAGGTGCTAGTACTGCACCGATATATAGCGTGACGAGACGCATGACATAGTAAACTAGCAGGACAATAGCGCAGATGACGAATGCAACCATGATTAGCAGCGCTGCGATGCCGAGACCTGATGTCTCTGCGACGACGCTCATGAGAGTATCCCAGACTGATGCCGATCCAGAGATTAATCCAGTCGCCGTAATGAGTGCGTTCGATAGTTTTATAATCCCATCAATAAGGAATATCGAGCTATTCATCAAGATGAATATCATAACGACCCTTGGCACTAGTTGCTTTGGCTCGACCTCATCGAACCCAAGGGCAGATGCACTCATGACATGGAATCCGATTAACACTAACACAAGGATGAAGAGTACATTACCGATACCCACCATCGCTAGCCAAAAATTAAACACTGTTTGATTGCTCGCCATGAGTGGTGTAGAAGCAGTGAAGAAGTCTAGTGCATCAAGGAATGGTGAAGCGATAGCATTAACGATCTGCGATAGTACTCCCGTAATCGCTTTGACGATCATATCAAGAAAGCCGTTACTCTGCTCCTCTTCTTGAATCGCCTCTAGGCTTGGTAACGTGGCGTTAGCAGGGTTGTTTGGCGTCCCGTAGGCACTGGTAAGGATCGTCGTTAGGGTGATTGCTGCTAATATGATGACGAGGCCAAGAACGGCCTTTTTGAGTACGTCTTTCGCTTGTTCCATCTGATCAGGCTTGCCGCTACTTGTCATGTACATGTAGCCGGCCTGAATGATAAAGAATACGGCAACGAGTCCACCAAGGCCTGCGAGAATCTGCACAACAGGCAGGACATACTCACGCATCGAAGTTATTGCCGACGATGTGTTGGCAAAAAAGGTCAGCCCTTCGATGAGAGCTATATCAAGACCCATCATGGCTACTTGTTACCCTCCGAAGGCCTGCGTCGCTAAGGTAGTAATAATATTTGCCAGCACGAACGCCGCAATAACGATAGCGAGACCGATTGCCGACCATGTGAGGGTACGCTTCGCTTTATCCAATTGTTCTGGATTTCCCGAGCTAGTGATATACGTGAATCCGCCAGCTACAAAAAAGCCGGTCGCAACCAGACCGGCCAGACCAGCAAGTACGGTTATTACACTTCGTATAAAGTTTTCGACGTTGCTCACTCCAGCCGGAGACTGCGCAAATGCAGGCTCTGCCAGCACGATCGGTAGACCTGCTGCGATAACTAATGCTACTATTAATGATGTCTTTTTAAGTCCCACGTTATCTCCCCTCATATTTAGTTACAACTCCACTCGAAGTAAAAATATCAGAGGTAGAGATTTGCAACAAGACGGCACTTTATAGATACTAAATACCCCAAAAGTGCCATAGTTACTTTGAAGTACCTGTGATTTTAAGAGAAGCGACGGGGTGAACACGAAAACACTAGCAAAATGAATTATGTTGCTAAAAATCTTTTCAATTTTCGTTGCACGCACAGATAGTAATTCTGTTGTATGATATCAATATGAGTCAGAAATTAGCATCCGAGAAGGTCGTTATATCCGCACCGTTTTCGTTTGCAGGTTCAGCGCAGCGCATCTGGAAGATCACGGACGTCAATAATCCGTTTTTTAAGTTCATTCTTGCGCTCATTGCTATCGGCCTCATCATGTTCGCATGGGTGTTCGTCGCTGGCTGGTACTTCGTGATATACGTACTATTTGGTATTCTGTTTATACCATGGCGTCTACTGCGTAGAGGTAGCAGAAAGCGCAAACAAGAACGCCTGCGCCATCGTGAAGTCCTGGACGCTATCGAGCAACGCGAGAAACTCTAATACCAGCCGCCAAAACAAGTTTTGACGTGACTTCGACTTTTCTCTGAAAAATCGAAGTTCTTGCTAAGTTCACTTACTGCTTCTGCCTATCGTATATCTTCTTGGCTTTATGTATATTTTCGTGGTGACTATCGAACCATGCTGTAAATGCGTGAGACAACATCAGTAACTCTGCTCCCACGGATGTTAGCCTATATTCAACCTTCGGAGGTACGATCGCATATACTTCTCGCTCGACGATTCCAGTACGCTCCATCTCTCGGAGAGTTTCGGTCAGTACTTTCTGGGTGATTCCCGGCAGGCATCGAGCGATCTCTGAATGGCGTTTGGTATCTTCATCCAATGCCATTGCAATTTTAAGCGTCCACTTGCGAGCCAAAAGGCCCACTGTATGTTCGCGAAGACGTCGTCTTGTACGTGTCGGCACAGATAATCCTCCTCATGCGACAGAATCGTTCTAGCGCTAGGAAGGTCAACTATTACGCTGAAGACCGATACACTGCCTAATAAAAAGGCGCTCCGAAGCTGTACCCTCGGAGCGCTATAATTATTACAAGACCCTTCTGAGAAAAAATATACCACAGATCACCCTTGTCAACAATATAAAGATTATCGAGCTAACCTCGAACTGCCAACATCAGGTCAGCATAAGAACTTACCGCACTATACTTCACGGTATTGTCACTGATCTTCTCGAAATGTCGACGAGCGCATTCAATCTTGGCTTTTTCGACTTCGCGGAGCTGTATATCGCTCGTATCACCCTTGGTCTCGGCTACGAAGTAAATATGCTTCACGCTACCTTCGCGGAATGTAATCGCCCAGTCAGGGTTGTATTTGCCCATCGGAGTGTTTATGTAGAATCCGCTCGGCAGCTTAACGTATAGATCGATATTTTCAGCGACATCCATCTCGGTTGCGAGATCTTTTTCGATAGTCGAATCGTAGCGTAGCTTGTCGAATAAGTGCTTCTTAGCGTCGATAACATTTTTTCCGTATTCACCAGATATCGTTGGATCAACAAAGATCTCTTCGGCATTCCAGCGCTCGTCGAGTGTATCGTAAGTGATATGTTCAATAATCGTGCTGGCTTTTTGCTCGTCAATTAATTTAATCGCTTCACGAATAAACTCTTCAGGATTCACGGCAAACAAGTTAAATACTGCTGGCTCGATCTTAGTCAAAATCTCTGCCACAGTCTTGCGAGTTAGTCGCGTCACAGTCGTAATCTCGCCCACGAGGTCGTAGGTGACGCCACGAGAGGCGATCTCTTCCAGCGCAACTTCACGGCCAATCAGCTTCTTCATCTCGGGACTAGCATCTTGCTTAGTAGACTTCAGGTAGCCTTCGGTAATAACAACTGTAGTCCTAGACACGCGTAACTTGGTATTGAGCGCGTTAATACACGACTCCACCAACTTAGACTCGTCAAACTGAACGGTGTAATATGTCTTGGCATTGATCTTATCCCACAGTTGCTTGAACTCTTTACTGGCAAACTTCTCACGGTCGAGGTTGAGCGTCGCCTTAGACCTGGCATTCGATACCATAGGATTCTTCTTCGGATCATAGACTGATTCAATCAATTGCAAAGCATTTTCGACATACGGTGCAAGTTCTGGCGACACCGCAGCCAGTACTTCACCAATCTTCTCACTGCGCGATTCTGGTGGCATAGCGTGGAACTCGTCGGTCGGTTGGCCATCGGCAATCAAGCCAGCATCTTCGAGGCGTACAAACAGACGAGCCGCTGCACGACCATCGATCTCAATTTCTGTACCATCATTGGCAGTCCAGATTTGACCCTCAAATAGCTCTTCGGTGATCTCTTTCGGACGGTTCTTAATAACCTCGTAAAACTCATCTTGCAAGGCCTTGGCAAACTCTTCGTAGCTTTCATTGGCGATCACCGTCAGTGCGTTTACCTCATGTACACCGTGCGTTCCCAGTACATCAGCATCCATACGTTCGCCATCTTTATTGACACTCAGGCGCAGCCCACGACCAATCTCTTGACGCTTTTTGATGTCGCCAACACTACTCCGCAGCGTACAAATTTGGAAGACATTTGGGTTATCCCAACCTTCACGCAGCGCTGAGTGGCTAAAGATAAAGCGTACCGGTTCTTCATTGCTTAGTAGTCGCTCTTTGTTCTTCATAATCAGGTCATAGGCACTGACGTCGCTCGACTCGCTCTCGCCACGTTTCACTTCACTATCCACGGCACGGCCCTTTTTGTCTACCGAGAAGTACCCAGCATGAATACGGTGTCGTTCGTCGCGCTCAAGAAATGTTCGGTAATCAGTGTCCTCGTCGAATGGCAGTTGCTCAAAGAAGCGATCAATCGCATTGGCATACTCTTCTTCGAAGATCTCAGCATACGCGCCTTTTTGCTCGGCCCCGGCGTCATCGTAAAACTTATACTTCGCCACTTCGTCGATAAAGAATAGCGACAGCACCTTGATACCCTTTTTGTATAGCTCGCGCTCTTTTTCGAGGTGACTCACAATCGTTTCGCGAATTTGAATACGGCGAATATCTTCGGCGCTACTGTCGCCTACTACTTCACCTGGAGCAAGTTTTAGCCCGCCCGTAAACTCGACATAGCCATCGCGAGCGTTGATGTTCGATATCGTATACCCGTCACGATACGCCTCAATCTCGCCAGAGTGGCTGTATATGTTGTCTCCGTGGCCAAATGTCTTGGTTTGCTTGCGAATACCCGCACCAGTAGCGGCGTTATACTCAAACACAACTGTGGCACTCGGGCTTTTGTTCGGATATACGTTGATACGCTGTAGGTACAAATAGCCATTCGTAGCAGTTGTGCCGCGCACGCTAATACCCTTCACGGTAATCTTCTTCACAAGCTGCTTCTGATACGCGTCCACCGCATCAAGTCGATACACCATGTTGAAGTTCTCGCGGTGTGTCGCAGAGTAGTTGATATAAAATAGTGGATTAAACTTGCCAAGGCTATCGCGGGTGACGTTTTTGCCGCCACTCACGCCAATCACGCTCTGCGGTTCGTCAATCATGACAATAGGGTTCACACTGGCAATCACGTCAATCGGGCGGCGACTACGGAAGCTATCGAGCTTCATATAGATACGTCGTGCGTCCTTACCACTAGCGTTAAATGCCTGAGTATTTACAATCATCACATTTATGCCTGGGTCTTCGGCAAAGTTATCGAGCTTGTTTAGCTGGGTCGAGTTGTACACAAACGCACGGCACGCCTTGCCGTATTCTTCGCGGAAGTGATCGGCGGTGATCTCGAAGCTCTTCGCCACACCTTCTCGGATCGCTACGCTTGGTACAACAATGATGAACTTACTCCAACCATAACGGGCGTTCAGCTCGTACATCGTTTTGATATAGGTGTAGGTTTTACCCGTACCAGTCTCCATCTCCACGCTAAACACTGGTCGAGTGACGGTTTCTTTGCGACCATCATCCCATACAACATTGCTCGTCATAGTTTCGAGCTTGTTACTAGCAACGATACCTTGCTGTTTTTGTACGGCACGTAGGTTTTTTAGGATGTCTTCTGTACGCAGGCGAATCTCTGAATTGCCCCACCCGCTATCGAAGGCACTCGTCTGTTTGCCAGATCCTTGGTCTACAAGGAACTTGCGCGTTTCATTTGGTTGCCCAGCAAACACGTCACACACAGCATTGACCGCATCGGCTTGGAATTTTTGGTGCTTAAAACGAAGCTTCATACCTTAGATAACTTTCACCTTAGTCTCAGGGCTAATGATGCGGAAGTGCTCGGCGAGGTTTACCTTGGCTTGGCTGTCTGGGAATGACGACTCGCGGAAGACGGCGGTGAGCGGCTTCAACTGGGCGATTTGTTTGATAGCTTCTTCGCTAATCTGCGGTGCAAAGCATGCCACCAGCCCAGATACTTCGCCGAAGTAGTCGTATTTGTACACGGGCACGCCGTCCAGCGTGGTGGTCTCACATGGGCGGTTTAGCTCCCACGCAGTGGCAGTCAGCACGCCATATAGCAGGTCGAGGTCGCTGCGGTCTTCCTTTACATTATCTACCGTGTCTAGTAAGTTGGCCTGCGTATATTCGCCGGCAGCTTTGTAGACTTCTTTGTAGTTGGTATCGTCGATACGCAGAGCGCGGAAGCCGTCAGAATTACTAAATTTCGTACCGGCTCGCCTCAGCCGCTCCATTGATATCTCTGAAATAGTATGTGGTTTATTTATTGAATCTAAAAAGTCTATTGCCACCTTTATGTCACGCTTAGTGTTGGCATCAGAAGTCTCTTTAAGAGACTGGTCTAAGTCTTCATCAAGCTGCACTAATATGTACTTAGCTTTAATATTATTCTCAGCAGAGTATTTCATAAGAGCGTGTCCTGTAGAGGCGGATCCTGCGAAAAAGTCCAATATCGTATCTCCATCCACAATACCTGACGAGTGAATCAATCTCTCCATAAGCTTAAGCGGTTTCTTTGCGTTCGGATAAGGCACTCCGCCTTCGGCGGCAATACCGCCAGTCGTAACAATATCACCCCACTGATCGCCAAAGAACACCTCTGCTTTTGATAGAGCAGATACCAACTCGATTCTGGCGGTTCGAGATTCACGATTGAACTTGGTTGTTATTAATTTAAGCTGTTCGCTCGAGTTCTCTAATACGTATATATCAGAGGTGTAGTCAGTCTTTTCCTTTGCTAACTTGAGCAAAGCAGTGTTTGGTTTTGATGCGAAGATCCTATATGAATTTTCAAACTTCCACTCATCATCATCTTCTTGGATGCCTTCGGATGCCATGTACTTCTTCAATGATAATAGTTCGAGATCTCTCACCAACTCGTTCGGATCACCGTCCAAGTCTCCAGATTCAAATGATTCCGATAGCTCCTTTGATAAATCAGGGATAATTAGATTGTATTCAGGATCCCATTTTTCCTTAGGTGTTTTCGGTACTCGAAGTTTATATTTTTCTGAATTCTTTGCATATAACAAAATGTATTCTTTTATCTTAGGGAATCGTTTTCCTGTTATGGCATGTTGGATTTTAGGACCTGACATATTGCTCATATTCACAGCAATGGTATTAATGAAGTTGTCTTCGCCAAATACCTCATCACAGAGCTTCTTTAGGTTAGCCTGTTCATTATCGTCAATAGATATGAAAATGACGCCATCCTCACTTAATAGATTTCGTGAGAGCTTTAGCCTTGGATACATCATGCTTAGCCACTCACTGTGATAGCGGCCGTTGGTTTTTTCGTTCTTTTTGAACTGAATGTTGCCGTCGCTGTCGTGGTATTCGGTATCTTCGTCGTACTGCTGTGCGTCTGCCTTGAAGTTGTCGTGGTACACAAAGTCCTTGCCGGTGTTGTATGGCGGGTCGATGTAGATCATCTTAACCTTGCCGAGGTAGCTTTCTTGCAGCAGCTTGAGGGCGTCGAGGTTGTCGCCTTCGATAAAGAGGTTTTCGGTGGTATCCCAGTTTTTGCTAGCGTCTACGTCTGGCCGTAGCGTTTTGTTTATCGGCGCGCCAGCTTCGATGATGCTTTTGCGCTTGCCAACCCAAGTGAAGTCATAACTCTCGTCTTTGTCGTCCAGCTTGTCCAACGCCTCACCGAGGCTCTCAAAGAACTCGCGGCTGCTGCGCCAGTTGGTTTTTTCTATATCAATCTTTTCAATACCGCCCTCGTCGCGCATCATCCCCTCATTTCCCTCGAATTTTATGTGTGAATCTGTGGTTATTATACCACAAAAGAACGACGTATCAGAGGTGGATTTGGTATAATAATAACAATATGAAAGACGTTACGATATTCTATTCATGGCAAAGTGAGGATAAGAAAACAAAAAACTTCATAGATAAAGCTCTGAAGGGTGCTATTGAGGACATAGGTAAAAGTGAGGAGTTTAGCCAACCGCTTACACTCGACAGGGATACTCAGGGCGTAATAGGATCACCACATATAGTACAGACAATACTAAGCAAGATTGATGCTTGCGAGATATTCGTAGCCGACACATCAATCATAGGCGTGGCGGCTAGCGGTAAAAAACAAATTAATCAAAATGTAATGTTCGAGCTCGGATACGCTATCGCCAAACATACCGAACTTAATGTCATTACACTTTTTAATGAAGACACCGGTGCTGCAAGTGATAGACCATTCGATCTCTCGCATCACAGGGCGCATACATTTTCTATGGCAAACGACAAGACGGGTGCTCAGTTGCGAAGAGACCTTACGAGCATCCTGCTAAAGCATTTGACCACTGAGAAGCCTCAAGTCATTCCTGGACACGACGACTCTCTCTACCTAAGACTGAAAAACGACGTTGCCAATTTTTTGCTAGGCTCTGCCTCGGCAGTACAACGCGATCTTAATAGCGATGAGGATCCACTAGATGAGGTGGAAACTCTGATAATGAAGGTATTTGCCGATATGTCTGACGACAAAAGAATTATGGTAGTCAGGACTATGGGCGGCGGTATATTGGTACCAGCGGGTAAAATTGAAGATAGCTTATCAAAAGAGCTAGATAGTAAAGATGCCGAGGAGTTGATCGCAAATATGAACGCAATGGTCGAAAAGAATATCCTTGCTATCACATACGGTACAAAAGGCACACCTAACTACAGGCTGGCAAAAGCAGGCTTCGAGATAATCAAGAAAATTAAGCCGTAGATACCTAAACTACTCAGTGCTTCTTTTGTGCTTACTCCTATACTCGCGTAGAAGTTTGTTTCCCTGAGCGGGGTTCACGTGTCGCAAGAATTGCAGCGATCCTTCCAGCTTGTCGCTATACATCTTTGATCTGCGTACTCTATTGCGAAGAGAGCGGAGCTTTTGACGGCCAATGGTAAGGCGATTATTGTTGTCGATCACTACACCCGTTATTTTTCGTCCTTTTTCGTGGCCTGTTTTTCCGCCTTTTATCAACACGCCGGTATCCTTGTCTGGGTGGATCTGAAATGGTGTGCTGTTTACGATGTGGTTGATATGGGGCCTGTGTCGACGTAGTACTCTTGGATCTCCTGATATCGTAATATCATCAATCCATATTGAACTGCGAAGGTCGTTATTATCGCAATATACCTTCAATCTGCTACACATGGGTTCTAGCGCAAACATGGCAAGACTGGTGCTTGTAGGCGCACCCTGCGGAACATGTGTATCACCCTCGCTGGGATATGTCGTGAGTTTGGTGAGAATATTTGCAGCTTCCTCGCAGTAGCCTAAGCGGTGGCGAAAAATATGATAGACGTGTTCGTACTTGACTGATGGGAAGAAGTTTTTGACATCGTATTTCATTAGACCCTTTGACTGGGCGTGATGCCTTGCGTTGTTTACCACAGAAATGTTGGGGCGACCACCCATTATCTCTATCGGTAGATCGACCATGGCGGGCTTTAGTATCTTCTTGTCAATGAGGCGCTGAGCACTCTTGAGATAATCTACAGAGGGTTCGATACGCCGTTCTTTAATAGACCCGTCAGCACGCTTTTTCTTTTGAGTGTATGGCTTATAGTAGCTGTCGGCGTCGGCTACAAGCGATAACAACTCATCTTTACGAATCTGTAGTATTTCGACACACAGCCTTCTCGTAGATATGATAGTTGGAGCAGCTGATTTCGTTACCATGATTTTGCATCGAGGCATCGATACGGAATCATGGTGCTCTATTGCTACTTAATCAGAAAGATCAAAATATACAATAGAGCTATCGTGTCACTGTCGATCTGCAATAGCAGATTTTTGTAGTTGATTACTAGCATTACTGCAACCTCCTTTCTTAGTGGCCTTATGGGCCGATGCGCAAAACCGTTAGCCTAGAAAAGAGTAGTTAAAAACCCAGTAACACGAACCACAGGCCATCCGCCGATTGAGGATAATTGATGCGCACCATGTACAGGAACTGTACGGATACTCACCACATACCACACCAGCAGCACACTGAGCCGGATTTTGATGTACGAGACATCGACGTAAACGTCAAACAGTAGACTTACTTATTACACAGAAAGAAGTTTGTTAATGCGCGGGACAAGTCCAGTGCAAACACCGTACCCGTCTCATATACTATTATACCAAATACTGTCCAGGTGAGCGATAATATTTTAAAGATGCTTACGCTTATTCGTAGTAAATAACGCCCGGAATGGCTCGTGCGCTACCATCGCGAATGCGCTCGCGTAGATTGTCGATAACTACTTGTGTCATACGATCGCCTTGTCGCGACACAAGATATATAGAGTGCTGTACGTCTTCACGCCTGGCGAGATTCCATTGCGACTCGCTGATGACGAATCGTTTTTTGTCGAGGTCGGACTTAATCACGGCGACGGTTTTGACGATCTGACCGTTTTCGCTGATTTCAATGTTGTAGCCGCTGTTGTTCTTTGGCAAGAGCAGTAACTTGAGCGCTTTGCCATCTTTATTCATAGTGTACGAGGCTTTGTCGTCGGATTCTTGCGCAGCGGAATAGCCATCACCTTCGTACCATTCGATCAAACTTTTTAATACCACCCTCTCTTCTTGCTCGACGTTCGACCAGCCACTTGATGCGGCCGTTCGTGTCGTTGGTGTAAACTCACGCTCAGTGTCGGCCGCTTCGTATTCTTCGCTTGCGTGCAGAGTGTCGTCTGTAGGCTCTGTGTCAACCCCCTTTGGCGCGATAGGTGCATCATCCACCTCATCTAGCACCTCCGACTCTGGATCGACATAGTCCTGCTGCTCGTTGATCTGAGTGTCGTGCCGCTTATTGATGGAGTCGGCTTTCTTACGCTTTTCGAGTGTGTTTTTACGGATCTCGTGGATCTCGTCTGGTGTAAGGTCAAGTTCCTTGGCTAGTTTGAGAAGTTCTTGGTCTTTTTCTGACAACTGTTTGATAATGTCATCGTTCGACCATTCAAGATCTTGCAATACGTTATTGCGCGGCAGTTTGTATAGCTCACAGAATTCGTCAAATGACATATCGATGGGACGTAACATCTGGTCATCCTTGGCAATCCATGCAGTATTTTGAAGCAGCTTGCATAGGTTGCTTGGGCCGATAACTTCTTTCTTGTTACCGTAGTATGTCCACTCGAACGATTCTTTTAGATGGTCTGGTTGGATCTTTTGTAACAATGGCGCAAGCCGTGCTGTCATATCGCCAGAGAGCTGACTTTCAAAGATAAGAGAAATGGCTTTGCTGTCGTAATTGGTACGCACAAACTCTTTTGTGCTAACCCCGTAATCTTGACTCGATCCTACTTGCTCATAAAGCTCCACAAATTCGTCACGGTGATTAGTACGACGAGTGACTATAGGGTCAACCTTGATGGTGTCGATAACACCGAGTTCTAGGGCAAACTCGCGATTGGCCGCATTATTACCAACGATATTGCCTGTGAATAGCTCTGGATGGTCGTTGCCAAGCAGGAACATGAGATCGGAATTATATGAGTCGTAGAGATCTGCGGCTCGCTTGAAATCACCCGTGCGAGAGGGTATGAAAGCAATTGCATGTAGGTATTTTACGATATCTGGCTTATCTTTTGGTTCGCTCTGTCTGTAAATATCAGCGGCTATCTGAAAAATCTCCACCTTCTCTTCTGGGCTTTTTTGGAAGTAGTCTCTAAAATAATCTTCCTTAAGGACGACGGCTGGTTTGCGCTCTGTAATATCGAGTTCGCTAAGGAAGCTCTTCATGTGACTTCGAGTTTCGTCGCTAACTGCTGATGACTCCGAAAGAAATAGTGGGTGGATAGTACGATGATCCGGGATACCCTTAGACGGACGAAATACATTCGGGTTGTCGTTAAAATACGCAGCTGTAAAATTGCCAGCACGTGTTTTGATGATCGGCGATGTCATGATTGACTTTTTTATATTGTAAAGATAACGATTTGCCGTCATCGAGGCTAGGCAATACTCGTAAAAACTATATAGCCACTCGTCAGTTTGCTCACTTAGATCTAATACCTTGCGATTGATAATACCAAGGAGGCCGAATGTATCAAACCTAATACCACCAGCAGCAGCAAGAAGAGACAGCGCTTCATTCGATAGGTCTGGGTGTGCGAAGTTCAGATCCTGTATGCGGCGTAGTAGCTTGGCGAGGTCGGCGTTGTTGGCGATCATGGTTTTTGACGCGGGCACTAGTGTGTCACGGCTTGTTGGTACGAAAGCACTTGTCTTGATGTGCTCGAGGAAAGTTGCGTGCAGTGCCTTGTATATCGGGAAGTCTTCGGATTCACCAACTTCTTCTACTGGCATAGTGTCGTTGAACACTTGCACGGTGAATAAATTGAGGGCTTTCAGCTTGTCGAGGCTTTGCATAAATAGCGAATTAAATCGTTCGACAATCTTCTGATTGTTTGGTAGCCCAAAGTCGATAGATTCACGGGTCGTAGAAGTTTGAAATGGCGCATCCACCATGAATAATAAATTACTATTTACGATCGTCGGGAAGAACACTGAGATCTTTGATCCGACCACCGGCACGATAACGCCATCCTCAATCTGATAGACTATCGAGCAGCCATTAGCACTGAATTTCAAGAGTTCGATCTCTTTATCTTTATTGCTATATTTAATTCGGCCGAATGATTGTTCTGCCGTTGTCCTGCTAACTGCTATTGAGTCGAGACTTTCGCCGTCGATAACAATATCGACTTTGCAAATATTCTTCAGGAAAAGTATCGTCTCCGGTGTCATACTCCGAAGCAATGACTCGTTGCGACGGTAGAACGTATCGCGTCCGTCTTGCTTGAAATTGAGCTGAAATATCGTAGTAAACTCATCTAGGTCACGACTTCTTATTTCTGACGGTACGGACAGATTTTCGATCTGAAAGTTATATGTCGTTGAGTATATTAATGGCTTTTCTGTGACTGCGAATACAGCTTTGAATCCGACACCAAACTTACCAATCGAAGTCGTATCGCTTGCGTCTTTGGACGAGTTACCGACGCCAGTAATGGATATAATATCGCTGAGTGAAAACTCCTTTGTCCCGTCATGAAAAAACTCGATCTTGTCGCGAGATAGGACGAACTTTACATTAGTTGCCTTGGTATCATCTGCATTTTGCAAAAGCTCGTAAATAAAGTGAGTCGGCTCTTTGTAGATGTTGGTAAGAATACCGGTGTAGTCATCTCCGGACTTCTTATCGATTTCGTATTTTGCCGCACGCCACTGAGATATCTCTTCGAAAGATTGGCATTCATTGAGATCTCGATCTAGAATGCTCATCCGATAATCTCCTTGAGCTGGATCTCTAATTCGTGACGCTCACGAGCCAGATCTTGTCGTTTATTGATCTGAGTTTCTCGCTTTATTTTCGTAGATAGCGCATCGATACTTCTTTTGAGCTTCGTAACCTCGCTATGTTTCTCTGCATCACCGCCGACTGCCGCGAAGGATTCTGACAGCTGCATAAGGTAGTTTTGATAGACTGCACCAGTGGTAGTACCTTTTAGACTTAGAGATAGCGAGGAACTCCAGTCGGTCGCTAATACTACAGGCTTGCTTACGGCATTCTTTGTCACTGCAGCGGCACGCTCGCCGCGTGCACCGGTAACGACGAAGAGTATTGGATATGAGACAGTCTTTTGCATAAAAACAAGGACTGCGTTGTCGAGATCTGGTGTTTTGAGCGATACATGAAATATCTGGAACTCTACCGTATCATCGGCGGCGATATTCATAGTAGTTGGTGCAACTTTATTCGTCCACGTGATGCGGTCTATTTGTTGCTCAATCAGGTCATGAATCTTTGGTGTAATGCTGGTCTGTTTATAGAAGTTCGTCTTGGCAACAAACCTATTGATCTCTGTGGTGCTTGGGAGATTAAGATTCACTTTTTCATCCCCAGTTCCACCTACCGCACCACCAAAAAGTTGATGAGTTCAAACTGATCAAGGCCGGTGATATCACTTTCGAGCGCAGTTGTGCCGCCATCGCTAAACAAGCTATCGACGTCTTTCTCTGTCTTCGTAGAGATCATAGACTCGATTGCACGACCGAGTAGCTGAGAATATTTGTCCATTTGTCGTCCATTGTTCGTCTCGGCGTTGAACTTTGCCACCATGTCGGCATCTGGCTGATCGTGACCTTTGGAGAAATGACGGAGTTTTGTAAGTAATTCTTTTGATTGCAAGTGGTTGACGATCACGTGGCCGTCGTCAGCGATATAGACGAGGTAGAACGGATGCAAGCGGTTTTGTTTGTCGATATTAACACCGTGATTAACGTTTTTGAGCACGAATATCACACCAGGCTGGGTGTCGTCCGTGGCGCGAGCGACAGCATGAATGCCAAATGGCAGTGCATCAGCTTCGCCGTATTTCTTGAGTAATTCTTGCAAGTCGAGATGGAACTCATTGAGACCGAGATCCATGATAGAGACACCGCCGCTCATCTCTTCGAGATCAACAACTTCGTTTTGAATCTTTTCGAGCTGGCCTTTGCGGTATTCAAGCTCGGCGTTATCTGCCTCGTCGATCGGGTTGTCGTTACCAGTGGCAGTGAGGTTAACCATGCGCATACGACCTTCGACACGCGCCTTGAGGTTGATATATTCATCGAGCGAAATGTTTGGCCAAAAGTTCGTCAGCTGGATAGTATCATTGGTCGAGCCAATACGATCAATACGACCAAACCGCTGGATGATACGAACGGGGTTCCAGTGGATATCGTAGTTGATCAAATAGTCGCAGTCCTGAAGGTTCTGACCTTCCGAGATACAGTCTGTGCCAAAGAGAATATCAATCTCTCCGGGGCTTTCATCAAACAGGACGTCTCGTCCTTTTGATTTCGGCGAGAATAGAGTCAGAATAGTATTAAAATCAGGCTTAACGAGTCGTGAAGTCGGAATCGTCATTGCAGGGTTCTTCGTTCCGGTGACAACAGCAGAGTTTAGGCCGAACTCGCCCTTAATCTTGCCAGCAAGTTCGCCATACAAATAATCAGCAGTGTCGGCAAATGCCGTGAAGACGAGTACCTTTTTATTTTTGCCATTGATCGGGTTATTGATTTTATTGCGGATAATTTCCAGCAATCGTTCAAGCTTAAGGTCGTGTTCATCGGTAACCGGTGTAATCATAGCGAGAAGCTCGTTGAGCACCGCTTTGTCTTCTTCGAGTTTGGCGCGCCAGCTCACGAGATCGATATCCGCAAGGTCGATCTTGAGATCTTTACCGACAGTCCACTCAGCTTCCTCTGGATCTTCGTCGTACTCGGTAAGCGTCATGTTAGATTGGCTTACTGTCGAACTATCGCCACGACCTTGCTGGAAGCGATCGATGCTGTCGGCAATGCCGTCAATAAGGTCATACATACGCTCAGAGGTCTTACGGAAGGCATACACGCTACTTTCGAGACGCTTGAGCATGTTTGTGATCATCAGGACGTTACGGCCAGTCTCACGGTTCGCCCAGCTACGACCTTTGGCACTTTCAAGATCGACGTATTTGCCAAGTTTTGATGGAAAGACGTATTTCATCGGTGTGTATACGTCCATATTGAGTGAATCGATACGGTTAAAGATCTCGTCGAAAGTTACGCCAATAATGTCTGTTAGCTCGGGACGCTCAGAAATTGGCTTGAGGCGTGTCGGGAACTTGCCAACGTCAGAAAGTGAGTAGTAACGCTCGATATGTTTGCGAGAACGTGCGATCGTGACGCTATCGAGCAACTCAAAGAAGTCGAAGTGAAGCATGTTTAGCAGTGCGGGAGTTGTCCGTTCTTCTGGCGTCAGCCCATTCCATGCCTTGAAGGCAGCACTAGCATCGCGGAAGATCTTCTCGACAGGGTTATCGGTATTAAGTGACGTGTCGAGGCGTGTTGAGTCGCCTTCGGCTGCGAGCATCAGTTGGTTTTTTAGGTCGTTAAACCTGTTGTTTACTGGCGTAGCAGAGAGCATTAGTACCTTAGTCTTCACGCCATCGCGGATAATACGATTCATCAATTTTTGATAACGATTTTCATACTCGCTATCTTCTTCTTTGCGATGCGTACTTGACTCACCATTACGGAAGTTATGCGATTCATCAATCACTACGAGGTCATAGTTACCCCAGTTAAGGTTTTGTAAATCAATACCGTTGCTGTCGCCACGTTCACGGTTCATGTCTGTATGAAACAGGACATCGTAGCGCAAGCGATCTTCGGCGAGCGGATTGTTTTTGTAATTACCCTTGAAAGTATTCCAGTTGTCTTTGAGGCGCTTCGGTACAAGCACGAGAACGTTTTTGTTGCGAGACTCGTAATATTTAATGACACCGAGCGCCGAGAATGTCTTACCGAGACCAACCGAGTCGGCCAAGATACAGCCATTGTGCTTTTCGAGCTTAGAAATGCAGCCGATAACAGCATCTCGCTGGAAGTCGTAGAGTTTTTCCCAAACAACAGAGTTCTTAAAGCCAGTCGCCTCGTTCGGCAAGAAGTCGGCATTAAGGTCTTCGAGAAATTCGCTAAAGATATTGTAGAGTGCTGCGAAGTAGATAAGCTCCGGTGAGTTTTCTTTGTAGGCGGCAGTGATGTTTTCAAGTACAGATTCGGTGACGTCAGCAAGGCGTGCGTCTTCGTTCCATACGGCGTCAAACGTTTCGATAAAGTGACGGGCTTGCGGTGCATATACCTTTGTCGTCGTTGAGTAGGCATTATGACCGCGATCCGCACCAAGATCGGCGGTCGTAAAGTTCATAAGTGGTGTGTAGGCGGCTTGCTCCTCACCGTTCTCGACCGACATAAATGGCATCATGTGATCGCCAGAAATATTTGACTTAAATTTTACCTTGCGGCGGATCCAGTCGGCACACTCTTTGGCGATAGCCTGTTGATTAAGCTCATTGCGAAGCTTCACTTCAAAGTCCGTACCATAAAGTGACCTCTCAGCATTAAGGCGTGGAATATAAAATTCGCGAGATTCGCGCTGGGCTTTCTCGCTGGTAAATACCTCGCCGGTGAAGAGGAAGTTTAGTTCTTCAACTTGTTCAAGCTCTTTTTTGAGTAGTTGATAAGCGTAGATAGAAAAGCTTGCCGCAGCGATATCCACCTTGCTCCCTGCACGAATAATCGTTTTCAAGTCATCAATAACACGACTCGAGACATTATCAAAGAATACGGGTGAATTATCGTGGTTCATTAGTCTACATTATACCCCATAGCAGATGAAGATAGTATGCCTATTGTGAGCATCCATACTCCTGCCTGCGTACGTGTCCAGTTTATTTATCGTGGTCTATTGTTGGAAGTATGACGGCTATCAACTCATTATCTTCACGCCGCCTGCGCTCTTCTGGAGTCTCAGTCGATCGAGCTGGTGGTTGCTTTTGGCGCTTCTTTCGAACACCAGCCACCAGCGCAATGAGAACACCAATACCAACACCGACTAGAATCTCCATTAGACTATTGCCCTCTTTAGCGCTTCATAGATAGCCACCATCGCATACGTATCCAATCCGCAGTATTCGCGTAGATCAGCAAGAATCTTATCTTTGTCCGGCCGTGTACCGTCAACGATCGCTTCACGCCATGACCGGCTGGCGGACGAGCCTTCTTGGATACCGAGCTCTTTGTAGGAGAGCTCTGGGCAAAGAAGCGGTAGCACCTTCTTGATGGAGTATTTACCCTTGAGTGCTTTGTCGAGATACAGTCGTTGGCTGAAAATATCCGCAAGGTCAACCGTACGTTCGTTGAGATCTTCAAAAAATGGTGCGTGAGCTGGATAAAGTTTGGCATATTCTTTGTGGCGGCTACACTCAAAGGTTTTATTCCAGACGATAATTGATCCTTCGCCGCCAATATCTTTTTGCAAATGTTCAATCACGTTTTCAGCCGGGTTTGTATTCGTATCGTGCAGATACTCGGTGTGCGTCAGCGTACCGTCTTCTTGCATGATATGAAGCGAATACTGAAATACGACCTGCTGATAGGGGAAAGTATTGTCGAACGGCGGAAAGATATGATTGATTGATTCGTAGTCGAGGAAGTAAGCCGGAAATTCAATGCCTGCGAGGAAGTGTTCGATCGCTTCTTTGTTGATGATAATTTCATCAAGCTTCGTGACGCGCACTTGATCTTCCTGATGTTTCTGCAACTTGATTGAGTCTGGGATATCGACGATGAGTTCTACACCGTCATCTTCAAGCTGGCCGATAAGCTTATCTGTACCGGCGCCTTTGTTTGAGGCGAGGTCGTAAATACTATACGGCGGCAATTCTGGGTGGAGCTTAGAGAATATCTTGCGGTATTCGGTGGCTGCACCAAGGCCAATATAGCGCAGCGAGTCGCTCGGCATGGTTTCGAGCTCGGCGGTCGTTGCGGCGGCTCGCATCTTTTCTGAAGTGTCGAGGATCTCTTTGTTAACCTTTTCAGTGACGTCGGTGATCTCTGTAATTCCTTCAAGGTTAATATCGCCATTTCGGAGGTAGTCTTTGTTCGCGTGTAGCACCTGTGCCGTTTTAATCGGAAGACCGCTCCACTCGATAACCGTCTTCTGAAACGCAAGGTCACAGATATGTTCTTTGTCTGGTGAGGTCGTCGCTTTAATCTCGGTCAGGACATAGCTGTCGCCATCTTTTGTAATTGCGTCGACAATACACAGAAAACCATCGTACAAAAAGGCCGCTTGTAGAATCGTCTCGACGTCTTGATCAAGGAGTGCCTTTGTTTCGTCCGCCCATTCTTGCATGTCAGCGTAGTTTTTGCCGTCAAGATGAATCGCCTCTGGGAATATCTGCTCGGCGAGTTTTTCGAACTCGCGCCCTTCGTCGATAATCGCTTGCGAGTTTTCGTCTGGGGTCGGTAAAAACTCCGGATCGTGTTTGCGAAGCCAGAGCCAGGCTGGGTGTTTAAGGTAGGTGATGTAATCGGTTTTTGAAATCATATCACTTATTCTGTACTTTATTTGAAAGCCTCATTATTCTGCTGTTCCAGTCGCCATTCCACCCATTTTTTTGTGCCTTTTTAGCTATCTGTATCGCCTCGGCAATTTTTCCTTCTTTTTCAAGTATAATAGCGAGCTGCCTATAGCCGACGTGCATTGGTAATGTTGAATCATGAAATTCAATGACGAACTGTTTAGCTGCAAGATCTTGAATTTTTATTTGTGCTAAACAGCCAACGATCGCTTTATGGTAACTATTTGCTTCAGATCGTTTACGATAATGCTCTTCGATGTAATGCTGTAATTCAAAATGAAGGTCCAGTATTCCAGGGGAGTTTCGCTTCATCCGCTCAATAAGCTCGTCTACCTCTCCGCTAGAGACAGGGTGAGTATTCACAGGCGGGGCGCTAACCTTAGACTTTTTCGTTTGCACTCTTGCCGTCTCTCCCTTTGCCAATCTTGTCTTCACTCCATCGTGCGCGGTCTGAAGTAGATTGCAAATACCTTGGCTAAACCGTACGTCATCTAAGATAACTGGTACCTGTACGTGTCTAATACGCTCCGGTATCGATTGATTCGCAAAGGCATCCGACTCAGTACGAGAAAAATCACTCAACTTAAATGTACTCAGCAGCTTGCCAAACTGACGCTCGTATTCATCTATGTGCTTCTGTAATTCTTGCTTGAATATTTCAGGATACATCTTAATGTACCGTTTGTTTTTGAAACCAACTCTACTAGATATATCAATGATGTCGTCCGGTGTCATGGTTGTTCCTTTGATGATTCTCATGGCCAGCGTCTCATCAATTTCTTCGCCGAGAAGTGAAGGCACTCTATCTAACACATCCAATCGCTCCTTAGCTAAACTAGCAACTACAAGCGATCGAGACGCGTATTGAACGAAAGACTTTTTAGGGTGATATTTTAGTAGACGTGCGATTTCATCCACTGCCGCGTCGTAATCCCCAACAAGCAAGTGCCTCTCAAGACCGTAGAAGTAGAGGAATACATAGCTAAGGTTCGTAGGCCGCGTGATGTCTTGAAGCCAACGTAAGTACTCGTACCTAGCTTTTGGACTAATGGCAGAATATGACGGCCAGTACATCGCCTCCTGTATAAGTTCCGAGCTTTTCTCTATAGGTAACTTCTTCCAGATCAGACTAGGCTCGGCATAAAAACCATTTTCTTGCTGGTGAACTCCAGATGAGCTAACTACAACTCTTATTGAAGTAGCGCTCTCGACTAGAGAGGTGTCTGCATCGGTAATCCAAAGTAGCGATTTTGTAGGCTCAGGAATGAGTAATGATTCTGCGAGACTATTGTTGCTACTATGCGACACAGCAAGGCCGTGTTCATTCTGTGAACTAACACTTGGCGAAGCTTGCACCTTTTTAGATCCAAACTTCCTAGAAAGCTTACCGATGATACTCATTTTGATTGCCATTATTCATAAGATATATTCTAAGTATAACAAAAGGACTCCTGTTCTCTCGCAGTAGCGTCGAACACGAATCCTCTTAGCGCTTATTGTACAGGAGGTTGGCTATTTTTTAACTTCAGTAGTCTGCACTAAGTTACATTCGGGACAAACAAAAGTCTTCCCCTTGTCATTGCTAGTAGCCCTACCTGTGCAACCGTTGGCCGGACACGGCAAGAACTCCAAGAGTGCGACTGGATTCGATATAAGTTCGCTCCATTTTTTCGTATGTTTAATTTTCACCCCCATCGTTTCCTCCTATTCTTATTTACCTATCCCACCTATATCTATTTTATCAAATGCTTTTTTACAGGGGTGTAAACTCCTTACTTCACGTACTGTCACATTATACGGGTCGAGCAAACGCATCAAGGTCGTATTCGCTCCTGAATACGATTATTTTCTTTTATGGCTGTATTCAAGTGGAATCTCCACCTGTGACGCCTTTGCCATGCGACCCCGTCAGATAACTCCGTTACGTAAAGTAAAGGAGGAAGATATGACTAGCGTAGCTCTAGAATCACAAACTGTAACCACCGAGTACGACGGGTGGACTAATCTGGAAACATGGACGGTAAACCTGTGGTTGACCAACGAGGAATGTTACTACCACCGACTGCAAGAGATCCTGCACGACTACGAGGGTCGAGAGCAAGCCGAAGAGCTTGAGCAGGCGTGTCGGTTCATCGTAGAGCGGCACGACGACACGGGTCTTCGTGGCGATCTTATCGGCACTGTACTAGCCAGAGTAGACTGGCAAGAAATCATCGACAATAACCAATAGTCGGTGACGTCCTGAGTATGACAGTAAACTGCTCTTTTAGTCATGCTGTACGGAAAGTGATAAACTAGACACATGACTGAACACATCAAGCCGTTTACCGTAATCGAAAGCCCTTTTAGTGCTCCGACTATCGATGAGCTTATCCGTAATGTTCAATATGCAATACTTGCTGTGCGAGATAGCCTCAGTCGTGACGAGGCACCCTACGCATCACACCTTTTCTATACGCAAATGCTTGATGATAATGACAGCGCTGAGCGTCAACTCGGCATGGATGCTGGCCTGACCATATGCAAACACGCTGACCAGACAGCGGTGTATGTAGATCTAGGAGTGAGCAGGGGTATGGAGTACGGTATCGAAACGGCCAGAAAAGCCGGTAGAGCCGTCATAGAACGCAGTTTATTTCCTGATGCAACGTCACTAGATGACATAAACTCATTACTACTACAAGAATATTCAAATCACGATCTTCCTAGCCCAGACGTTATCGCATCTATATATGGTCGAATCATAAAATAGCCATAGTCCTGCAAGAGTCTTCCTCCCTCTGTCTCTTCATTATACGGGTGAACCAAACCTATCAAGGTAGTATTCAGCCCGTAAGATATAAATCTTTTTCTTTTAATTGAATATCTTAAGGGGAATCTCCACCTTTGACAGCTTTGGATTCATCCCGAGCCCTCTGAGACAAGAGAGGGAGAAAGCCCTCTCGTTAATCAAAGGAGGGTCTTTATGCAAGACACAGCACTTTCAGCAAAAATAGCAAAACTAAACGACGCAGCTCGTCGAAACGTGTTGAGCTATATGACATCAGCAGGTGTCATATCGTTACCACCAGAAGTTGTCAGCGAGATATATACGAAAATATACAACTTCAGTGACTTCACCGAAGATAACGATCCGTACGGAGAGCACGATTTTGGCTCTCTGAAAGTAGCGGATCACAAGGTGTTTTGGAAAATAGATTACTACGATAGTAATTTGAAGAACTGGTGCGATCCGCTCAGCCCGGATTGTCAGCGAGTTCTTACCATCATGTTAGCCGAGGAGTATTAGCTCCTCGGTTTTAGCTTTAGTGAATTTCGTCGTGGAGCTGGACGAAAAACAGCTCCGTTTTGGTTTTAGTAGGAATAATTAAAGTATTGGAGTTTGAGATGAGTTTACAGGAAAACATCACACGAGAAGAAATTAGCTACCGTGGAGGTGGCGTTGAGCTAGAGCTAACGGAGTATGGCTACGAAGATGAATATCTAAGCGCCTACCAGAACTATCTCGGCGGTGGACTGCGTGGATCGATAGCTAATAGTTGCACTATCGAGGACTGGGAAATGGATGCGAAACTGGTGCGCTTAGCCGAAGAGCTTCGAGAGTATTACTCTGATAGGCTCTGGGAGATGGAATACATCGATGAACTTAACGAATCAGTGATAGGCCGTCCGGTGAGTTATCCCGGGCTTTAACCAAACGTCCTAGGCAAGACGATAAACTGCCTAGGTATGAATCCATACCGGGTAGACATTCAAGAAGTCCTAAAGGACTACTTGAAGTCTGTCCAACCAACAACATTACGGCATGCTCCATACTTACCCTCCCGAGACTTCACATGCGTTCCGCAGTAAAGCCGTCGTGAGTGCAAGAATGAATCATACCAGGGACGTACCTACGGTACGCATCGGTCGATTATTGTTTGTCTTATTCGTCGCAAGGTACAGACAGCTGGCACATATCGTCCGCTGGACGAAATGTGCACAGACTGCCTGCACACTTGGCCAAATAAGCTGCGGACGGCGGAAGTATGGCGAGCCTGACCATTACCCCCGAGGGATGCTACGCACCCTCGCGTGCAATCGTCACGCCCGCCGCTGCGTGTTACATGAAAGCTATTGGAATAGCTGACGTTGTTCTTTTGGCTTATAAGGAGTAGACCATAGTGTGGCCAACGGCCGATCGAATGCCGACATAGGTGCGGCCAGTACAGTAAGTTCATCTTCTTCGAGTCCTATGCCTTCGAGCTTCTTTTCTGTCGTATAGAGGAAGCTATGTGTATCGGAGGGATTCCTGAGAATAAAACATATATGAGGATAGTTGCCATCCCAACCCTCATCTTCGCTATGCTCAAGGATCTCATCGAGGCGTTTACGGACAATATAAAGCGGCCTGTCGTCTACGATAACTATCATTGCCTCGTTACCGTCTGACGTGCGTATATACATATCTGGGCGTGTTTTAGGGAACTGAGAGAAGCGATTGATCTCAGTCTTTGTAAATACGTCCGATCCTTCCGGCAGGTATTTCTTAATAGACACGTAGCACTGCGCGAGCTTTAGGCAGTGATCGATAGAGTCATCAGCCATATCGGCGTTCTTGTAGAGCGTATGAACGACGGATTCTTTGACTCCCATGACTTTGCGAACAGCCGTTACTCCTGACTTATTCAAATAATAGTAAGCGGGTTTTCTATCGATTCTGAATGATGATTTATAGACCTTTGTTACTAGATCTTTACCTACTAATTGTTCTAAGACTTCATAGACACTAGGTTTACGAATACCCATAACATCTGCTAATAATCCTGCTGAAACGAAACGAAACTTGAATAGGAGTTGTAGGATGCGTTGCTGTTGACCTGTTAGTTTTTGATCCTTTGCTTCACTGCTCATTGTATGCTCTCCTCTCTTATACGTAGTATATATAAGAGGAGAGTAAAAAGTAAACATCTACTACTGTTACAAATAGCCGTTTTACCTTCTATGCACAATAGGTAAATAATACATCAAAAATAACCTTAATTAGTATTGCTTTTTAATTTAATTAGTAATACTATTTATATAGAGGTTGTACGTTAATAATTCGGCTAGACGCAACATAAATGACGGCTCATTGATAGCCGTATCGTTAAACAGTAATACATGTTAAAATAGGACATATGTCCAGAAAGATAGTCAGTATGCAGATACGCGTTACAGACGACCTGCGCGAGCGAGCAAAGGCCGTTGCGAAGCAAAAAGGACTCACATTGAGCGAGCTTATTCTTCAGCTGCTATCGACAGCCGGAGACAAAGAACTCAAGGCACTTGCAAACAAAGAATTGAAAGAACGACCAAAGCCAGGACGGCCTTGGGATAAATAACGAACACATTACCTAGCCGAATTATTGAACGCACCGATCTCGGGGCGTTTTTCGTACAACGGAGGGTAGAAAGTATGAGCGGACTAGACAAATTTCATAACGTTATAGCAATCCTGACAAAGCAGTTTAGCGTTGACAGCGAAGCTATCGAGGAATTGCGTATCATTCTTGAAAAGCAAGAAGGTCACGAAGTAACAACAGAGCAAGCAGAATCAGTGGGTCGCAGCCTGATCAATGTTGTTGAGACCTTGGCAAACGGACGCACAATTATAGCAAACGAGGGGGATGACTATGGAGAATAAAAACACCGCAGTTATACTGGCACGTGTATCATCGAAATCACAGGAGGACGAGGGTTATTCCCTCGATTCTCAATTAAAGCTACTAAGTGGCTACTGCCAGACGAATGGCCTACGTGTCATAAAGGTATACAAAATAGCGGAAACAGCGTCTAAAGAACAAAGCCGCAAGATATTTAGCGAACTCTTATCCTACCTTCACAAAAACAATATTTACAATCTAGCCGTAGAAAAGACCGACCGTCTTACTCGTAATATGAAAGATGCCGTTGCTATTGACGATTGGCTACAGGAAGACCCCGATCGCATGCTTCATGCGGTCAAAGAGAATCTCAAACTGCATAAAGAGTCTAAGTCTGATGTTAAGTTTATGTGGAATATTCACCTCGCCGTAGCCAAGAAGTATACTGACAACCTCCGCGAAGAAGCCATGAAAGGCTGGGCAGAAAAACTAGCCCAAGGACATCGCCCCTCTCGTCCACCAGTCGGCTACATGACCGCTATTCAAAATGGCAAGCGAATCCACGTACCAGACCCCAAGACCAGTCCAATTATACGAAGTGCTTTCGAGCTATACTTGAAGCCCGCACAGACCATTGCGACCGTACACGCTTTTCTTGCGCAAGCTGGCGTCACGACATACACAGGTAGACCTTTAGTTATAGATGCCGTGCATCGCATGTTAAAAAGCCGTTACTACATCGGCATTATAGACTTCAACGGTAAAATATATCCGGGCGTTCAGGAGTCAATCATTTCTAAGGAAACGTACGAGGCAGTACAGGAAAAAATGCACCACAAAAGACCTGAGAAACGTCGCCGACTGGATCCCTTATTAAAGAACATCATCACCTGTGGCTACTGCTCGAAGGTCGTTACATGGGAGAAGCAAAAAGGTCATCTATACGGGGCGTGTCAACGCGACTTACAGGAGTGTAAAAATAACAAATACCTTCGCGAGGAGCTTGCACACGAGACACTGCTTGAAAAATTAGATGAACTGATCGCTCCATCCCCAGAAGTCGTGAAGTGGCTCGTAGATCAGCTTGAGGATGAATACAAGACATCTAAGGATGCTGCCGAGGAATACCGTAAATCTCTTCAGGCAAAGATCGAACGACTCACAAGAATGGACGATATGCTGTATGACGACAAGCTAGCTGGCGACATATCGAAAGAACGCTATGAGACTAAGCACAAGGACATCCAAGAGCAGTTACAGACAGCAAAGGATGATTTGCTTATTGCGGACTCTACAGTCGCTCAAAAACACGATGAAGCGATTAGTCTCATCAAGCTCACTCAGAGTGCGAAAGACGAGTATTTAGACGCCGACATGTCACGGGAAGAAAAACGCTCAATTTTAACCGAACTCTTCGAATCGGCAACCCTGAAAGACAATTCCATATCTGTTAAATACACATTTTTCGCTAAGGCAGTATCTAAAAAGAGTTCGATAACGAAGGAAATTATAAGGAGCAAAAATTTGCTTAACCGAACCGGCGAAAATGGCGAAAACAACAGAGGTCAAATAAGCAAAAAAGACCTCGAAAACGAGATCTATCCTGTTTGGCAGGGGCACGAAGAATCGAACTTCGGTCTTAGGTTTTGGAGACCCATATACTAGCCACTGTACTATGCCCCTGTGATTGCAGAACGCGACCTATTATAACAGATATTTTTGGATATTTACAG
>Ga0265295_1001961_pt1 | contig 34283 bp, 29 predicted proteins | sample Munlansysbiofilm_FD_192503 | JGI IMG/M metagenome (GOLD analysis project Ga0265295, IMG submission 192503) | Leachate microbial communities from a municipal landfill in Southern Ontario, Canada - Methane capture system biofilm | ecosystem: Engineered > Solid waste > Landfill > Unclassified ... | reverse complement strand
ATGCCGTGCTGCAACGCCAGCTCGGCAAACGCTTCGGAAAGGACATCCTGGACATTCGCATGCAGGAACGCCTGCGAAGCGCCAGCGCCGAACAGCTCGACCTCTGGGCGGAGCGCATCCTCGACGCCACGACCATCGAGGATGTCTTCAGGGAATAGATCCGTCCATCCAGGTCGCGGCCCATGCCTCAAGCCAGGCCCAAGCCGGGCACACGCCTGGCTCTCGCACGCTTTCATCCCTTTCGGACATCTCGTGCCGCGTCCGCCCGAAGATGATTCCTATTCCCGGCCGCCGTCCCCAGCCACAGGCGCTACCGTTTCGAGCAGCCCTCCCCAGTCCGTCCGCTCGTCCATCTCCCGCCTGATTTCCTCGGGCAGAAAATCCGTGCCGACGCGGGCCTCCCAGCCCCCGCCAAGGGCCTTGTACACGGCCGACAGATTGATGAGCACCGAACCCTGCGTGCTCGTCAGCAGGTCCTGGGCCTGGACCTTGGAGCGCTGTGTGTCCAGGACACGCTGAAAATCGGCGAGACCCTCGCGGTACTGGATCATGGAAATTTCCACCGAACGTGTCGCGGCGTCCACGCCCTGCGCAAGAAAGGCAACCTCCTCCCGGGAGCGCAGGAAGGCGGACAAGGCATCCTCGGTCTCCCTGGCGGCCTGGAGCACCGTATCCTTGTAGCTCACGACCAGTTGCTGGAAACGCGCATCCTGGACGCGGACATTGTTCTTGATGCGCCCGTAGTTGAAGATGTCCCAGCCAAATCCCACGCCTCCCGAATACTGGAGGCTGTCCCCGCTCATGAGATCGCCCAGATTGCTGCCGCCCGGATATCCGGCGATGGTCAGCGCCGCGTTGCTGGCCGACAGGCCGATATTTCCGAACAGCGTCAAGCGTGGATAGAGATCCGACTGGGCCACCCCGATCAGCGCGCACTGGGCGGCCATGCGGGCCTCGGCGGCGCGGATGTCCGGACGCCGCCGCAGGAGCTCGGCGGGAACGCCCACCGCCACATCGGCGGGCACCTCGGGGATGCTACCCGGCGCGCCGAGCAGGTCATCCACCTCGCCGGGCAGCATGCCGAGCAGCGCGGCCAGACCATTTTTGGCCTGACGCAGCTGAGCATCCAGTCGCGGCATGGAGGCACGCGTGTTGGCCAGCAACGCCCGGGCCTGGGCCACGTCGAGCTCGGTCACGTCCCCACCCTCGTAAAGCACCCGGGCAATCTGCAGGGAGCGTTCCTGAACCGCCACGTTTTCACGTGCGATGTCCAGGCGTTCCTCCAAGGTGCGCAACGTCACGTAGACCCGCGCCACCTCGGCCGTGAGCGTGACCAGCAGATCGTCGTAACCCGCCGTGGCCGCGTCCAGATCCCACACGCCCGATTCCACCGCACGCCTGAATTTCCCCCAGAAATCGAGTTCCCAGGCCGCGTCGAGGGCGACCGAGGCCGTGGCGTAATACGTGTCCACCGCAGGCGAGGTATTGGCGTTGTGTTTGCTCAGACCGTTGTCGGCAAGATTGCCCTTGAGCTGCTGCAGCTGCGGAAACCTGTTGCCCGTGGCGATGCCGAGTCTGGCGCGGGCCTCAAGGATGCGCAGCCCGGCAACATGCAGGGATGGGTTCCGTTCGCGGGCCATCTCCACCAGCCGGTCCAGCACCGGATCATTCAGTCGCTTCCACCAGACCGCAAGCTCGGCCGGGCCATCCTTGAGCCTGGTGTCGCCTGTCCCGCTCCATTCCTTCATCACCGGGACCTCTGGACGGACATAATTCGGACCAACGGCGCAGCCACCCATAAAGACAAGGACAAGGCCCAGGACCGTGATCCGCAAAATATTGGCGGCATCCGTCGCCCGGCGTGTGGCATCCTTCATGGCGCTACTCCTCACTCTTCACGTTGAAAAAGATCGCATACAGCACGGGCACGACGATCAGCGTCAGCACCGTGGCGAAACCGAGACCGAACATGATGGTCACAGCCATGGACACGAAAAAGGCGTCCTGCACCAGGGGCAGCATGCCCAGGATCGTGGTCAGGGCGGCCATGGACACGGGAATGAGACGGCTGACTCCGGAATCGATGACGGCCCTGAAGGGCGGTTTGCCGCTTCCGGTCTCCACATCGATCTGATCGATCAGGACAATGGCGTTCTTGATCAACATGCCCGAGAGGCTCATGAGCCCCAGGAGGGACATGAACCCGAAGGGCTGGTCGAAAAGAAGCAGGCCTGCGGTCACGCCGATGACGGACAAAGGCACCGTGAACCAGATGACCAGGGTCTTCTTGATGGAGTTGAAAAGCACTATGACGATGAGGATCATGAGTCCGAAAAACACCGGGATGGTACCCGCGAGGCGCGAATTGGCCTTGGCCGAGTCTTCGGACTCTCCGCCCCAGGCCATGTAGTAGCCGGGCATGTCCCTAATGGGCCATTTGTCGGAGTAACCGACCTTGAGAGTCGAGGCGTCGTACCCTTCCTTAAAGGGATCCTCGCCGGGCGCGAGACTTTTTCCGAGCACCTGCGCCACGTCCACGTTCAGGGCCTGTTCGATCACGGGCTTCACGCGCTTCATCAGCTCGCTCGGCAGGCCCTCGCTCGGATCGGCATGAATGCGCAGCATCTTGAAGCGGTCCCGGCGCCACAGATAGGCGTCCTCGAACTCCATCTTCATGCCGGTCAGCACTTGGCCGATGGGAATCATCGACTGCGCGGCCGGACTCCAGATGGGAATGCTCTCCATGCTGTCCAGGTCACTGCGTTCCGCTTCCGGAGCGCGCGTGATGATCGGGAGCAGCTCGTCGCGCTCCTTGAAAACGCCCACCCGGGTCCCCTCGAAAACAGACTCGAAAGCCATGGCGATCTGGGGCCTCTCGATGCCCGCCTTGAGTGCCGGAACTTCGGCCATCTGGGGCCGCATGACCTTGACCTTCTGCCGCCATTCGTTGCGCACGGACTTGGCATGAGGATCATCCAGCAACACCTTCTCCGCCTTGGCGGCCAGCTCTCTCAGCACCGTCGAATCGGGACCGTACAGACGCAGCTGGATCTTGCCGCCCACGGAGGGCCCGAGCACAAAGAGCCGCACGCTGACCAGGGCTTGCGGAAACATGCGGTCCAAATCCCGCTGAATCTCTTTGGTAAGCGCCGGGATGCGCTTGTAATCGTCGACGTCCACCAGGATCTGACCGAAGGCGTCGTAGCTCTTCTCCGTCGGGTAGGTCAGCAGGAATCGCACCTGCCCTCCTCCGATCATGGTCGTCATGTGGGTCACGCCTTCGCGCCGGGCGATATCCGCTTCGGCCAGTTCCAGTTGCCGCTGGGTTTCGCGGATGTCCGTGCCTTCGGCGAACCAGAAGTCCACGTAGAACTGGGCCCTGGTGGAGTCCGGGAAAAAGCTGTTCTTGAGGGTGCCAAAGCCGACCATGGCCGCGATGAACATGGCGACAACAACCGCCACCGTGACCCAGCGCCGCCGGATGCACCAGGCCAGAAAGACGCGATATGCACCGTAGAATCTCCCGCCGTAGGAGTCGGACGCGCTGCTTGATCCGTCCGTGTTTTGCGGCCGGACCTTCAGGAACGCCTTGCAAAAAAGCGGGGTGGTGTTCACGGCCGTGACCCAGCTCATGAGCAGGGAGATGAGAATGACATAAAAGAGGGAGCGGCAATACTCGCCCGTGCTGTCCTGGGAAGTGCCGATGGCAGCAAAGGCGGCCACAGCCACGAAGGTCGCGCCCAGCAGAGGCACCCCGACCTGCCCCACCACGTCGCGGGCAGCGGTCAGGGCATCCACGCCGCGATTCATTTTTTCCTTCATGCCGTCCGTGACCACGATGGCGTTGTCGACCAGCATGCCAAGCGCAATGACCAGCGCTCCGAGCGAAATTCTCTCCAGGGTGATATCGCCAAGATCCATGACGATAAAAGTCGCCATGATGGTGATCACAAGGACCGCCCCGATGATCAGCCCGCTGCGCAGCCCCATGAATATGAGCAGCACCACGACGACGATGGCCACGGCCTCCAGCAGATTGATCAGAAAACCGTTGATGGCCTCGGTCACGGCCCGGCTCTGGTGGGAGATGACGTGCAGTTCCATGCCCACGGGACGCATGGATTCAAGCTCGTGAAAACGCTGGTCCAGGGATTGGCCCATGTCGACCACGTTGCCGCCCAGGACAGTGGAGACGGCCAGCCCGATGGCGGGCTTGCCGTCGTAGCGCAGGATCGTATCCGGCGGAGCGATGTAGTCGCGCTTGATGTCGGCCACGTCACGCAGATAGACTGTGCTGTCCGACCCCATGCCCTTGATGAGCAGCCCGCCGATGTCCTGTTCGGACTTGAATTCGCCCGTGGGACTGATGGGTATATACTCGACCCCGAGCGGCAGATGCCCCGCGCTGGCGGGAATGTTCTTGGCCTTCAGGGCATTGCTGATGTCTGACGGAGAGACCCCGAACTGGGACATTTTTTCGCGACGCATCTCGATGAAGATGGCTTCCTTCTGCACGCCGTAGAGGGTGATCCGCTTCACGTCCTTGGCCTTCAGAAGCTCGCGCTGCAAAAACTTGGCGTACTCGTAAACTTCGCGCGGCGTGTAGCCATCTCCGGTGATGGCCAGGAAGACGCCGTAAACATCGCCAAAATCGTCATTGACTATGGACGGCCCGGCTCCGGGCGGGAGACTGCGCTGGGCGTCGGAGACCTTGCGCCGCAGCTCGTCCCAGACCTGAGGCAGGGTGGCCTTGTCGAAATTGTCCTTCATCGAGACCTGCACGATGGACAACTCCCGCGAGGAGCGCGAATCGACCCGTTCCAGTTGGCCCATCTCCTGACAGGCCTTCTCGATCACGTTGCTGACCTCTTCCTCCACCTGCTCCGCCGAGGCCCCCGGATACGGGGTGATGATGACCGCCTCCTTGATGGTGAACTCGGGATCCTCAAGCCTGCTCAGGTTGTTGAACGAATACCACCCGACCACGAGAAAAAGAACGGTCATCACCCAGCTTATGACGCTCTTGCGTATGCTCCACTCCGCGATATTCATCATCATTCTCCCGGGTGATCTCAGAAGGTTCCATCAAACGGCTTGACCCGCATCCCGTCCCGCAGCCGACTGGCTCCGCTGACAGCCACGACCTCTCCGGCCTTTAGCCCTTCGGCTATGCGGATGCCCGCCTCCCCGGCCACCCCACCCGTGACGACCTCGCGCCGCTGCACCGCCATCGTGTCCGGCTCGACCACCCAGACGTGAGCCACACCCCGCTCGTCGGAGAAAACGGCCACGGCGGGAATGACGAACCGCCCGTCACCGTTGACGCCCTCCGGGGACGAACCGACGATCATGGCGGTCATGCCGGGCAGGATGGAGACGTCGTCTGGTTTCTTCATCTCGAAGACGACCTGGAATGTCTGGGTTTTAGGATCGGCCCGGGTGGAGAATTCCTTGACGACAAGCGCATACTCCTTGCCCGGCAACGCGGCGAACTCGGCCATGACCGGGGCCTCCTTGCCGGTTCTTTCCGAAGGCTCGTTTATACGGGCGACCACGCTCTCCGGCAGATCGACCAGAATTTCCAGCGCCGAGATGTCGTCCAGGCTGACGATGGGCTCCTTGGCCTGCACCTCCTGAAAATTTTCCACGTGCCGCCTGGAAACGATGCCCGAAAAAGGCGCGCGCAGGGTCGTGTCGCCGAGCTTGTCCCGGGCCGCATCCAGCGCGGCTTGGACGGACTCCATTTCGGCTGTGGCCCGATCCTTGGCCTCCCGCCTCTTGACCACCATGCTCTCGCTGGTCGCGCCGGGGTCCTGCTTGCGGATGCGCAAAATGCGCTCGTACTCGCTCGTGGCGCTCTCAAGGGCCGCGCGCACATTGCCGAACTGACCCTGGGCGTTGCGCAGGCTGTTCTCGAAATCACGCTGATCCAGCTGGGCCAGAATCTGCCCTTCCTTGACCTCCTGCCCTTCCCCCACCGGAAGCTGCGTAAGCGTTCCGGACACCTGGAAGGCCAGCTCCGCCCTTTTGGACGCCCGCACCATGCCCGGAAATTTTCGCTGCATGACCGCAGAGGACTCCCCGACGGTCAGCAGCTTCACGGGCCGGGGTTCCTCGGGCGCGGCCTGCCGCTCCGGCGGACTGTCGCATGCCGACAAAAGGAAAAATGAACAAACAACCAGCAAGGCAGCGCCAGGGGAAAAAAATCCACTGTACCCTAAGATCACGTCATTTCTGCTCATGTCGACACCATTTCCTCGTTTTTTCATCTGCCGCTCAATAGTTCCAGCCGCGAACCCGCATGAAACCCACTATTTTGTATCCGCATTTCACGTAGCGCCAAAATTTCAATATCAAGGCAATCAGGTACATATCTTCACTCAAGATGCCGATCCCGTCCAGCCGGTCACGCAATTTTCGTCACAACTTTCCTGAACAGCTCCCCATGCAGACATCAAAGGCCACGATACGTCCCACCTGCGAAAACATCGACCACCGCCTGCCTGACCATTTCGTAGACGGCTTCGGAGGAACGCCCCTCGGCAAGTGGTCCCGTCACGCTGTCCAGAAAGGAGATCAGCCCGTCCGCGTTGGTGTCGGACAGGGCCAGAATTTCCTTCCCGGAACCGTCGCCAGGGGTCACGCGGACCCGAACGGACCAGCCAAGCCCGCCCCCTTCCGTGATGCTTATGACCGTGCGCCCAAGGGCGGTCACAAGATCCAGCACGTAGACGCAGCCCTCTTGAGGACAAAACGGCAGTCCCTCGGCATCGAACGTAGTCAGCCGGGCGAATGGCCTGGCCAGGGCGTAAAGGTTGCTTGCGCTGTTGAAGATGACCACCGCGTCCCCTATCCGACATGACTCGAAAAGCTTTTCCATGTCCGGATTGTCCAGCGCCACGCATCCTTCGGTCCAGTCGCGCTCCCGATTGTCGCCGAACTGCCGGACCACTCCGCCGCCATGTATGGCGATGCCGCAGCCAAGGCCCGTGTTGCAGGGGCCGGGCCTGGATTTTCGGGCGGCCTCGCGTATCTTCTTGTATTCCGGGAGAGAGATGACGCCGCTGGCCAAAGCCTTTTCCGCGTCGGCGAGATTTGGGTAGGAAATCCCGAGCGTGCGATGAAAGCGGGTCACGGCCTTTTTATATGATACGAAATACAGGCCCTCGGGGGTTGCGCAGTCGAAGGCCCTGCGCTTGTCCGAGATCGGGTCGATCCCGAAGGTGACGGGATACCTGGCCACCGGCCGTGCGTCCCTGAATGCGACCAGTTCCCTTGTGGCCTTGTCCACGACCAGGCATCCGCTCGTCGCGGACCATGCCTGAGCCGCAGAAAAAATCGTCAGCGCGCAAATCAGCCAAAATAACCGTGTCATTTGACTTTGAAAATGCTTGCGCGGTATTATGTTTAAGATTGATTTCACGTTACCCTGGCTCGAAACAAGGAGGAAAAAAAGATGTTCAGGAAAAAAATGTACCGCGATCTGTCCATGGCCGTTTGTCTCGCCGCTGTCCTTGGTCTTGCCGGATGCGCGACCTTGAACAAGGAGGACCGTGCTCTCCTTGAAAGCGCAAAGCAGTCCGCCGAGGAAGCCAAGCTTTCAGCCGCCAGGGCAGAGGCCGTGGGCGACAGGCTCGAAGCCATGGGCGTGCGCCTTGAAAACGCGGCGGCCAGCGCCGAGCAATCCGCGACCAAGGCCGAAATGGCTGCCGCGCGCGCCGAGGCAGCGGCCGAAAAGGCCGAACGCATCTTCGACAAGTCCCTGAAGAAATAGCCAATCACGGTTATTTTTCCCTGGGACGCGCGACAACCATGGGCACCCCGGTCTTTTCCTCCAGGACCCGTTCAAGGGCCTGACGGTCAATGTCGAGGGGGCCTATGGTTGCTTCATGATAGAGAAGCTCCTCCATGATTTTCATGAGAGGGTATTCCGCCCTTTTTTCAAAATCCTCGAAAGCCTGCACCCAGAACAGCCCATCCCCCCATCCGTATTTGACCGGCTCGTAAATGACCTGGACCGTGGCGCCCACGGGGACCACCGGATAGAGCGCGCCCACGTCCTCCGGGTACATGCGGATGCATCCGTGGCTGACCCTGCGGCCGATGCCCCAGGGCTTGTTCGTGCCGTGAATGGCGTACAGATTACGGGACAGCCTGAACACGAAATCACCCAGGGGATTGTCCGGCCCAGGCGGCACCTCGGCTGGAAGGTCCGGTTCCTCTTCACGGATCGAAGCGGGCACGACCCAAGTCGGATTGGGCGTCTTGCTTTTGACCTTGTAGACGCCAAGCTCCGTAAGATACCCTTCCCTCCCGATGCCGATGGGCGCGGTGAAAAAAAAGTCGTGCCCGCCGTTCGAAAAAAAGAAATACAGCCGCATCTCGGCAAGATTGACCACAACGCCCGCTTGCGGACGTTCCCGGGGGAGCATGAAGGCCAAGGGGATTTTGACCAACTCCCCCTTGGGCGGCACCCAGGGATCGATGCCGGGATTCGCCGCCACGATCTGATTGTACCCAAGGCCAAACTCGCGCGCGATATCAAGAAGTGTATCCTCTCCCTCCACCTTCACCTGGCGCACGACGCCGTACAGGGCCGTGTCCGGCGTGAGCATGAAGGACCTGAGCGCCCAGGCTGGCCCGGGATGAACCAACAAGAGAACAAGCACCGCCGCTGCAAGAGATGGAAGTATTCGCTTCATGCTCCGCCAATCTCCATAAATTCCTGAACACCAAAAAAATCCCCGCCGCGAGCCACAAACATTGCCAACCACGCGACCGGGACGGCTCCTACCATGACACACCCCATAGCAGACTTATCCTGCATTGTTCCAGTCATGATTACCGGATAATTTCCAGGATCAAATTCGGGACCCACATTTTCAAAGGGCTGATGATTTTCTTGAGGTTGTTTAAAACAAGGACACACGAGCAACGAGTCGATTCATGATCGCTTGAATTGTTCATAAAAATCAAAATTACAAATTAAAAATAATATATCGATCATACAAATACATAATAATATAAATTAAATTAAAAATTTATATTATTTTTAAAACATAAAAAAATACATTATTAAAAATTTATATTAAAATAATTATTGTATGACAAATATCATGATAGAATTAGATTTGATAAAATCAATTATGTAATTTTTACACTTCAATTTCGCATTCTGTAAGACATATTGCATTTTATGTATCCATGTGAGAAATGGCGCAAGGAAAAAATATACCCACTTCATCCTTGCGGAGATTCCATGAAGAACGTCAAACTCGGCCTCAAGCTTATCGGAGGCTTTTGCCTCACCGCTCTTATTGCCCTGGCCATAGGACTGCTCGCCATCAACGGCATGAACAACCTGACCCGGGGCATGGATTCCATTGGCTCCGTCTCCCTGCCTACAGTAGAACATCTGCTGCGCATGAAAGGCAGCATCTCCGACCTGACCACCGGGCTTCGTACGCTGCTCAGTTCCAATCTGACCTCTCAGGAACGCAAGGACATCGCCACGAACATCGCCACCATCAGAGCGGAATACAAAAAGTCCCTGGACATATACGCCACCCTACCCCAGACCGCCGAAGCCCAGGCAATCTGGAAGCAATGCCAGGAGACCCTCGCCGGTCTGTCCGGAACCAACAACCGCGTGCTTGAACTGAACCAGCAACTCATTGCCCGGGACATCATGAACCCCGATGACCTGATGCAGAAGCTGCAACAATATCGCGGGGACCACTACAAGCTCATGACCGACATCGGCAGGCTTCTGGCCACCGGACAAAATTTCGAGGGCGGCACCGACCATCAGACTTGCAATTTCGGAAAATGGTCCGCGTCGTTCTCCACCGACAACTCCGATTTCGACAAGACCATGGAGATCGTACGTGTACCGCACCAGGCCTTCCATCAGACCATCCACGACATCAAGGAAGCCCTCGCGGCCGGGCGTGACGCCGAGGCCCAGGACCTGTACCGGAAGCTCTTGCCCATCGCGGAAGAAGTTTTTGCCCATTTCAGGACCATCCGGGGACAGGCGGAGGCTTCACAGAAAATCTTTCAGGAGATGGGGCAACTGCTCATGGTCGAATCCAAGGCAGAGCAGGACAAGCTCGACAAGCTCCTGATCGAGGTCGTGAACCTGGCGGTCGAGCAGAGCAACCGGAATCTCGACACTGCACGCGCCGCCGCCTCGCGGGACACCACCATTTCCATCGGCGGCATGATCCTGGGAGTCGTCATAGCCCTGGCTCTGGGACTTCTTCTGACCAGATCCATCACCGGGCCGGTGTATAAAGGCGTTGAATTTGCCCGCAAGATCGCCCAGGGCGACCTCACCGCCAAAGTGGATGTGGACCAGAAGGACGAACTGGGCATTCTGGCCCAGGCACTGCGCGACATGGTCGCCAAATTGCGCGAGATCGTAACCGAGGTGCAGTCGGCCTCCGACAACGTAGCCTCGGGCTCCGAAGAACTGAGCGCGTCCGCCGAACAACTCTCCCAGGGCGCCACCGAGCAGGCCGCCTCCGTTGAAGAGGTTTCGTCGAGCATGGAAGAGATGGGTTCCAACATCCGTCAGAACGCCGACAACGCCACCCAGACCGAAAAGATCGCGCTCAAGGCCGCGCAGGATGCCGAAGCCGGCGGCAAGGCCGTGAATCAGGCCGTGGGCGCCATGAAAAACATCGCCGAGAAAATCTCCATCGTCGAAGAGATCGCCCGTCAGACCAACCTGCTGGCCCTCAATGCCGCCATCGAGGCTGCTCGCGCGGGCGAACACGGCAAGGGCTTCGCGGTGGTCGCGGCGGAAGTGCGCAAGCTGGCCGAACGCAGCGGTACGGCCGCAGCAGAGATCAGCGAGCTGTCCTCCACCACCGTGAGCGTGGCCGACCAGGCCGGGCAGATGCTGACCAAGCTCGTCCCGGACATCCAGCGCACGGCCGAACTGGTGCAGGAGATCTCCGCCGCATCGAGCGAACAGAACGCCGGCGCCGAGCAGATCAACAGGGCCCTGCAGCAGCTCGACCAGGTCATTCAGCAGAACGCCTCGGCCTCCGAGGAAATGGCCTCCACATCCGAGGAACTGTCCAGCCAGGCCGAGCAGTTGCAGTCCTCCATCTCATTCTTCCATCTGGGCGCCACGGCGGCCCGCGTCACCCGGCAGGCTGCCCATCGGGGCATGGCCCAGCCGCCCAGAAGGGCTCCAAAGGCCCTGACGGCCAAGGGTTCAGCCAGCGGACTGGCGCTTGATATGGGGCGGGATGCTGAAGACGATGAATTCGAACGTTTCTAACCAAAGGGCGAACTGACTCATGAGTGACAACACCACCCTGCAATATCTGACCTTTGCCCTGGGCGATGAGGTCTTTGCCCTGGAGACCGGTTCCGTGCGCGAGGTCATCGAACTTGTGCCCGTGACCCGCATCCCCAAAACGCCGCCCTTCATGCGCGGAGTCATCAACCTGCGCGGCCACGCCGTGCCCGTGGTCGATCTGCGCATCAAGTTCGACATGCCCAAAGCCCAGGACACGGTGAACACCTGCATCATCATCGTGGACGTCGAGGTCGAGGGCGAGAGCTGCTACATGGGAGCGATCGTCGATTCCGTGCGCGAAGTCTTTGAAATGACAAGCGACCAGATCAACCCGCCGCCGCGCATGGGCACGTCCATCAGGGCGGACTTCATCAGGGGCATGGGCAAGCAGAACGAGGAGTTCATCATGATCCTCGATATCGGCAAAGTCTTCTCCCAGGAAGAACTAGCACGTATGCGCGACGATGAAGGACTTGAAGCGTAGAAAATCCCCTGTCGTCCTCAACGGTATAATCGGGATCAGTGATCTGAATGTCGAAAAAGCCCCCGCCGGAAATTTCCGTCGGGGGCTTTGTCATCTCATGCCGCTTGAATGTGCGGTCTAGTTTCCGGCCATCATGGCCGCGATGTCGTCCTGCACGGTGCCGATGGGTTTGATGTTGAAGTTCTCGACCAGTACCTTGGCCACATTCGGGGACAAAAAGGCCGGCAGCGTGGGCCCGAGGCGAATGCCCTTCACGCCCAGCGCCAACAGGGCCAGCAGCACGGCCACGGCCTTCTGCTCGTACCAGGCGATATCGTAGGACACGGGCAGATCGTTGATGTCATCGAGGCCGAAGACTTCCTTGAGCTTCAGGGCGATGACGGCCAGGGAATAGGAATCGTTGCACTGCCCGGCATCGAGCACGCGCGGGATACCGCCGATGTCGCCCAGGTTCAGCTTGTTGTAGCGATACTTGGCGCAACCCGCCGTCAGGATGATGGTATCCTTGGGCAGGTTCTCGGCAACCTCGGTGTAATAGCCGCGCGACTTCTGCCGTCCGTCGCAGCCGGCCATGACCACGAAGCGCTTGACGGCGCCGGACTTGACCGCTTCCACCACCTTGTCGGCCAGGGCCAGGACCTGATGGTGCGCGAAGCCGCCGACAATGCTCCCGGTCTCGATCTCCGTGGGCGGCGGACATTTTTTGGCCCGCGCGATCATCTCCGAGAAATCCTTGGCCCCGCCTTCCGGACGGTCGGGAATGTGCGTAGCCCCTTCGTAACCGACCACGCCCGTGGTGTAGAGACGATCAAGGTAGGTGTTCTCTTTTTTGAGCGGCACCAGACAGTTGGTGGTCAGCAGGATGGAACCGTTGAAGGATTCGAATTCCCGGTTCTGCTCCCACCAGGAACCGCCGTAGTTGCCCACAAAATGGGAGTATTTCTTGAAGGCGGGATAGTAGTTGGCCGGGAGCATCTCGCCGTGGGTGTAGACATCCACGCCCGTGCCTTCGGTCTGCTTGAGCAGTTCTTCCATGTCCTTCAGATCATGGCCGCTGATGAGGATGCCGGGGTTCGTGCCCACGCCGATGTTGACCGTGGTGATCTCCGGGTTACCGTAGGTCGTGGTGTTGGCCTCGTCCAGGAGGGCCATGGTGGTCACGGCCATGTTCCCGGCCTTCATGACCAGGGCGACCATTTCATCTACAGACAGGTCCTTGGTCGTGGAGGCCAGGGCCTCAAGCATGAAGTCGTCGATCTCAGGCTTGCGAAAACCCAGCACCGCCGCATGATCCGCATAGGCGGCCACGCCCTTGAGGCCGATGATCAGAAGCTCACGCAGGGAGCGCACGTCCTCGTTCTCCGTGGCAAGAATGCCGACGCTTTTGGCCTTTTCGGCGAAGGCGGACGAGTCCGCGCTCCAGGTCGCGGCCTCGGGCAGCGGATCGGCGAAATCCTTACCGTGTTTGGCTTTGTATGCGGCCAGAAATGCAGCTTTGAGACGATCGCGACGCGCCAGCGCGTCCTGGATCAAAACCACGAAGCGGGAGTCGTCCCAGTTGGCGTTGGTGATGGTGGCAAAGAGAGCCTGCAACACGAAATCATCATTGGAACGATCCGGCTGCCCAAGCTCCTTGAGTCTCTCGCCGTACACGGCGATGCCGCGCAGCACGAAAATGAGCAAATCCTGCAAATTGGCGGTCTCTTCGGGTTTGCCGCACATGCCCTTGACCGTGCAGCCCGTATTCTTGGCCGTTTCCTGACACTGAAAGCAAAACATCGTGGCCTCCTTTGTGTTTTCTGTTGCTTGTCGCGTGACAACGCACGCACCTCTGGTCAATCAATGGAAAAATCTATGCCGTAAAGCCGCTCTCCTTATGCTTGGCGGCAATGGCGTCCGCCAGCCGTTCCAGGGCTTCATAAGTGTCATCCTTGGGCAAGCCCTTGCACAGCACAGGCTCAAGCACCTCGACCTTCAGATTGGGTATCATTCCGGCCAGGGTTTCCACGGTCTTGCCGCCCCATCCGTATGAGCCGATTATGGACAGATATTTGGCCTTGGGCCGCAGGGCGTTGGCCAGAAACGCGGCATTGGCGGCCATGGGATGCGGTCCGGCCAGCACAGTGGGAGTGCCGAGCACGATGGTTCCCGCATCCACCAGGGACATGGCCAGCTTGCCGATGTCGGTCACGGCGAGGTTGAAAAGCTCCACCCGCACCTCGCGCTCGGACAGGGCCGCCGCCAAGTGATCGACCATGAGCCGGGTGCTGCCATGCATGGAGACAAAGGGAAAAGCCACCAGATTGTGCGCCGTTCCCGAAACCCAGTCCTTGTAGGCGTCCACAATCCAACCGGGGCTGTCGTAAATCTGACCGTGACTGGGAGCGATCATGGCGATGTCATAAGGAGCGAGCTTTTCCAGGTTCTTGGCGATGATGCTCCGAAAAGGCATCATGATCTCCCCGAAATAGCGTTTGGCCGCTTCATGCACCCGGCCCTGGTCGCGCACGAAGAGATCGCTTGTGGCAATGTGCGAGCCGAAAAAGTCGCAACTGAACAGAATCTTGTCCTCGGCCAGATAGGTGGACATGGTTTCCGGCCAGTGCACCCAGGGCGTGAGAATGAAGGTCAGCGTCTTGTCGCCCAGCGAAAGGGTTTCGCCGTCAGCGACAACGATGAACTTGTCATCGGGGATGAGCAAAAGGTCCATGAGCATGCCCTTGGCCTTGGCGTTGGTGACGACCTTGGCCTCGGGATACAGGTCCAGCACCAGGGCGATGGTCCCGGAATGATCCTGCTCCGCGTGCTGGGATATTACGTAATCCAGCTTTTCCACACCATCCAGATGCCCAAGCAAGGTATCGACCATATCCGGATCCACGGCGTCGATGAGCGCGGTCTTTTCGCTGCCTTCCACGAGATAGGCGTTGTAGGTCGTCCCGTCTGGGAGCGGCACCAGGGAATCGAAAAGCCGACGGTCCCAATCCACCGCGCCCATCCAGAAAACACCATCAGTGATTTTTTTCGTATGCATGGCAGAATCCTTGTAATGTTGTTGTGTTGCGGAGTTCGCAACTTGAAACTTCAAGCCATTGAGTCATGACTCACCCACGTTAGAACCAAAATTCGGGATATCGCCTGCCCTTGGGGATGTTGTTGACCACCAAGGCGACCAGCAGCAGGACCACCGCCCCCAGCCCCGCCGGAACCAGGGCGTACATGTAGCCAAGGCTATGCACCGAGTCTCCGCCGATGACCGCGATCAGCGCCGTGGCCCCGCCCGGAGGATGCAGGGTCTTGGTCAGATGCATGGCCGCAATGGCCGTGGCCACGGCCACGGCGGCGGCCAACCACGGAGTTTCGCCGAGAACCTGCTGTGCGCATACACCAATTATTGCGGAAAGAACATGCCCCCCGAACACATTTCTCGGTTGTGCGAGGGGGCTGCGAATAGCCCCATAAACCAGCACCGCCGTGGCTCCGAAAGATCCAATCAGCAAAGCCTGGCCGGTTTGATCGACCATTTTGGCATGAATCAGCCCCACAAGGGCGATGCCGATCACCGCGCCAACCCAGGACCAGAGCACTTCCATGGCAGCCACCCGGGGCGGACTTTGCGTCGTGCCGCGCATTTTCTTGAAATAGTCCATGCTCTACCTCCCGCACATGGCGCCGACGAGGTCGTTCCGGGTCACGATGCCTACTGGGCGACCCTGCTCGTCGCAGATGGGCAGGCGATTGATGGAATGCCTGGCCAGCATCTCCGAAAGTTCGGGCACCGGCGTCTTTGAGGAGGCGGTCAGGGCCGGAGCGCTCATGACGTCATCCACCAACAGCGTGCGCATGTCCGCGACCATGCAGCCCGGCTTGGTCAGGCATGTGGCGACCACGGTCATGAAGCTGGCCGTGCCGGGCAGACCCATCTTTCGCAGATAGTCCTTTTCCGAGACGACTCCGAGAATCCTGCCCTCCCCGTCGAGCACGGGCGCGCCGCTGATGCCGAGCCCCGCCATGTGCGCGGCGGCTTCCGAAGCGCTCATGCCTGTTCGCAGGCAATGCACGGGCGCGGTCATGATGTCCTCGGCCTTGCCCATGGACGTGACCCGTTTCAGGGCCAGGTCGTACGCCAGGGCGTATATCTCCCTGAATGTCCCAGGCGTGATGTCCACGTAGCCCTGCATGGATCGCATGGCGTCGAGGACATCCTCCTCGGTCAAGTCCGTAAATCCGCATTGATCGTTCATGCTCTGTCTCCTTTCCGGTTCAACCCACGGACCGCCCTTCTCCGGTTTGTTCCTCGGTGCGTCCGTCCCGAATCTGGTACAGACGTTTGAAGGTCGGAATGATTTTTTCATCATGGGTCACAACAATGATCGCTGTTTCAAACTGGCCCGCCATCTGGTTCAAAATCCGGATCACAGCCATGGCTCGTTCGCTGTCAAGGGGCGCGGTCGGTTCGTCGGCCAGAATGACAGGTGGCCGATTGACGAGGGCGCGGGCAATGGACACACGCTGCTGCTCCCCTCCCGAAAGCTGGGAAGGCATGGCCCTCGCCCTGTGCCCGACGTCGAGAGCTTCGAGAAATTCCTGGGCCAAGGCTCTGGCCTTGGAGTTGGGAAGGCCGGACAGCATCGGCAGCAAGGCCACGTTATCCGTTACGTCCAAAAAAGGAATAAGGTAGGGCGCCTGAAAGATAAATCCGATCTTGTCACGCCTGAGCGCCCGCAAATCGGGAATCTTCCAGCCCTGATCGAAGATGACGTCATCCCCCAGCGTCATTCTCCCGGCGCTCGGCTCGATGACCGCCCCAAGGCACTTGAGCAGCGTAGTCTTGCCGGAGCCTGAAGGTCCGATGAGACCCACCACTTCTCCGGGCGCGACGAACATATCCACCCCTTTCAGGGCATCCACGGCAGCCTCGCCTTGCCCATAGCGCTTGCGCACGTCTTCGATGAGTATTCCAGGCATCGTCACCCTCCTATGGCTTCGGCCGGATCGACCTTGAGAGCCGCCCGGATCGCCATGACGCTGGCCAATGCGCAGATAACCATGACCGCGATCAGGCCGCGCACCGCGTCTTCGGGCAAAAGCAGGACGTATTTGGGAAAAATGGGCGCCCACAGCGTGGCCGCAACCTTGCCGACCACGAAGCCGATCAGCCCAAGCCCCAGGGCCTGTTGCAGGATCATGGCGGCTATGGTTCTGTTTCGCGTACCGATAAGTTTCAAAACCGCGATCTCCCGGATCTTGCCCATGGTCAGCGTATAAATGATGAAAGCGACGATGGCCGCGCTGACCACGGACAAAATGACCAGAAACATGCCGATCTGGCGGGCCGACGTGGCCACGAGCTTTTCAATCAGGATTTCCTCCATCTGCGCCCTCGTATAGACTTGATACCTGCTCCAGCGCTGAATGGATTTCGCCACTTCATCCGGCACATGGTTTGGAGCAAGGCTGACCAGCACGGCGTTGACGTTGGAATTGGTGGACTGGGATGCGATGACCGCGTCCAGAAGCCCCGGAATCGGCCGGTTGAACGCCGGATTCTGGGCTGCCCGCTGGCGGGAACGCACGATGGCGTCGTTGTCTTTCAAAAACTGCGCTTCCTGGGCGTCCTTGAGCGGAATGAAGACCATGGGGTCGCCGCCCGAGGAAACCGTCCGCCGGGTCAGTCCGACCACCGTGTAGACATTTCTGCGGATGACGATCTGTTGCCCCAGCCTGAACCCGGTTTTGACATCGGCCACGGCCTCGTAATGACTGCGGGTGATATGTCGCCCGGCCACCAGAAAAATGGGCTGCCCAGGCTCTCCGGGCCCACCCGGAACCACTCCGACAACCATGGCCCGCACGTCGCCGCCGTCATGCCGGACCTGCATGGTCAGATAGGTCACGTTCGCGGCCCGCTCCACGCCCTCCATGCCGAGAATCGAGCGGTAGACGTCATCGGGAATGGTCGAGGATTCCGCGTACGGGCCCAGGGTATTCTGCTGCACCACCCACAGATCCGCCCCGCTGTTGTCCAGAAGCACCTTGGCGTCCTCGACCATGCCTCGATAGATGCCGGCCATGGACAGCGTCACCCCGATGAGCAGGCCAAGCCCGATCCCGGTGAAGACGAACTTCCCCCAGGAATGCAAGATATCGCGCCCGGCCAGGCTGATCATCTGGGCACCCCCGGGAGATGGTCCACAATTTTGATGCCTCTTCCGGCCGTCAGCGTGGACGCGCTGTGCGAGACGACGGTCTGCCCCGCGCGCAACCCCTTACGGACCTGCACCAACCCGTCCAGATCTCCCTGTCCGAGTTCAACGGGAACGAATTCGATTTTTCCGTCTTCAACCACCCAGACTCCAAGCATGTTTTCGTCTCGCAGGACGCTGCTGCCGGGAATGGTCGGAGCAGGCGGCAGGGCGGGCAGTTCAACAGTCACCTCGGCCAGTTCACCGATGGCAGGCAGAGGGTCGGGCAGGGATTCAAAAACCACTTTCGCCAGCAGCTCTTCGGTCACGGCGTCCGCAACCGGCTCGACACGAAACACATGTGCAGACAGCGATTCCGATGAACGGGAACGCAGCACGACACGCGCCGACAAACCGGTCGCAAGGCCGGAAGCCCGGAGCTGGTCGAAACGGGCATTCACCCAGATATGGTCCGGATCGATGATCTCCACCACGGTCTGTCCGGCCACGGCAGTCGTGCCGGGCTCGATCAGACGCCTGGTGACCAGACCGGCAACAGGCGAAACCAGCCTGACGGTCTCCCGCTGGCGGGATATGCCGGCCCCTTCGGACGTGAGGCGGTCGTATTCGTGTTTGGCCGAAGCCACGGTGGCCAGGGCCGCCCTGAGCCCGCTCTGCGCGACGTGCAGCTCCTGCTGTCGGGCCTCGAAGGCCTCCCTACTCACCGCTCCGCTCTGCACCAGGGTCTCAAAGCGACGGGCCTGGGACTCGGCGTAGGTTGTTTTCGCCCGCAGCTCCGAAACCTGGGCTTCGGCGGCCCGCACCGTCGCGGCGGCACGCATCAGGGCGGCATCCTGGGCGCCCAGCCTGTCATCGAGGTCCACGGGATCCATTTCACCAATGACCTGGCCCGGTTCGACCCTGTCCCCGACATCCACCAAAATCTTGAGAACCCGGCCGGAACCAGTCGGTCCGATGCTCTGCGTGTACCGCGCCTCCACCGTGCCGATGCCGAAAAGTGACGGTTCGACAGGCATATCCCTGACCTCGAACACAGTGACCGGAACGGAAGCCAGCGGGCCGGAACGCAGCACCACGTAAATGAAGGCCCCGGCCAAGAGGCCAAGCACCACCAGCAGCAAGAATTTATTGCGAGACATGAGACTCATCATATGGATTTCCTTATGGCTCGACGAAACAAGGCAAACGTTTCCTCGGCACCGTGTTGCATGCATTTCATATCGCCAAGCAAGAGCGCCTTGATGACCAATCCCTGCACGGCGCCGACAAAAAGGGAAACCGCGACATCCGTGGAAATCGTACTGTCCACCTCGCCGCAAGCCTTCCCCTGCTCAAGCTTCCGGGCCAGAAACTTGCCGTACTGCCCGAGCAGGGAAGCCACGACGATTTTGGCCGGTGTCAGTTCCGTTTTTTGAAGCTCTCCGAAAAGCATGCGCGGAATTCCTGGGTATTCAACGGCAAAATCGATGTGAGCCATGAACATGGCCTCAAGGGAGGCAAGCGGACTGACTGCGGCCTCGGCCGCACGTGCGACACGGGATTGCAATTCCGTCGCAACCCATTCCATGACAGTGCGCCAGATCTCGTCCTTGCTGGAAAAATGCCGGAAGATGCCGCCCTGGGACAAACCCATGTGCGCGGCAATGGCTGTAGTCGTTATTTCCCCCGGATTCTGGACAGCGGCCAATTCGAGCACAGCCTTGACGGCCATGGCCCGCCTTTCCTCCGCCGAAAGATATTTTGCTGCCTGATTCATGATGTCTCCAAAGAAAGCGATTGATAACTTTCATTGGTTCCTGTGTTTACATTTGTCAAGGCCCGCTTTTTCAGTTTGAAGTGTTACGAAGCGCTCACTCACTGTTTTCATGATAGCATGAAAGCAAAAAATTTCCTGACACGCCCACACGGCAACACAGATATGGATTTACGTGAAATGAAGCGCTGAGCCGTAAACAAGCACCTCGAAACCCTGTCACGGACTCGCGCTTTCAGCAGCCCTATCCGCTTGGTTTGGGAATTATTCGAAAATCCATCTTACATCACTTCCAGCAATCCACTGACCGCTAATCTATCACTTTTCTCTATTTGCCACCCATGCATGTTTCCAGCACATAAGAAAAAATTATTCTCCGGAGGTAATGATGACGCAGGAAGCTTATCGTGAAATGTGGGAAAATCTGAATCTGGATATCGCGGCCCATGACGGGCTTCTGGGTGTGCTCGGAAAATTTTACGGCGACATCTACATGAGCCAGCAGGGTCGTCTCAAAGGGATGGAATATCTCGACTTCGTGCTGTCGGAAGTGCACGGCCTGCGCATCAAGGAATTGCAGGACGCCAAGGCCCAGGGACGCAAGATCATCGGCACGTTCTGCGTCTTCGTCCCAGAGGAACTGGCCCTGGCCGTGGATGCCGTGCAGGTAGGCCTGTGCGCCGGAGCCGACGCGGGCAAGGAAGCGGCCGAAACCCTGGTGCCACGCAACACCTGCGCGCTGATCAAGTCCTTCATCGGGTTCAAGCTGGCCCGACTGTGTCCCTACACCGAATCCTGCGACCTGATCGTCGGGGAGACCACCTGCGACGGCAAGAAAAAGGCCTATGAAGCCTTCGCCGAACACGCGCCCATGTACGTCATGGAGGTGCCCCAGACCAAGACGGAGTCGGCCCGCGCCCTGTGGAAGGCCGAAGTCCTGCGCTACATGGCCAGACTCGAAGAACTGACCGGCAGAAAAGTCACCACCGAAAAGCTCGCCGAAGCCATCAAAACAGTCAACGCCCGCCGCCGCGCCCTGCAGCGTCTGAACAGGCTGCGCGCCGCCGTGCCCGCGCCCATCTCCGGCCGGGATGTGCTGCTCATCAACCAAGTCAGCTTCTACGATGATCCGATCCGCTTCACCGCATCCATCAACACCCTGTGCGACCAGCTTGAAGAACGGATTACGGCCGGCGAAGGCGTGGCACCCAAAGACGCTCCCCGGGTCATGCTCTCGGGCTGTCCCATGGCCGTGCCCAACTGGAAGCTGCCCTACGTCATCGAGAGTTCCGGGGCCGTCATCGTCGGCGAGGAATCGTGCATCGGCACCCGCAACACCCGCGATCTGACGGACGAGTCCGCCCAGACCCTCGAAGAAATGATCGACGCGCTGTGCGAACGTTACATGAAGATCGACTGCGCCTGCTTCACGCCCAACGCCGAGCGCCTGGACAACGTCGAGACCATGGCCAAGGACCTCAAGGTTGACGGCGTCATCCAGTACGCCCTCATGTTCTGCCAGCCGTACGCCCACGAAGGCATCAAGGTGGAAAAACGGCTCACGGCCGGCGGCGTCCCGAGCATGTCTCTGGAGACGGACTACTCCATGGAAGACATCGAGCAGCTCAAGACCCGCGTCGAAGCCTTTCTGGAAACCGTCAAATGACGGTTCTGGGCATCGACATCGGCTCCCGCTCCATTGAAGTGGTGGCCATGGATCAGGGCAAGGTGGTGGAAAAGCGGCAGGCTCCCACCACCTTCAACCCGGTGGCGCAGCTACTGGCGCTCCTTGATGGCCTGGATGCCGGACTGGCGGTGGCCACGGGGTACGGACGCAAACTGGTGCAGGACCTGGATCTTGGCTTCCCCGTGGAGACCATCACCGAAATAAAGGCCCACGGTCTTGGCGCGCACCATCTTTTCCCGGCGGGCCGGACCGTGCTCGACATCGGCGGACAGGACACCAAGGCCCTGTCCCTTTTGCCCAGCGGCCGGGTCGGCAAGTTCGAAATGAACGATCGTTGCGCGGCGGGCACGGGGAAATTCCTGGAATACACGGCCCAGATCTTCCAGATCCCGGTCCGGGATTTCGGGGCATACGCCCTTGGCGGCGACAAACCGCCCATCATCAACTCCATGTGCACGGTCTTCGCCGAGACCGAGGCCACATCTCTCATGGCCCAGGGCGTGCGCCCCGAGAACATCGCGCTCGGCCTGCACCTCTCCATCGCCCGGCGCACTGCGAACATGCTCAGCCGCGTGGGCCTCGTCCTGCCGCTGATCTTTGTCGGCGGCGTGGCCCACAACCCGTGCATGCGCCAGCTACTTTCCGAGCAGACGGGCGCCGTCATCGGCGAAACCCTGTTCATCCCGGAGGAACCGGACATGACAGGAGCCCTGGGCGCTGCGCTGTGGGCCGAAAGCCTTGGGGCAAGCTGAGAAAGGGAACACAAACCACGAATGCACGACCAGTCGGGGCCGGATAACGGCCCCGACTGTCTTGCGCTTCAGAATTCTCCCGCCGCGACCACTTCCTCTTCCAGCATATCAAGTATTCGTGCCGTCAGCCGGGCGTATTCGGGATTGCTCCGGTCCCGTGGATGTCCAAGTCCGACATCGATGACTTCGCGAATTCTGCCCGGCCGGGAAGTCATGACCACGATGCGGTCGGCCAGATACACGGCCTCGTCAACGCTGTGAGTGACCAGAATCACGGTCTTTCTCGTCTCCCGCCAGATGCGGAGCAGCTCTTTTTGCATAAGGATGCGCGTATGGGCATCAAGGGCGCCAAAGGGTTCGTCCATGAGCAGGACCTGCGGGTCCGTGGCCAGGGCCCGCGCAATGGCCACCCTCTGCCGCATGCCCCCGGACAGTTCGTACGGAAAAGCCTCGGCAAATCGGGTCATGCCGACCAGGCCGAGATAATGCATGGCAAGCTCGATCCGCGCCGCCTTTTTTTCCTCCAAGAATTCAAGTCCCAGGCAGACATTGTCGCGCACGGTGCGCCAGGGCAAAACCGAATATTCCTGAAAAACCATGCCCACGTCCCGGTGCGGACGATCAAGGGGACGATCGTTGTAGGTGGTCTGTCCGCCGTCGGCCCGCTCCAAGCCTGAAATGATCCGCAGCAATGTGGATTTGCCGCATCCCGACGGCCCGACAATGCACACGAACTCACCCCGGCCAATCCCGAGGCTGGCCTTTTCCAGCGCGGCGACAGCCAGGCCGCGTTCAGTGACGAAGGATTTACTCACTTCGTCGATATGTACGATATGGTTCATCAATTACCTCGCGAGCCGCTGCCACGAAAAGCACCGGCGTTCGATCCGACGGAACAGCCAGTCCATGAGCGCCCCGGTCAGGCCTATGCTGAACATCCCGGCGACGACGATATCCGTCGATGCCATGGTGTAGGCATGGGTGATCAGATACCCGACTCCCGAGATGCTCCCCGGGAGCATCTCGGCGGAAACCAGACACATCCATGCCACGCCAAGACCGATACGCATGCCGTTGACCATGGACGGCAGAGCCGCCGGGAGCAGAATCTTGCGAAAAATATCGAACTCGCCGGCACCGAGCACGCGGGCGGTGTCGATGAAAACGCGGTTGACGTTGCGCACGCCGTGGATGCTGCTGGTCAGCACCGGGTAGAAGGCTCCGATGAAGATGATGAATATCATCGAATACTTGAAATTGTTGAGATAAACAAACCACGGCCCCCGATCCACCCCGAAGAGATCGGCGAAGCTCGCGATTCCGAACCAGGCCATGACCAGGGGCACCCAGGCCAGAGGCGGAATGGGACGAAAAAGATTCAGGAAATCTCCGAACATGGTGTGCACCGAGACGTAGTATCCCATGGCGATGCCGAGCGGAATCGCGACCAGAACGGCCACGATATAGCCGAGCAGCACCCGGAACAGGCTGACCACTATATTGGTGATCAGGGAGCCCATGCTGAGCAGATCTTCGTTCGGATGAAAAATCAACTCGGCGACTTCTCCCACCGTGGGCAGGATGACCTTGTTTCCGATCATGAGTGCAGCCCACGACCAGAGGGCAAGAAAGGCGAGAACAGTTGCAAGCGAAAGAACGCGATGAAAAGAGCTGTTCATTGTCGAATTCCGGGGCAGCCGCCGACTCCCGTGCGACGGGAGTCGGCGGCCGATGTTAGTTTTTGCTCAGGAAGCTGAAATCAAAGAGCTTGTCTTTGACTTCAGCGAGGCTCTTGCCTTTGAGTTCGCCTCGGAACTTGTTCATCGAGTTCAGGATATCAAGATAGGTGCCCTGGCCGAGCATCCAGTTTTCCGAAGGGTCGGTCGTGAAGACGATGGTGGATTTCTGCACCGCTTCAGCCGGGGAACCCGTCCAGCCGGCGAGAATCCCACCTTCCTCGGGCTTATGCTCGTTGCACCAGTGACCGGATTTGGTCAAAAGCTCGACCGTCTTACGCAGAACCTCAGGATGCTCGGCGATGACCGCATCCCGGGCCGCCATGACGCAGCAGGGGAAATTGTGCCAGGCTCCGGCCGGAGGAAGGTCGCGCAGATCAAGAGCGATGTGGCCGACCTTCTTGAGCTCCGAGACCTCGGGGTGCGGCGCGGGTCCGACCCAGGCATCGACCTGACCGCTGGTCAGCGCGGGAATGAAATTGGAGGTGGATTTCAAATCGACCAGCAGGACATCAGCATCCTGCGCGGTGGCGTCCTGGGTGACCTTGAGACCGGCCTTCTGCAAGGCGCCTTCGATGATGATGCGCGGAGCGCTGGTGGGAGAATGGTAGCCGATCTTCACGGGCTGCTCGGAAGCACGGATGTATTCAGCGACCTGGTCCCAGCCCTTGAGCGTGCTCTGGGGCGGAAACACGAGCCCCATCCCGTCGACATGCGTGGGGCAGAGCATCTTCATGGGCGTGCCCTGGTCTATCCCGGCCATGATGGCCGTACCCGAGGCAAGGGCGATGTCCATGTTCCCCTGGGCAAACATGGTTGTCGTCTCGGAGCCGCTCTTGTTCACGATGATGTTGAAAAGAGCCAGGGGCTTGTCGCCGTCCATGAGCTCATACTTCAGCTTGTCCACAACGGGACGCAGGTGGACCCCGAACTCCTTGAATTCCTCGTTTTGCGCCATGGCCACGATGAAGGGGCTATGGTGCGTGGTGAAGATGTAGCCCACGTTCAGAACGGGAAGCTTTTCTTCGGCCATGGACGGCCCTGCGGACAGGATTGCCGCCAGGACCAGGAACAGGCCAAAAATGCGTTTGAACCGCAACACCGACAAAGACATGCGTGTCATGAACCTCTCCTCTCATTACTGTTGGTTATTGAATTCCTTCCAGAAACGCTTCGATGCGGGTCCGGATTTGCTCGGCGTCGGATTCGGAATAGCCTGTTTCGATTTGCAGAAACGGCACTTCCAGCCCTTCGGCCCTTTCTCGGACGACCTGGGATTCGACATTGAATCCGTGACACCCCTGCCAGGTCAGATCGATGATGCCGTGGATGTCGAAATCGCGGCACAAGGCTTCGACTGTCTGCAACCGACCGGGATTGGGGGTCATGCACGCGCAGGGAATCTCAAGGTATCGCCTGGCAACGTTCCCGAAAAGATCCCCGTCGATTTGCACCGGACTGTCCAGCCCCTTCATCCCGCTGCAATTGTCCAGGCAGACAACCACCGCCCCGCTTTCCTCGACCAGTTGCAGGACCTTGTGGGAACCCTTGCCGACCGGGGTGCCGGTCAGAAGGATTCTGAACCGGCGATCGGATGTCGACGCCGTGGCGCTTTTTCGCAGCTTCAGAAGTTCGTCCCGCAGCTCGCGCAGGGCGGCAAGATACGGCGCGGCCTCGACCATGAAGCTCTTGCTCTCCAGCACCGGCAGAAGCTGCATGCCGGTCAGCAGGGGCGGACCGTCCGCATTGATGCGCACGATTTCCCACATCAGGGCGCGGACGGCGTTCCCGATCTCGACCTCTTCCCGCAAACGCTCGGCGGTGATGGGCACGCCACCGTGGGCCGTCAGATACTCTCCCAGGCGCTCCGCTTCGGCGTTCCAGAATCGAAGCGCGCTCCTCAGGGACTGGTCATAGGGCAGATGCATGAGGTGCATGGGTTTAATCCTGCCCAGGAACTCGTACATCTTCTTTTTCCCGTCGCAGGTGGTTTCCGCGATGATGAAATCGGCTGCGGAGAAGAACGGACAGGTGTCGGTCTTGGCGTAGCCATAGCTGGACTTGATGAGAGGACAGAGACTGGCCGGTAGCACCGCCTCGGCCGCCTGGATGGGAGCCTGGCGTTTGCCGCAAAGCCCGATGGGCACGCACCCGGCGGCCCGGATGATCTCAAGGGGCGCATAGATACAGTAGACTCCGGCAATGGGCCTGCCCTCTTCCCGCGCCGCTTCAAGGGCCGCCAGACAGTGCTCGCTGAATTTTTCGAAGAACTGCAATGCCGATGCGACCGAGCCGGAGGCTTTCAGTTTTCGTGTCACACTATCTCCCGTGGTAATGGCTAAAAAAATGCTATTGGTTACAAGCACATGCAGAGAAAATTCAAATAACGGCTCTAGCCGCTAATTTGCGATCCGTCCAATTTGATCTGAGAATATATGTCCGGAAGATGTATTGATTTCGCAAATATATGAACAAAAAACGGCGTGATTTCGAACCGGAGCGTCATGGTTCGTTCGGCCGGTCACTGAAAAGGTCGCAGGCGAGTATGGAGAAAATCAATTCATCGATCGGGAATTTCAATTCCAGATCGCGAAAGACATAGAATTTTTCATTTTGACAGGCGGATTTGAAAACGATCAAAGCTTACTGATGGGTATGAAAGTCGAGCAAATTCTTGAGCAGGGTTCCGGAGCCCAGAACGAAGATTATCTGATCATGGATCACAACATCTTCGGCGTCTTCGACGGCGCTACCAGCCTTACCGATGCCTGTTTCGAAGGGGGCAAAAGCGGAGGCTGCATGGCGTCCTCCATTGCGGGGCAGGTTTTCCTGCGCAACCACCACCCTCTCGTCAGATTGGGAGCCGAAGCCAATGACTCGATCCGGGCCCGGATGGAGAATTGCCAGATCGACTTGTCCCGGCGCTGCGGATTGTGGAGCACCAGCGCCGCGGTGGTCAGGCTTGGGGACGGCGAAATCGAATGGTTTCAGACCGGGGATTCACAGGTGGTTTTCGTCGACAGGGACGGCGGATACAAGGTCGCGGCCAGACGCGAGGACCACGATTATCCGACCTTGAGCATGATCAGGGAGCGGGGCCGCTCCCATCCCGAGGTGCAGAGGCTGGTCGAGAAGATACGTCAGGGGATGAACCGTGATTACGGTGTGCTCAACGGGGAGAGGGAGGCGGAAAGGTTCTTCCGCACAGGCACGGAACCGGCCTGCAACATTAAAACCGTGCTGCTGTTCACCGATGGGCTTGATGTTCCGTGCCCTGCACCGAAAAAGTACAAGGATTTTTCATGCCTTGTGAGCATGGCCGCCGAATTGGGTCTGGAAGGTCTTCGCGATCACGTGCGAGGTCAGGAGGCGGCCGATCCCGACATCGAGCGCTATCCGCGCTTCAAGATACACGACGACATCGCCGCCATCGCGATACATCTCTAGCAATCACCTGCCCCCGGCAGCCTGCCTGTACACGGTTTCGATCCTGGCGAAGATGCCCTCCCAGGTCGATGCTCCCGCAATTTTCCGGATATGCTCCTGATCCGGCTCCTCCTTGTTCATCACATCGGCGATGCCGGAAGCATGCACGACCAGGCAGTCAGGATTGATCCGTCGCGCGGGAGGGCTGAAATGAAACCTTGAAGCATGTTCCGGTCTCTCCATCGCTCGTAGAGGAAATATTCCATCCATTGTGCTCGCAAATGCGCTTCACCAGCGACAACCCGAGCCCCAAGCCCTCCCCCCTCGCGGCCGACCCGCGCACGAAAGGCTGAAAAACACGTTCCTGCTCATGGACGGGAATCCCCATGCCCGTGTCCTCAATGCGGAACCCGTCATGCTCCAGAACAAGACGCACCGAGCCCCGGGCCGTGTAGTGCAGTGCGTTCCGCAACAAATTGGCCATGATCGTACGCAAGAAGGTCGGATTGTGTCCGGCCGTATTCGCCCCTTCGTTGATCAACTCAAAATCGAGCCCCTTAGCACGGAGCGCCGGCTCCCACAGCAACGCCTGCTCCTGCGCGACTTCGGCCAAGACGGCCGAGCCCGGCTCCGCGTCCTCGGCCGGGCCTGATCTCGCAAGCAACAGAAATGTCCTGACCAGATCGTTCATGTCCCGCGCGGCCCGTGCGATGCGTTCAATCTGCTCGCGCTGGCCGTCATGAAGCGGATTCTCGAGCAGCAACTCGCACGATGTCGAGATGACCATCAGCGGCGTGCGCAGTTCATGGCTGACGTCGCTGGTGAAGAGACGCTCGCGCTCGATGGAGCGTCGGAGCTGCCCGAGCGTATTGTCGAAAGCGGCGGCAAGATCCCCGATCTCGTCATCTGGATAGCCCGGGGACAGAGGAGCCGTGCGCGTGGCGAGCTGGTCGCGGTGTCGGACCTGCCCGGCAAGCCGGGCGACCGGCTCCATGACCTGCCTGGCCATGATTACGCCGAGTCCCCAGGCGCAGACGATGGACAACAGAAAACCCGCCACAACCACTGAAAAAAGGATCTCCTCCCGGTCCTCGAATTCCTGCTGCTCCTGCAGGAGCATGTACCGGGCCCCGTTTATCTCGGTGAGATAGACATATGCCGCCTCGTGTTCATCCTCGATCTCCGTGAGTCCCTCGGGAAAGTCCGCGAAGCGTTCCGGGATCGGGTACTCGGCTGAGTTCGAGGCGAAAAAACGGGTTCGGGCGTCGAGTCGTGGCTCCCTGCCAGCCTTGATGTCCTCATGGAGCACCATGCTCAGCTTGCCGTGCAGCTCCTTTGTGATGAGCTGCTCTTCGACAAAATGAACGACCCCAACAATCCCAAGGGAAAAGGAGCCGCTGACGACTACCGTCATGAGCACGAAGGCGGTGACGATGCGCTGTGAGAAGGGAAGCCTAGAGATCATCAGTCTTCTCCGCCAGACGGTATCCGATGCCGTGCACCGTGTGCAGCAGCGGCGATTCGAAGGACTTGTCCACGATCTGGCGCAACTGGTGGATATGACTGCGCAGGCTGTCGCTGTCCGGACAGTCATCCCCCCAGAGCTCCCGCTCCAGTTCCTCGCGGCGAACTACGGCAGGACTTTTTCGCATCAGAATTTCAAGGAGCCTCAGCCCGAAAGGATGCGGCCTGATCGTTCGTCCGGCGCGGCGCACCTGCAGGGTTTCCAGGTCAAAGGCGAGATCGCCGACCCGCAGTTCGTGGACCCGGTTCCCTTTGGTGCGGCGCAGCACGGCCTGGATGCGCGCGTGAAGTTCGGACAGGGCGAACGGTTTTACGAGATAATCGTCGGCACCGGTGTTGAATCCCTGAATGCGATCGTCCAGCGTGTCGCGGGCGGTGAGCATGATGACCGGAATGTCGAGTCTGGCGTCTTCACGCAGGCGTCTGCAGATCTGATAGCCATCGATGCCGGGCAGCATGATGTCCAGTACGATCAGGTCGTAAGTTTGGGTGACTGCCAGATGCAGGCCTGTGAGCCCGTCCTGCGCGCAATCGACAGTGTAGCCCTTGAGCTGGAGATAATCGAGCACGTTGGCGAGAATGTCCGGGTTGTCCTCAACGATCAGTATGCGCATGTGGCGAGCCTTGGGTAGGTGGTTTCACAAATTTTTCACGTTGACACGACAATCGGCTCACGTCCGGGAGAATAGAGAGGGCTTAGACAAAATGGAGGAATGCACATGTCCCTTTCTAAATACGCTCAGGTGCGCTGTTTGACGATCGTTCTGGGTGCCTGGCTGGTTATTTTTTTCCTGACCCGTTGCGCCTTGCTGGCAACTCACTTTGGCGATGTCAATACGGGACTGATCGGTGTCCTGGGCATCTTCGGGCTCGGCCTGGTTCATGACCTGAGTTTCCTCAGCTATGCGGCGCTGCCCGTGGCGTTGTATCTTGCCCTTTGTCCCGCAACAGTCTGGCAACGCCCATGGCATCAAAGGCTGTTGCGCGGCCTGATCGGGTTCAGCCTCTTCGTCATGCTCTTCACGGCCGTCTCGGAATGGATATTCTGGGATGAGTTCGGGGTACGCTTCAATTTCATTGCCGTCGATTATCTCGTTTATTCCAACGAGGTCATCAACAACATACTTGAATCCTATCCCGTCTATCCTGTCATGGCGATATTGGTCGTGCTCTCGGTGGTCGGGACTGTCCTGTCGGGTAAAATCCTCGACCAGGCTTTCAGGGCGCCTCTCTTGTCATTGCGCGGACGCGGGCTGCTGTTCGCGGCGGTCCTCGGGACGTGCCTGCTTGTGACCGCCGCCGTGGGGCAGGACTTCAACGCCGATGGCGGGAACACCGTACGCCGTGAGCTTTCCGGCAATGGTCCGTTTCAGTTTTTCGCGGCCTTTCGCAATAACGAACTCGACTACCATCAGCTTTATGCCACACTGCCCGACAAGGATATTGGGGGGCTTCTTCGGCAGGAACTGTCCGAACCCAATTCCCGTTTCACCAGCGCTGATCCTCTTGATATGCGCCGCGACATCGACAACCCGGGGACGTTCAGGCGGCTCAACGTCATTCTGGTCACGGTCGAGAGCCTGAGCGCGAAATACCTCGGATGTTTCGGCGATTCGCGCAACTTGACACCAAATCTGGACCGATTGCAGCCGCAGAGCCTGTTTTTCAACAATTTCTATGCAACCGGTACCCGTACAGACCGAGGCCTGGAGGCCATCACCCTGTCCATGCCTCCGACTCCCGGCCGATCCATTGTCAAACGTCTCGGCCGGGAAACAGGATACGCAAGCCTTGGCAGGCAACTGGAGGCCCGAGGCTACGACAGCGCCTTTCTGTATGGAGGCCGTGGCTATTTCGACAACATGAACGCGTTCTTCGGCGGCAACGGATACCGCATCATCGACCAAACCAGCGTGCCCGAGGAGGATATCACTTTCAAGAACGCCTGGGGCATGTGCGACGAGGATCTGTATACCCAGGCCTTGCGACAGGCTGACATCGACCACGCCGTTGGCAAGCCGTTTTTCTTCCAGCTCATGACCACATCGAATCACCGTCCCTATACCTATCCCGAAAACCGCATCGACATCCCTTCCGGATATGGCCGGGAAGGCGCCGTCAAATATACGGACTATGCCATTGGGGAATTTCTGAAACAGGCGCGACAAAGACCCTGGTTTGACAAGACGCTCTTCGTCTTTGTGGCCGACCATACTGCGGGGAGTGCGGGCAAGGAAGATCTGCCGGTTGCCAAGTATCGAATTCCCTTGTTCATCTTCGCGCCCGCCATACTCAAACCGCGTGAGATTTCGATGCTCGCCAGCCAGATCGACCTGGCCCCTACTCTGCTTGGTCTTGTGAACCTGGATTACACTTCGACCTTTTTTGGACGCAACGTGTTGCGCGACGATGTCGCGTCAGGACGGGCGCTGATCGGGAATTACCAGCATCTTGGCTTGTTCGATGGGCAAACCCTTGCGATTTTAAGTCCCCGTCAGGGCATGCGCCGCCATGAAGACGCGCTGGGTCTTAGCGACGAATCCAGCGACAACACCTCCGATCCGTTGATGCAGCGTAATATTGCTTATTACCAAGGGGCCAGCTACGCATTCAAGACTGGCCTTCTGCGCTGGACAAACGAGGATCTGAAAAAGATGAGCGAATAAAATTCAAATCCGTCTCACTGCATTCCAATTTCATCCCGAACACATCCGGAGAGTCGATGTCTGCACCTTGTCTTCGTTCAACGGCTTTGCTGGGCGGCCTACTCGGCCTGTCAATTCTGCTCTATGCCGGGATATTCGCCCATCGGGATATACTGGGTGTAGACATAATGGAGGCCCGCAATCTCATCACGGCAGAGGAAATGATCCAAACTGGCCACTGGCTTCTGCCCACACTGCACGGAGAACCGCGTCTGGCCAAACCACCTCTGCCGACATGGCTCACGGCCGGGGCCATGTTGGTCGGCAACGCCGGGCTGGATACGGATTTGACTATAAATCGCATCCCATCGGCCTTGGCCGGTTTGCTCCTTGCAATTTCGCTTTTCGGACTGACCCGCTTCTGGACCAAAAGCACGGCTGCAGCCGCGTGGGCCACAGCCTTTTTGACCACCAGCTACATGTTCGTGCTCATGGCTCGTCGCAACAGCTGGGACATTTATTGCCATGCATTCATGCTGGCCGCGATATGGGGTGTCGCGGTGATTGTAGAATCCCCCGCGCCCAGAAGAAAGCTGGCCGTGGGGACAGGGCTGCTTCTCGGTTTGTCGGGTCTCAGCAAGGGACCTGTCAGCTATTACACGCTGCTGCTGCCCTTCGCCATCGCACTGCTGGTCACCGGCGGCAGGATGGGTTTCCGCTCCCACGCCCGGGATCTGGCGGTGGCGCTGGGAATCGGCGTGGCACTGTCTTCGGTCTGGTCCATGGTTGCATGGGTGGCGATGCCCCACGATTTTTCACGCATGCTCGCTACAGAACAGGGCGCCTGGTTCACGGAGCACACCAAGCCCTTCTGGTTCTACCTGCAATTTCCGCTCATGACGGGAATCTGGTCACTGGTTGCCTGTGCGGCACTCTGGCCAAGGCACGCGCGCAGCCGGGTCGAGCCGTTGTTGCCGTACTGGCGCCCTGTCTTGTGGTGTCTTGGCAGCGTGCTGCTGCTCATGCTTGTCCCGGAAAAAAAGGATCGATACCTGCTGCCCGCGCTCATCCCATTGTGCCAGCTCATGGGCGTGTACCTGACGGGCTTGCTGCGCGATCCGGAAAAAGGCGGCCGCCTTGGGCGTGCGCTTATTCTCGCGAACTCTGTGATTTTCGGGCTTGTGTGCATTTCTGTTTCAATCGCCTTGTTCTGGCTGTGGGCACGTTTCCCTGCTCTGGACGGTATTGAACTGACTGGCGTCGCAGTAACGGCGGGGTTCGCTGTGATGCTTTTGTTTCTGCTCTGCCGTTCACAGCACCTGTCGGAGCTTTTCGTGGCCAAATTCTCGATTCTCGGACTTTGCTGTTTGGTCTTGCCAGCCATCGTTCAGCCCTCCGTCGGAGACATGTCTGTTCCCCTCGCTGAAATCCGCACCTTCACCTCCAAAGGCCCTGTGCTATGCGACAGTTCCCTCAAATTTCAGGACTCCTGGATCATCGGCAGCAAGCCATTGGCACAGAACGATTACGCAAACATAGAACTTCCTGATAAAATATATTTTGTCTCGCGCAGGGAAAATCCAGTCTTGCCGGAATCGCTGCGCGAATATGCGCCTCAAGCTCGCATGGATGTTCACGATTTTTCCGGCAAGAAGTTATATTTCATCGCTCTTGATCGTCGCTTAACCCAATAATTCAGACTTGCCCTCCAACCTGACATCGAAAAAAACATGAAGACCAGCTACAAACGATATATTTTATGGGCGCTTGCTGGACTCTATGTCATTGTCGCCGGAATGCAGATATATGCCTGCGTTGTGACATATACCGCCCGGCAGACCCAACGCCCCCCAAATTTAGGAAATTTCGAGAGCGTATGTGCGGCCTTACCCGCTTCCGATGCGAAAAAAACATTCACCTTCGTAATAGTGGGGGACACACGCAGTACGGGTACTTTCAAAGGACTAGCCGAAGATATCAGAGATGCAGATCCTGATTTTATCGTCATTCTTGGCGACTGGGTTAATGGTGGATCTATGAATCATCATACGTATTTCAAGTGGAAATTGTCTGATTACAATTTTTCCTTTCCGGTTTTATTAACACCTGGAAACCATGATGTTGATCCTGAAAAATATCCCATGTCTTTGTTTGAGAAAGAATACGGACCAAGTAATTTTTCCTTTGTTTATAATAATAATATTTTTATTTTTATAAGCCATCTAGATAGTCGTTTTTCTAATAAAGAATCTTTAAAATATTTACATTCTTTGGATAAAAGCACATTAGATACATATCAAAATCGCTTTGTATTCATGCATATCCCTCCATGGGTTTCTCCGGACATCAAGGAGCGGCATACTGCGGATGAAAAGGATCTTATGCAAATATTTGAAGATCTGAAAATTGACTACGCAGTTGCTGCAGACTTTCATGGCTATAACCGAACACGACTGCGCGAGGTGGAATATATCATCACCGGCGGTGGCGGTGGACATTTGCACGAATCACAAGGGAGTCAATTTCATCATGCCATAGCGTTGACTGTCGGGGTGGATATGGTTTCGGAACGAATACTGCCGGTATCGGCACGTTTTGATTTTAAAGAATGGATAGACATGAACTCCATTGTATACATAGGACCATTTTTAATTCTTCATTATAAATTTTTAGTGACATTAAACATACTTTTAATATTATCGCTATTAATTAGCTTAAAATTAATCAAAAATACTGATTAATTTATTATTATATAC
>Ga0265295_1001960_pt1 | contig 34339 bp, 32 predicted proteins | sample Munlansysbiofilm_FD_192503 | JGI IMG/M metagenome (GOLD analysis project Ga0265295, IMG submission 192503) | Leachate microbial communities from a municipal landfill in Southern Ontario, Canada - Methane capture system biofilm | ecosystem: Engineered > Solid waste > Landfill > Unclassified ... | reverse complement strand
TAATGGAAGCAGGTCGCGCTGCACGCCCTGACGGGAAACGTCGGCGCTGCTTTGTGATTGACGTGCGGCGATTTTGTCAATTTCGTCCAGAAATACAATGCCGTTCTGCTCGGCATTTTTAACCGCCGCGTTGCGGATCTCTTCGTCATTGACGCGCTTTGCCGCTTCTTCTTCGACCAGCAATTTGAACGCGTTTTTAACGGTCATTTTTTGTGTTTTCCGCTTGTCGCGGTTTAGTCCGGCAAACATGCCCTTCAATTGTTCGGTCATGTCTTCCATGCCTGGAGGCGCCATGATTTCCATTTGTGGCAATTGTTGTGCCACGTCGATTTCAATTTCGAGATCATCGATTTTATTTTCACGCAAGCGTTTGCGGAAATTCTGGCGGGCGCTGTTTTCTTCACGGATGGGGTTATCGTTGGCATCACGGGCGGGTGCAACCAGCACGTCAAGGATACGGTCTTCGGCGGCATCTTCGGCCTGGGTGCGTACGCGACGCATTTCCAATTCGCGGGTTTGCTTGACAGAGATATCAACAAGGTCACGGATGATGGTGTCTACATCACGGCCCACATAGCCTACCTCGGTGAATTTGGTGGCTTCAATCTTGATAAAGGGGGCATTGGCCAGCTTGGCCAGCCTGCGGGCGATTTCGGTTTTACCGACGCCGGTAGGCCCAATCATGAGGATGTTTTTAGGAGATATTTCGGTACGCAGGGGTTCTGCCACCTGCTGACGGCGCCAGCGGTTGCGCAGGGCGACCGCAACGGATTTTTTGGCCTTTTGCTGGCCGATAATGTTTTTGTCCAGTTCAGAGACAATTTCTTTGGGCGTCATTACGCTGGTTGTCATGAGGTATCCTGATTAAAGCGTTTCAACAACGTGATTCTGGTTGGTGTAAATACACAGATCACCGGCAATTTCAAGCGATTTTTTAACGATTTCAGCGGGTGTCAGGCTGGTATTGTGAAGCAGGGCCAGGGCGGCAGATTGTGCATAGGCACCACCTGAGCCGATGGCGGCAAGGCTGTATTCGGGCTCAAGGACATCGCCATTGCCGGTAAGCACTAATGTATGATCTTTGTCAGCCACAATTAACATGGCTTCAAGGCGACGCAGGGCGCGGTCGGTGCGCCAGTCTTTGGTGAGTTCAACGGCAGCGCGCATCAGGTGGCCCTGATGTTTTTCAAGTTTGGCTTCGAAGAGTTCCAGAAGGGTAAAGGCGTCGGCAGTGGCGCCGGCAAAACCTACCAGGACCTTGTCATTGTAGAGGCGACGGATTTTGCGGGCAGTGCTTTTGAAAACGATGTTGCCCAGTGTGACCTGGCCATCGCCACCAATGGCAACATCGTTGCCGCGGCGAACACAAATAATGGTAGTAGCGTGAAATTGTTCCATGAAATTCTTCCTGTAGTTTTCGTAGATGGGGCTGGCAGGAAGAATTTCAAGGGAGGGAGAAAAAGATTTTTAATCTCCGTAAAGTTTTTGGCGTTTTTCGCGTCTTTCCTGGGCTTCCAGTGAAAGGTTGGCGGTTGGGCGTGCCAACAGGCGACGCAGGCCAATGGGTTCTCCGGTTTCTTCGCACCAGCCGTATTCTTTGGATTCAATAAGCAGCAGGGATTGCTGTACTTTTTTTAGCAGCTTGCGCTCACGGTCACGGGTACGAAGCTCCAGGGCGTGCTCTTCCTCGATGGTGGCACGGTCTGCCGGATCAGGAACAAACTGGGTTTCGCGAAGGTTTTCTGTTGTGGCATCCGCGTTATTGAGAATGTCTGCTTCCAGTGTTTTAAGCCGGTCCTTGAAGAACGCCAGTTGCTGCTCGTTCATGTAGTCCTCTTCTGGCATGGCGAGGAGCTGTTCTTCGGTTAATAACGGTTGTTCTGTGATTGTGTCGGTATTTTTAGCTGATTTAGTAGCCATCAAACACTCCGTTCAGTAGTACTGCTAATTAATCAAATCAATGAAGGCGTGTTCAGGTGGTATCAATTATTGTATAAAGAATCGAGAACCTGCCTTCACTGTGTGTTAAAAATTTACTGCGAGCTTTAAGCAAGGCATTGCGTCAGGCCGTTGGTAAATACGTCTTTGGGTAATTTTCGACCAATAAAAACCATTTTATTGTAAGGTTTTTCTTTGGGGCCCCACAGTTTGCCCGGCTCTGCCCCCATGAGCATGTGAACGCCCTGAAATAGCATTCTTTGTTTGACCCCCTTCATGTACAGGATGCCTTTGTAGCGATACAGGTCGGGACCAAAAACCTGAACCATACCACTGAGGAATTCTTCAAGGCGTTGTGGATCGAAGGGTTTGCTGGAAGAAAACACAAAGGCACCAATTTCATCATCGTGATGGGCATGATGGTGGTTATGTTCGTGATGGTGTTCATGGTTGCAGTGTGCATCGCACTCATGATCATGGTCATGATCGTGATGATGATCAGCTTGCCCGTCTTGCAGGAATTCAGGATCGATTTCCAGAATGCTGTTCAGGTTGAAGCCGGTTACATCGAGAATTTTGTCAAGATCGGCTTCACCAAAGTGCACGGGCATGATTTGTGCGCGAGGATTCATGTGTACCAGACGATGTTTTAAAGAGGCGAACTCTTCATCGCTGACCAGATCTTTTTTGGAAATCAGGAGACGGTCTGCAAAACCGACCTGTTGCTGTGCTTCGGGTTGGGTATCCAGGGTTTGCATGCCATGTTTGGCGTCTACGACCGTGATGACGGCATCAAGACGGTAGTATTGGGCGATGTCATCATCCATAAAAAAGGTCTGGCAGACCGGACCAGGATTGGCCACACCGGTTGTTTCAATGATTACGCGCTCGAAATTGAGTTCATTGTTGATGCGGCGATTTTTAAGGTCTGTAAGCGTTTTGAGCAAGTCACCGCGAACCGTGCAGCAGACGCAGCCGTTGTTCAGTTCAATGATTTCTTCATCGCTGTCCTGGACCAGTAGTTCGTTGTCGATGCTTTCGGGCCCGAATTCGTTTTCGATGACAGCAATGCGCTTGCCGTGAAATTCGGTAAGGATTCGCTTGAGTAACGTGGTTTTTCCTGCACCAAGGAATCCGGTTAGAACGGTGACAGGAACCATTTTATTGGCTTGTGCCTGGGTAACAGTCATAATTTTGCTTCTTAACTAACATCGCTGGCAGACTTTGCTGCATGACGAAAATTTTTAATATAATCGGGCAATTACATCACAGCTTTCATTATCTGGCAAACATATATCAGTGTCTTTACAAAAAATTGAATCAATTTAGTTGTAAACCCTAATGTTGCCAGTAAAACCTAATGAAAAAGCGTTTTTGTGATGCAACATCCCAAGATGGGGGCATTAATAAAAAATGCAAGGCCTGGGCCAGATGTTGAGTATTAATACGTTAAAGATTGTCTTTGGATTGGTTTTTTGCCTTGCATTGGGCACAGGTGGCCCTGATTTCTGTTTCATTGGAGGTCAAGGAGAAGCCGGTGTTGGCAATCAGCTTTTTAAGCTGGCTACTGATTTCAGGCGCACTGATTTCAACGACTTTGCCACATTGTGTGCAAACCACCAGCAAATCGTGGTGATGACTGTTGACATCAATGCATGCCGTCCAGGCATTGACCGCATCAAGGCGGTGGATAAGCCCTTCTTCTTCAAGGAACTCAAGCGCACGATAAACGGTTGGCGGTTTGGATTTTGGATGAATGAGAAGCATGGCATCAAGAAGCTCATAGGCCTTAAGGCTGCGGGATTCTTCAAGCATGAGCCTGAGTACCTGCTGGCGGATGGGCGTAAGCCGTTTGCCACGAGACTCACAGAGCTGCTCGGCTTCAAGCAGTCGCTGGTCGACCGATTTATGCGAGTGAGAATGGGTATGATTGGAATGCATGAACGTTTTTAATCGTAAAAATAATAAGTTGATATTTCAGGCCAATGTACCACGAAGCGAAAAAAGTATGTCGGCAAGCATAATTTTAATGACATTAGCCATTATTTTATGTTTTAATATGTTATATCATATCATTTGTTGATAATTTTTTTACGTTTATTCAACTTTGCGCAACCGTCATGCAAACCTCATTTACCAGCAACCCTTCCGTTCCTGTCCATACCGCTAAGCCGCGAATTCAGTCTCCATTGCTCGATTCTGCATTGGCAAGGGTGATTCAGGTTGGGCTTTTTCTGGCGCTTATGTGGGCAGTCACCGCTTATGTCATGGGCTGGCTCCCAGGGGTCAGCACATTGGTTTCAGGTATGACCCTGTGAATCCTGTTATCCGCCTGAATGATGTATCGCTCGGGTGGCGGGACAAACCGGTGCTTCAGCATGTCTCGGGGCAATTCAACCAGGGTACGCTTACTGCCATCCTGGGTGCAAACGGGGCCGGTAAATCCACGCTGGTCAAAGGCATCATCAATTTTCTCAAGCCAACTGCGGGCAGCATTGAAATTGCCCGGGCTTTTCGCAAAGAACTGACCTTGCTGCCACAACTTAGTGACCTGGATCGCAGCTTTCCCATTACTACTTACGAACTGGTCGCCATGGGCGCCTGGCGCCGGATTGGGCCTTGGCGACAATATGGCAAGGCAGAACGAGTCCGCATCAGTCATGCGCTTGAAAAAGTAGGTTTGCAGGCGGTGGCCGACCAACTGATTGGCAATCTCTCGGGCGGGCAGCTGCAACGGGCCCTGTTTGCCCGTTTAATGGTGCGTGACGCACAAGTATTGCTGCTTGATGAGCCTTTTGCCGCGGTTGATGAAGATACCTGTGAAGACTTGATGCGCATTATTTTGAACTGGCATGCCGAAGGGCGAACCATTATTGCCGTTTTGCACGATGTGGACAGGGTCAGGCAGTGTTTTCCCGATACGCTTTTATTGGCCCGACAAGTTGTGGCCTGGGGTAAAACCGCTAATATCCTGACCGAAGAAAACCTGCAGCAGGCCCGTCGCCTGTCCCTGGGGGGGTTCTAATGGGCTTATACGATATTTTCCTGTCCCCATTTGTTGAATTTGGGTTCATGAGCCGGGCCCTGTTTGGTGCTGTTTTCCTGGCTGTGGCAACCAGTCCACTAGGCGTGTTTCTTATTTTGCGGCGCATGAGTCTGGTGGCTGACGCTATGTCACATGCCATCTTGCCCGGGGTGGCGGCAGGTTTCCTGATTGCCGGGGTCTCTTTAACGGCCATGTTGGTGGGGGGCATATTAACCGGTTTGCTGGTGGCCCTGCTAGCCGGTATGGTGTCACGGCTTACTTCCCTCAAAGAAGACGCCAGTTTTGCCGCTTTTTATCTTATTTCCCTTGGGTTGGGTGTGGTGTTGCTGTCCCTGAAGGGGTCCAATATGGATTTGCTGCATGTGCTGTTTGGTTCCGTGCTGGGGCTTGATGACCAGTCCCTGCTGTTTATCATGGTGGTTAGCAGTCTGACCATTCTGCTCCTGTCTTTAATTTACCGACCCTTGATTATCGAGTGCCTTGATCCTGGCTTTCTGCGTTCAGAAGGGGGGGGCGGGTCATTAATTCATATGCTGTTTCTGATGCTGCTGGTGGTGAACCTGGTGGCCGGTTACCAGGTGCTGGGTACCTTGATGGTGGTGGGCATGATGATGCTGCCGGCCGCCGCCGCCCGATTTTGCGGACGCACGGTTGGCAGGCAGCTGGTGCTGGCCGCTGCCATTGGAGCCTTGTCAGCCTATGCCGGTTTGCTGGTTTCCTATCATTACAGCGTACCCGCTTCATCGGCCATTATTCTGGTTGCCGGCCTGTTTTATATTTTGGGCTTGATGTTTGGTCGGCACGGTGGCGTTATTCGCAGTCACATTCGTTTTTTTAATTAATAACAGGATCTATTCATGAAATTCCAGACGTACCTGAAAGGGGTTCCCGCTATGGTGTTGGCGGGTTTGTTGGGCAGTGCCTTGCCCGCCCATGCCAAGGCTCCCATCGACGTGGTGGCCAGTTTTTCCATTCTGGCGGATATGGTGAAAACGGTGGGTGCCGATCAGGTTAATGTGGTTTCGCTGGTGCCTGCCGATGGTAATTCACATGAAGTTGAGCTGACGCCTCAGGAGATCAAAAAAGTTTCCTCTCCCGAAGCCAGGTTGTTGTTTGTCAACGGGCTTGGTCTGGATAGCTGGACAGACCGTTTGTTGGCTTCCTCGGGCTTCCAGGGCAAGGTGATTGTGGCCAGTGATGGCGTGAAAGTGCGTAAACTGGATGAAGAATCCGGTCATGAGGCGCATGCGCACGAAGATGAGGAGCATGATCATGCCGAACACGAACACGAACACGAACACGAACACGAACACGAACACGAACACGAACACGAACACGAACACGAACATGCTTCTGGGCATGGGCACGATCACGGGGAGTTTGATCCGCACGCCTGGCAGGATCTGGCCAACGGGCAGGTTTATGTTCGCAATATTGCCCAGGCTTTGTCGCAGGTTGACCCCGAAAATGCCCCATTGTACGAGCGCAATGCCCAGGCTTATATTCAGCAGATGCAGGCGCTTGATAAACAGGTTCGCAAGGCCATGGCAGACATTCCCGAGGGGCGCCGGAAAATCGTGACAACTCACGATGCCTTTGGTTATTTTGCTGATGCCTATGGGCTTGAAGTGATTGCTCCATTGGGTATCTCTACGTCGGCCGAGCCTTCTGCCAAGGCGATTGCCGAGGTCATCAGGCAAGTCAGGGAGCAGCAGGTACCTGCCGTGTTTCTGGAAAATGTGAAAAATAATAAATTGCAGGATCAGATTGCCAAAGAAACGGGCGCAAAAGTGGGCGGGATGCTGTATTCGGATGCCTTGTCCTCAACCGGTGAAGCCACTTCTTATCTGGGGATGATGCGTAGCAATATCCGGGTGATTACCGAGGCGATTAAATAATCATTTTTTGCGTTTGGCCCTGGGGTGTGCCTGGTCATAGGCGTTGGCCAGGTGCTGGAAATCCAGCCGGGTATAAATTTGCGTGGTGGATATATTCGCATGACCCAGCAGTTCCTGCACCGCGCGCAAGTCCTGGGCCGATTGCAACAGATGGCTGGCAAAACTGTGGCGTAATACATGCGGGTGGATCTGGCCGGGCACATCTGATAGCTGGGCAAATTTTTTCAGTTGCAGTTGCACCACCCGTGGCGAGATGCGTGCGCCGCGTTCTCCTAAAAAAAGGGCGTTTACATCGTTTTCAGGCGTGGCCGGTTTCAGCAGCGAAGGCCGGGCCTGCAGCCATGTTGAAATGGCTTCCTGTGCTTTCCTGCCTAAGGGAACCAGCCGTGTTTTATTACCTTTTCCCTTTACGGTTAATTCCTGTTCTGGCAGGTTAAGCCAGCCGACTGACTCATAATGGTCTTTTTTAATGTAATGCGTGTCCAGTTGCACCAGTTCGGCCAGGCGCAGGCCGCTGGCGTAAAGCAGCTCGAACATGGCCTGGTCGCGCAGGTGGACTGGATCGTTTTGCAGGTTTCTGGCCGGATGATCCAGCAGGGCCTGGGTTTGCTCTACCGATAATGCTTTGGGCAGGCTTTTGGGCACCTTGGGGGTTTTGACATTTTTGGCTGGATTGACGCTTAATTTGGCCAGTGGTACCCACCAGGCATAAAAACCGCGCCAGGCAGACAGAATGCGTGCCAGACTGCGGGGGCTCATTTGGCTGGCATGCAGGCGGGCAATGGCGGTGCGGATTTGCGGGTGGGTGATGGTAGCCAGGTCAGTGTCGGGATATAGTCTTGCCAGCTGTGCCAGGTCTCTTCGGTATGCCGCCAGGGTATGGGCTGAATAACGCTTGTTGGTGTGCAAGTACGCCAGCCATTGCTCCATGGCGGCAGGCAGGCAATGGCGCATTTTATTTGATCAGGCGGCTTAGGCTGGCACTGGCCAGCTGCCCCAGTTTTTCCAGGAAAGCCGTACCCATGTCAGGGGTAAAGTGTTCTTCATGGCAAGAGCCAAAAACCAGCAGGCCAAACGTCCGGTCTTCTGTTCTTAGGGGGATAAGGGCCACCGAAGCGGGTTTTTCTTCCAGCCATTCATGGGCGGGCAGATAGCCTTCAGGACCACTATACGGTTTTTCCAGTGAGTGGGCGTAAGCCTGCAGCCCGGCATCTTCATCAAGCTTGAATTTTTTTGCCCGGAGCATGGGCAGATCCCACAGACGCAGGGATACATCAAGCTGTTCAAAGGCCTGCTTCAGGCTGGCAATAATGCTGGCGGGCAAATTCTGGCTGTTTTTTTCGGCCAGCATCTGCGTGCACCAAAGTGTCATGCTATTGCTGATAGAGGCGTTTGAGTCGGCATTGTGCATCAGTTCAGCCAGCTTCCATTCAAGTGCCTTGCTACGTTTGCGCAGGGTCATGACTTGGCGGGCACCTAAAGAAAGGGTGCGGTCGGCATAAGGGTGCGGAATGGACAGGCTGGCGAACAGCTGGGCATGATCTTCAAAAAATGAGGGATTGTTTTTCAGGAAAATGGCCACTTCATCTGGCTCAAACGTTGTTTCTGACATAGGTTTATTCATCCTGTAAGCAAAAATCTTTAACCAGTTTATCAATATCTACCTGACCTGAAAACACGGTGGTGGCCGGGCCGGTCATTTGCAAGCGGCTACCATCCCATTCAACGGTTAATTGACCCCCCCGGGTCTGGACGTTGACCGGTGAATCAAGCAGGCCCCGACGAATGCCGGTGGCAACGGCAGCGCAAGCCCCGGTGCCGCAGGACAGGGTTTCACCTACGCCACGCTCGTAAACGCGTAGCCGAATCTGGTTGCGGTTGATAATCTGCATGAATCCGACATTGACGCGATTGCCAAAACGGGGGTGGGATTCGATAAGTGGCCCCTGTTCGGCAACGGGGGCGGTATCAATATTGTGAACCAGCTGTACCGCGTGCGGATTGGAAATGGCCAGCACCGACAGGGCAACCGTGCCTGCATTGGGCAAAGGCAGGTTCCAGAGGGTTTCTTCATGCTCTTGGAAGTGGCTCAAACCGTTTGTGTCAAAGGGCAGGGCAACCGGGTCGAAACGGGTAACACCCATGTCAACGGTAACGCTATTGTTCTCTTTTTCTTCAAGCATGATCAGGCCCGTGGCAATTTCTGCTTTGAGCGGGTTGCGACGGGATAATCGTTGTTCGTGCACAAAACACACAAAACAGCGGGCACCGTTGCCGCAATGCTCAACCTCGCTACCATCGGCATTGAAAATGCGATAGCGGAAATCGGCTTCAGGGTGGGAAGGGTTTTCAACCAGCAGAATCTGGTCAGCACCGATGCCAAGCTGGCGATGGGCCAGGGCACGTGCCCGTTCCGGGGTCATTTCAATGGGCTGGCTAACGCCATCGATAACGATAAAGTCATTGCCCGCGCCATGCATTTTTGTAAATTGCCAAATCATAGGTGCCTGATGCATAAAAAAACCAAACTCATTATGGACTGAAAATTCCGGCTGTGCGGTTTTGTAACCGGGTCTGTATCAATAAAATTTTTCCTCGCCGTTGGGGCGGGTCTTGAAACGGCGATGGACCCAGTAATACTGGCTGGGTTCTTGCAGGATCCATTGCTCGAGCAAGTGGTTGATGCGAGTGGTTGCCGCTTCAATACTTTGTTCTCCGGGAAAATCTTGCAGGGCAGGCAATACCTGGACATGATAGTGGCCGGTTGCCGGATCCCAGCGGCTGACAATGGGCACCACTGCCGCATGCCAGGATTTGGCAATTTGTGCCGTGGTGGGCAGGGTGGCGGCGGGAATATTGAAAAACGGCACGAAAATGGAACCCTTGCGGCCAAAATCCATGTCGGGCAGGTAGTATACCGGTGTGCCTTCTTTCAGGTGGCGCAGCATGCCACGCACCCCTTCTTTGCGGCTGATCAGGTGAATCTCGTTGAAGCGGCCGCGTCCTTCACGAACAATATCGTCAATGTCCGGGTCGTGCTGCGGTGTATACATGGTAGCCGCTTTTTTCAGTGACATGGAAAGACGGGTAGCGGCGGCATCAAGCGGCACAAAATGGGGGGCCAGCATCAGGATGGGACGTTTTTCCGCCAGGAGCTGCTCTATGTGTTCAAAGCCCTGCATATGAATGGTTGCCAGGATGTCTTCCGGTGAACCGAACCAGAACAGGCCGCGATCGACAATGGATTGGGCCAGGACGCGGAAGTGCTCTTTTTGCCATTGTTGGCGCTGCTGGGCAGAAGCGTCGGGAAAACACAGTTCCAGGTTTTTGCGGACAATAGCGGCCCTGCGCTTCATGATAAGGGGTGCCAGGACACTGAGCAGCCAGCCAAGTTGTTGGCGTCGCTTGTGTGAAGTGTTGCCAAACCAGTTGAAGATGGCATCAAGGAATTTTCTTTTGGTGGATTTCATGCAATTGGAAAAAGGGCGATATAAACGCAAGGAACCATAAACAGGCAAGGTTTTAATATGGTTTTAATAAAAAAACAATTTAACACAAGCTGCAATTGGATGGAAAGGTAAGGGCCCTGAAACGGGAACCGGAGATGGACAACAGACATGCCCGGGATCGTCTTGGGCCGTTTTTTAACTATTTGCAAAAAATCTGTGAAGTAAATAGGGGCTTTGCTTGGAAAAATTGATAAATGTTTTAAAATGACGGCAGTCGCTGAGTTAACCGACAACTTGCGGGGCGACATGAACCCGTTTCATAAAACACCGCTAAAGCGTCGCGCCTTTGTTATTTCATCTGAAATAAGGGTGCTACGCGTTCTTACTTCCAAAACGTCGGAGTTTCTGACATTAATAAAAGGACGCTGTTAAATGGCTCAAAACGATTTTTTATTTACTTCCGAGTCTGTTTCTGAAGGTCACCCCGACAAGGTGTCTGACCAGATTTCCGATGCCATTCTGGATGCCATTCTTACCGAAGACCCGACGGCCCGGGTTGCTGCCGAAACCTTGTGCAATACCGGCCTGGTCGTGTTGGCCGGTGAAATCACGACAACGGCAAACATTGATTATATCCAGGTTGCCCGCGATACGATTAAACGCATTGGTTACGACAATACCGCTTATGGTATTGATTATAAAGGTTGTGCCGTGCTGGTTGCCTATGACAAGCAGTCACCCGATATCGCCCAGGGTGTCGATCGCAGCCCTGATGAAATCCTTAACCAGGGTGCCGGTGACCAGGGCTTGATGTTTGGTTATGCCTGCGATGAAACGCCCGACCTGATGCCCGCCCCTATCTGGTATGCCCACCGTCTGGTCCAGCGCCAAAGCGAATTGCGCAAAGACGGCCGCCTGCCATGGTTGCGTCCTGATGCCAAGTCACAGGTTACCTTCCGCTATATCGACGGTAAACCGGCAGAAGTGGATACAGTGGTGTTGTCTACCCAGCATGCCCCTGAAATTTCACAATCTTCCATTCGCGAAGCGGTGATTGAAGACATCATCAAGCCTAGCTTTCCTGAAGGCCTGATTACCCCCAAAACCAAATTTCTGGTGAACCCTACCGGTGTTTTTGTGATTGGTGGCCCGCAGGGTGATTGCGGCTTAACCGGACGCAAGATTATTGTGGATACCTATGGTGGTGCCTGCCCGCACGGTGGCGGTGCCTTCTCGGGTAAAGATCCTTCAAAGGTAGACCGTTCGGCCGCTTACGCTGCCCGTTATGTGGCCAAGAATATTGTGGCTGCCGGTCTGGCACGGCAGTGTCAGGTGCAGCTCAGTTATGCGATTGGCGTGGCTGAACCCATTAATATCACGGTTTATACTGAAGGCACTGGTGTTATTCCCGATGACGAAATCGCCTTGCTGGTGAGTGAGCATTTTGACCTGCGTCCACGCGGTATTGTGCAAATGCTGGATCTGTTGCGTCCTATCTACAGCAAAACCGCTGCTTACGGTCACTTTGGCCGCGCCGAGCCCGAGTTCAGCTGGGAAGCCACCGATAAGGTCAATGCACTGAAAAACGCCCGGTAACGGGTTCATGCAAAAAGTGTCTTGCCATCTTTGGTGGCGAGGCACTTTTTGAACTTTCAAGAACGCGTTTGGGGTAAACTATTCCGAACATTTCCGAGGGGCGCTGCGACAGTTTTCCTGTTGTGCATGATTGGGATCATGTGCTTAACAGTGCAATCTGCCAGGCTCGGAATACATTTTTTTCATGTAACGGCGCTCATCATTAACCTGCTTTGTAGTTGATGGTGAGATAAGCTCGCATTCATTACCAAAGCAGCATTTATTGGATTTTTTACAATGACTACTGCTGATTATAAAATTGCTGATATTTCCCTGGCCGGCTGGGGACGTCGTGAATTAAGCATTGCCGAAACAGAAATGCCAGGTTTAATGGCAACCCGTGAGGAATTTGCCGCTTCACAGCCCCTGAAAGGTGCCCGTATTGCCGGCAGCCTGCACATGACCATTCAAACCGGTGTCTTAATTGAAACCCTGGTTGCCCTGGGGGCCGAGGTGCGCTGGGCGTCTTGCAATATTTTCTCTACCCAGGACCATGCCGCCGCCGCCATTGCCGAACGCGGCATTCCCGTATTTGCAGTCAAGGGCGAGTCTCTTGAAGAGTACTGGCAATATACCCACAAAATTTTTGAATGGCCAGGCGAGCAGGCCAACATGATTCTTGATGACGGTGGTGATGCCACCACTTTGCTGCACCTGGGTGCCAAGGCCGAGAAAGATATTTCCGTACTGGCCAATCCAGGCAGTGAAGAAGAGCGTGTGCTGTTTGCCGCCATCAAGGCAAAGCTGGCCACAGACGCTACCTGGTACTCAACCCGCCTGGCACAAATCAAGGGCGTAACCGAAGAAACCACCACCGGCGTTCATCGCCTGTACCAGATGTCACAAAAAGGCGAATTGCAATTCCCCGCCATTAACGTGAACGACTCGGTCACCAAGTCCAAATTTGACAACCTGTATGGCTGCCGTGAATCCCTGGTTGACGGTATCAAGCGCGCCACCGATGTCATGATTGCCGGCAAAGTGGCTGTGGTGGTGGGCTTTGGTGATGTGGGTAAAGGTTGCGCACAAGCTTTGCAGGCCTTGCGTGCCCAGGTATGGGTTTGTGAAATTGACCCGATTTGCGCCTTGCAGGCTTCTATGGAAGGCTATAAAGTGGTCACCATGGACGAAGCCGCCGATAAAGCCGATATTTTCGTAACGGCTACCGGTAACTACCATGTGATTGATCGCAGCCATATGGAAAAAATGAAAGACCAGGCTATCTTGTGCAATATCGGTCACTTCGACAATGAAATTGACGTGGCAGCGGTAGAAGATCTGCAATGGGAAGAAATCAAGCCCCAGGTTGATCACATTATTTTCCCCGATGGCAAACGCATTATTTTGCTGGCGCAAGGCCGCCTGGTCAACCTGGGATGTGCAACCGGCCATCCTTCTTTTGTGATGTCCGCGTCTTTCACCAACCAGACCATTGCCCAGATCGAACTGTTCACACGCACCGATGCCTATAAAAAAGGCCAGGTCTATGTGCTGCCCAAACACCTTGATGAAAAAGTGGCTCGTCTGCACCTGAAAAAACTGGGTGTACAGTTAAGCACGCTGTCACCACAGCAGGCTGACTATATCGGGGTTTCTGTAGACGGTCCCTTCAAGCCCGATCATTACCGTTATTGATCAGGAAAAACAGGCAATCCGGCTATCCTGAAATATCCGGATTGCACATGCGTTACTATGGATTTATTGTATAAAAGCGGTCGTTAAGGCAGCTTCCCGATCCCGTTTTCTGGAGCAACAAATGTCATTAATACTTACCTGGTTGTTGCAGGCATTGGCGCTGATGGTGGTTGCCTATATCTTGCCCGGTGTTACGGTTGCAAGTTTTGGCTCGGCTCTGGTGGCCGCTGTCATATTGGGGCTGGTCAATACCATTATTTATCCTGTCCTGGCATTCCTTACCATTCCCATTACCGTTGTTACCCTGGGCCTGTTCCTGTTTATCCTGAATGCTTTGTTATTCTGGCTGGCCGGCTCTATTTTCAATGGGTTCCAGGTAACTGGTTTCTGGTGGGCACTGGCCGGGGCATTAATCTATAGTATTATTTCAGGGATCCTTTTAAGTCTTTTGAATTAATATGAGTTCGTTTTCCAAAGAGTCATTCAGCCTGGAGTTTTTTCCGCCGCGAGACCAGGCAGGACGTGAGCGTCTGGTGGCTACGGCCAAGCAGTTGCAAATTATCAACCCGAATTATGTCAGCGTGACTTTCGGGGCCGGTGGTTCAACCCGCGAAGGGACGGCAGAAACGGTGCGGTTGTTTTCCCAGATGGGTTACGACGCAGCCCCGCACTTGTCATGCATAGGGGCTGATAAGGCCAGCATTTGCCAGATTCTGGATACCTACCGTGCTGAAGGGATTCGGCGTCTGGTTGCTTTGCGTGGTGATTTGCCTTCGGGTATGGGGATGGTCAGCAGCGACTTGCGTTATGCCAGAGACTTGGTGGCGCTGGTTCGCGAGCATTCCGGTGACTGGTTTCATGTCGAGGTGGCTGCCTACCCTGAAATGCATCCGCAGGCACAGGGGTTTGAACAAGACGTTGACCACTTTGTGCAAAAAGTCCGGGCAGGGGCAGACAGTGCCATCACGCAGTATTTTTTCAATGCTGATGCCTATTTCAGCTTTGTCGATAGCGTGCGTGCCAAGGGTGTGGATATCCCGATTGTGCCGGGTATTATGCCCATTACCAATCACACGCAACTGGTGCGTTTTTCACAAATGTGCGGTGCTGAAATCCCGCGCTGGATTCGTTTGCGGCTGGTCGAATTTGGTGACGATAAACAGGCCATCCGCCAGTTTGGTGCAGAAGTAGTCACTAAATTGTGCCAGGAACTCATTGACAACGGTGCGCCCGGCATTCATTTTTATACGCTTAACAATGCCGAAGCGACCCTGTCTATCTGGGAAAACCTGAGTTACTGATTTTGGTTCGGCACGATTTGTTTTTTAAGAGACACCGGTTGAAAGACCGGTGTCATGTTGACACCCCTTTGAATAATGGGGCTTTTCGTGCAATCCGGTGCCAGTTCGCGAATCCAATTATTTAAGTGGTGCATGCAGCCCGGATGGCGTCAGGATATAGTCAAGCGGGATATCGTGCGGCTCGGGGGTATAAGGTACGGTAATTTCGCCTTCATCCCAGGCAATGCCGATTTTGATGAAGGTATGTCCTTTTTCGTGCAACTTTGCCAGGGTACGGTCATAATAGCCTTTGCCGTAGCCAATCCGGTGTCCATCACGGGTAAATCCCAACGTGGGCACCAGTATAATATCGGCAGGCAACGATTTTTCACTTAACTGCGGCTCGGGTATATTAAATTTACCGGGTTGTAACGGTGTTGTTGCCGTCCATCGGTAAAATTCCAATGCGCTGTCCGGTTTTGTAATGCGGGGCAAGCTAAGTTCATGGCCTTGCCGGTCCAGTTCGGTTAGCAGGGGGATCAGGTCCGGTTCTTCTTTGATGGGCCAGAATCCGGCAATCTTGCATGTGGGTTGCGGATGTTCGGCGGCAAACTGGCTGAACCACGTCATGAAGTGCTGCCGTATTTGCTCACTGTATTTTTCACGGGTTAATGCCGTCAATGCCTGGCGGGAAGCCGTTAGCCATTTGCGTATTTCCTGATTGTTCATTCGTGCGGATCGGGTTAAGTTCATAGGTACCGGTTTTGGGGATCAAAATGACAGAAAGTAATCATTCAAGAAAAACAAGAATAACACGTTGGGGCATTTTCAAGAAACAGGTACCCCGTTGGCAGATGGGCCTGCTTCCATTGCTGTTATTGTTAAGCGCCTGTGCCGAAACGTCTACCTCGGCTGCTGAAAAGAAAACTGAAGGCAAGCTTGCATCATCCGTGCAGCAAGCTTACGGCCCGCCGGCGCAAGTACCAGCCGCCGCACGCAATGCCGTGATGGCGGCCCATGAGGCCATGCAGGCAAAAAACTGGGCACAATTGCCGGCACTGGCCCAGCAGGCCCGTGCCGATCAGGAACTGGGTGAGTACCCCATGTTCTGGTACTTGCGCAACCAAATAAGAAGCCGCTCCGAATCGATTCCCGCGGGTGAAATTCTGGCTTTTCTTGAAAAAAGCCAGAATCCTTATTTGCATGAGCGTTTGAAAGCCGACTGGATACTGGAAGCAGCGCGCACTGGGGACTTTGCTACAGTGCGTCAATTAGGCAATGTGGATTTGAATAATTCACAGGTGAATTGTGCCATTTTGCATGCCCGGCATATGGGTAACAGCCGTGTTGGCGCCAGCCAGGCACTAGAGGCCTTCAGGCCTGGCAATGCCTGCTGGGACATGATGAGACAGCTGTCTGCTGCCAAGGTGCTGCAATGGGAGCACATCCAGCCCCTGTTGCGTGATGACATCGAATATGACAATAAGGCAAATGCCCGGCGTTATGCCGCCATGCTGTTCAGCCCCGCGCAAATGAAGGATTACGATGCCTTCATGGCCAATCCCAAAGCCTGGTTGTCAGGTCAAAGCGGCAAGGCACAAAGCCGGGAACAGGAAGAATTAAGAGCGCTGGCATTCAGCCGTCTGGCCCGACAAGATCGTGAGGGTGGTTATGCGTTTTTGCAAAGTACCGGTAATACACTGGTTTCCGCTAAAAACCGGCAGTGGATCCTGACCCAGTTTGGCCTGGTGTCCGTATTGAACCTTGAAGACCGCTCGGACCAATGGTATCGGCAGGCCGGAGAAGGCTTTCGTTTAAGCGAATATAACCATGCCTGGCGAGTACGGGCGGCCTTGCGCCAGCCAACCATAGACTGGCCCTGGGTGGCTAAAACTATTGGCATGATGCCGCCAACGCAACAGCAGGAGCCCGTCTGGACATACTGGCAGGCCAGGGCCCGGCAAGCCATGGGTAATACGGCGGCTGCCCGCAAGGGCTTTGAAACGGTTGCCAATGAGGATCATGGTTTCTACGGGCAACTGGCTACCGAAGCCCTGGGTCGCAAGATTACGCTGCCACTGCAGGCATCTGCCAGCAATGCTACCGAACTGGCGCATATCAAACAAAACCGGGGTTTGCAGCGTGCTGTCAGCCTGTTTAATTTAGGCTGGCGCCCCGAAGCGGTTGCCGAATGGAATTTTGCCATCAAGGGCTTGAATGACCGGGAACTGATGGCCGCTGCTGAATGGGCCGCTCAGGAAAATGTCTATGACAGGGCCATTAATACCTCTTTGTTAACCCAGAGCGATATCAACTTCAGGCAACGATTTCTGGCGCCCTTCGAGGGCAAGGTGGGCCAACAGGCCCGGAATGTGGGGCTTGACCCTGCCTGGGTATACGGCCTTATCAGGCAAGAGTCCCGTTTTGTGCCGGTAGCCCGTTCGCGGGTGGGGGCGGCCGGTTTAATGCAGGTTATGCCCGGTACGGCAAAAATGGTCGCCAAAAAAATTGGCATGTCGGGTTTTTCAATGAGTGACGTGAATGAGTTTGATACCAATACGCTGTTGGGCACGTCTTACCTGAGCATGGTTAAAAATGACCTGGATAACTCCGAGGTTTTGGCCACGGCAGGTTATAATGCCGGCCCTAACCGCCCCAGACGCTGGCGTAAAAGTTTATCGGGACCGGTAGAAGGCGCTATTTTTGCCGAAACCATTCCTTTTACCGAAACCCGGCTTTACGTTAAGCATGTCATGTCCAACGCCACCTGGTATGCCACCCTGTTTACAGGGCAACCGCAATCATTGGTGCAGCGTCTGGGTACGGTTACGCCATAGTTTTTGGAAATATTTTAAGTGTTAAATAAAAAAAATAATTGCCTGGACGGCCTGGCGGTTTATATCGTGGGTGGTGCGGTACGTGACCGCCTGTTGGGCCTTCCTGAGGGCGATAAAGATTGGGTGGTGGTGGGGGCCAGCCCCGAAGACATGAGCGCACGCGGGTTTATTCCCGTGGGCGGTGACTTTCCAGTATTTTTGCATCCTCACACCAAAGAAGAATACGCATTGGCCCGCACCGAAAGAAAATCAGGGCGCGGCTACCAGGGATTCACGTTTTATACCGGCAAGGATGTCCGCCTTGAAGAAGACCTGAAACGGCGTGATTTAACCATCAATGCGATGGCGCAAGACAGGGAAGGGAACATTATCGATCCCCTGAACGGGCAGGCAGATTTGCAGGCAGGTGTATTCCGTCATGTGGGTGATGCCTTTATCGAAGACCCTGTCAGGGTTTTGCGGGTGGCCCGTTTTGCGGCACGCTTTACGCGGTTTGTGCTGGCAGAAGAAACCCGCCAGTTATGCCGTCAGATGGTTGACAATGGTGAGGTGGATGCCCTGGTGCCCGAACGGGTCTGGAAAGAAATTTCCCGGGGCATGCTGTATGAAAAACCGTCCCGGATGTTTGCTATGCTGGCTGATGTCAATGCGTTGCCGCGCGTCATGCCGCAATTGGTCTGGAATCCGCAGATAGCTGCCTTGACCGATGCCGCCCAGGCATGGGGCTTACCATTGCCATCACGTTTTGCGCTGGTGTGCCTGGGCTCTCCGGAAGTGCAAGCACTGGGCAAACATTTGCGCGTACCCAATGATTGCCTTGATTATGCCCGATTGTTGCCACTGGTTTTGCTGGGGCTGCAAGCATGGCAGGCGCAGGAAAATGAACATGATTTGCAAAAGGCGGATGATATCGTTGGGCTTATTGAGCGTTGCGATGGCCTGCGCAAACCAGAACGTTTTATGGATTTGATACAGGCCGCGGCATGTGCTGGCAAAACCGGTTTTCCCTTGCCGGATACCGCAGCCATACAGCATGGTGACGTTCCCGTTGCTTTCTGGCGTATTTGCCTGGAGCGGGCAAAAGATATTGATGCCGGTGCCATTGCGAGGGAATACGCAGGGCAAGCGGCTCAAATAAAAGAGGCCGTCAGAAAGGTCCGTGTTGAATCGGTTTATGAGTATTTAATTCAATCTTAAAGGGTGTGGCGACGGTCGGCCCGGGTGAAGCCCAGCAGGTCTTCGCCAATATCAACACCGATCGCCAATACCTTGAACAGTTCCCCCATTTCTGCCTCGGAAACCAGTTTTTGTACTGGGGCAATTTCTTTGGCATAGCGTGCCACGTCTTGCGGGTCCAGTGCTGCCAGCAGGTCCATCAAGCCGCAATTAAGCAGGAAATTGGCCTGGGAGGTATAGCCCAGCACTTCAAGGCCGCTATCCAGGGCGGCATCGGCCATGGCCGTAAAATCAACGTGAGCGGTAATATCCTGGATACCGGGGTAAATTAAGGCGTTGTCGTGGGCGTGATGGCGCAAGTGGCACATCAAAGTACCCTGGCTGCGTTGTGGGTGATAGTATTCCTTTTGCGGAAAGCCGTAATCAATCAGAATGGCCACACCTTTCTTTAGCCAGTTCCCCATCTCATGAATCCAGGCCTCTGCCTGCAGGTTTACTTCAGAAGCATAAGCAGGAAAAACCGGCATGCGGGCAGTGATTTTTTCTGCCATTGCCGCGTTCGCAGGCTGTTTAAGCCAGGTAAATTCCCCTGCCTTGTTCAGGGAGACATGTTTTTCCGCCAGGGAGCCGTCTTCCTGCCATTCAAACAGATTGACGGGCATGGCATCCAGTACCTCATTGGCAATCACGCAGCCTTCAAAGTGTTTGGGCAGGGCATCAAGCCATTGCACCTGGCCGTTAAAATCAGCCAGTTTTTCCTGTTGCCGGCTTTTCAAATCGGCAGATAATTCAAGTATGAAATATTTGATAGCAGGGTTATTGAGCGTGGATAAAATATCATAAGCCAGCTTGCCCGTACCTGCGCCAAATTCAAGAATGGCGGCGGTGCCGCTTGCCTGCAGCACTTGCTTTATTTGCCTGCTTAACGTACGGGCAAACCAGGGGCTTAATTCGGGGGCGGTCGTGAAATCACCTGGTAGTCCTTGTGTTATGGCCTGATTCTGGTAATTGCCCAGTTTGGTATTGCCACTGGCGTAATAACCCAGGCCCGGTGCATACAGGGCTTCATGCATCCATACCTGGAAAGGGATGCTGCCCTGTTGGCCAATCAGCTGTTTTAAATGGGTCGCCGTATGGGTGCTGTGCTCAAGTGAGATGGGGTCAATGTCAGGAAAATGGTTGTTGCGCGAGAAGTGGGACATGATGGTGGAATTAATAAAATAAGCTGACACTATTGTATATAAAACATGTATGCAACAAAGCGCATTACATGACAGCGTTGTAATTGAATGTTTTAAGGGTGATATTGTATTTTTTGATTTTTCGCAAAGCTGCTTAGGTAGATAAGACTTATATTTTCATTTAAGATCTATAATAATAATCATTATCATTTACGATAATTGATCAACGGTGTTATTTTAATAGAGATTTTCTACATGAGAAGCCATACTTTTACCAAAATTTCCCTCAGTGTCCTGGCCGCCTTTTCCATGGCTGCCGTTAGCATACCCATGCTTGCCCAGGCACAAACCAAAGCGACAGCGCAAGTCCAGGCACAGCAAAAAATCGCCATTGAAGATGTCCTGCAAACCTATGCGGCGCAGGCCCAGCAGCTTTATGCCAACAGCGTGAAAGATCTTGAGGCGCTGCAAACGGCCATCAATGCCTTTGCCAGCCAGCCCACCCAGGCTACGCTGGACGCAGCCAAGGCGGCATGGTTGCAGTCACGTGAAAGTTATGGCCTGACAGAAATCTTCCGCCTGTCCGAAGGTCCGATTGATGCAGAAGAAGGTTGGGTGGCAGAGGCCTATGGGGCGCTTGAAGGCCAAATTAATGCCTGGCCCCTTGACGAGCACATGATTGACTACACGCTTGATGCCGATAACAAGCGTACCAGCGGCAATATCATTGATACCATTGGTAAATTCACACCGGGTGGCGAAGAGGCCGCAGAGGTGGATGTGACTGAAATCACCGTTGAAGCCATTACCGAGCTTAATGAAAATGGCGGAGAGGCCAATGTGGCATCCGGCTATCACGCTATTGAGTTTTTGTTGTGGGGCCAAGACCAGGATTACAACAATTTCCTTGAAGACAACATTACCAATGGTGCCAAAACGGCAGGGCAGCGCCCGTTAAGCGATTTCACCAGCGACCCGTTCGCCAAACGCCGTCTGGCTTACCTGCAGGCAGCCACCAACAAGTTATTGGCAGATGTCAAAACGGTAGCCGAAGCCTGGGATGACAAAGTGGATGGTAATAAAGGTTTATACCGTGCCGCTTTCCTGTCAGAACTAAGCGGTAATAATGCCGATAAAAACATTCCCGCTGAAACCGCCCTGCGCCAGGTGCTGGCAGGTATGGGGGTATTCATCAAATCAGAACTGGCTAACGAGCGCATTGCCGTGGCCGTGTTAACACCCAGCGAAGAAGACGAGCATTCCTGCTTTTCCGATAATACCCATCGGGATATCGTACGCAACTATGAGGGTTTCAAAGACGTATTGCTGGGGCAGCTTAATGGCAAAAAAATTGGTCCTGCACCTTATGATGCCCTGGGCCAGGCAGAAAAACAAACCATTGACACTTTAATGGGCAAGATAGAACAGCGTCTTGAGAAAATGGATACTCTGGCAAAAACCAGCATGCATTTTGATTACCAGATTATGCCCGAGCATAAAGAAGAATCAAAAAACATCGTTTCCATGAAAAACGACATGCGTAAACTGGGTGACCAGATGGTTCCGGTGGCATCGGCTTTTGATATCAAGTTAAGTGAAGAAGATGTCACTGATGCTGAAGAAACCCAAATTTAACGTGTATTGATTGATAAGGAACGGGTTGTGGCTGTGCAGATAAAGGGGCTGGTGTTGTTAATGGCTTGCGTTTTGGCCGGTGGCAGTCATGCCGGGGCCTTGTCTGGCATGGCCACCGCGGTTTCAGCCACACCGGCGGAACTATCCAGTGAAGAAGAACAGGACAGGCTGCTTATTGGCCGTTCCTTTTTTACTGTTCCCTGGGTAGCTGCACCCAGTGCCACCACCGCCCGTGACGGGCTTGGCCCCTTGTTTAACAGTAATACCTGTGCCAGTTGCCACCAGGCCAAGATGGCCGGGCATCTGCTGAATGACAAGCATGAGCAAAGCAGGGCTTTGGTGGTCAAGCTGTCGCAACCGCAAAAACATGCGCTGCGCGATAAAACCACCATTACGGTACCCGATCCGGTTTACGGTTCTCAAATTGCCATTAACGGGGTCAGTGGTGTTTTATATGAAGCCACGCCCGGGCTGGACATGCAGGTGAAAACAGTGGTTTTCCCCGACGGCACGGAAGTTGGTTTAAGCTGGCCGGTACCTTATCTGAAACGCTTGAATTACGGGCCTTTAAGCCCCGATACCCGTTTAAGTTTGCGGCTGGCCCCCATGCTTAACGGTACCGGCTTGATAGAGCAGATACCCGAACAGGCCATTCTGGCCGGTGCCGACCCCAATGACCGGAACCGGGATGGTATTTCGGGCAAAGCCAACTGGGTGTATGACCCTTTGCTGCAAGCCTTCAAACTGGGGCGCTTTGGCCATAAGGCAAGCCAGGCCAGTGTCATGATGCAAACGGCCGATGCCGCTGCCCACGATATGGGTTTAACCAACCCTTATTTTCCTGAAGAATTGTGTGGCAGTACCCAGACCGCCTGTTTGCAGGCACCGGCAGGCAGGCCGTCGGCAAGGGGGGAAACTCTTGATTTGCCCATGCACCGGCTGGAAGCCATCAGCTTTTATGTCAACCACCTGAACGGCTCGCCCAAACGAAGAAGTGATGTTTTGCCGCAAGCGCTGGCTGCGGGCAAGGCGCTGTTTCAGGCCGTTGGCTGTGTCCAATGCCATCGCCCCTCTTTTAAAACACAAAAGGGGCAAACCATTTACCCTTACAGTGATTTTTTATTGCACGACCTGGGGCCTGCGCTGGCCGATGCCCGGCCCGAGTTTGATGCACAACCCAATGAATGGCGTACCGCACCTTTATGGGGGAGCGCTGAAAAAGTCCGCCAGGGCTGGCGTTTTTTGCATGATGGCCGTGCCGCCAACCATCTTGAGGCCATTTTGTGGCATGACGCAGAGGCTGCGGCATCACGTCAGGCATTTATGCAGCTTAATGTCACAGAACGGGAACAACTTATCCAATTTCTGGAATCTTTATGAAAAAAGTCGCCGCCGTGCTTACCTTGTTCTGCACAAATCTTGCCTTTGCAGCCCCGGATATTTCCGGGCCGGTGGCTTCCGTGTATGACAGGGTGATCGTGCACAATGCCAACAATAGTGTGCAGGCATGCAATAATTTTAAAGTTAAATTAAATGAAACAAAAGACGGTGCAGCTGCCGAGGCACTTGATACCGTTTTCAAACAATTGCTGCTGTCCTGGAAAAAGGTGGAAGCCAGCTATATGGCGGGTGAACTGGACCATGACTATCTGGATACGCCCCGTTTCATTGATGTGTTTCATAACAGCAATGAAGACTTAAGCGCCATTATGCAACGCCAGCTGGCTTCTTCCAGCCCGCCAGCCAAAGCATTGTTCAAGAATTCATTCAAAACGGTCAATGCCCTTGAGGCCGTGTTGTATGCCGATACGCAACTGTCTGCCCGTGAACTGTCGTTTGCAGCGGTAATGGCTGACAGTATTTGCGGACATTTGCAGGATATTGCCACGGTCTACACCGACCAGCGCGAGGCTTTGCTGGCCGACCCTGAAAAGGCGCTGGCCTTGTATACCCATGCCCTGTCCAACAGTATCTTTACCGGCAAAGAATGGCGCATTGCCGATCCGGCCGGTTTAAGCCGGAAATATAAAGACCAGCCCAATGCCAAACGCAGCGAGTATGCCTTAAGCGGGCACAGCCTGGCTGCCATTGAAGCGGTGTTTGAAGTGCATCAGGCCATGATGGGGCAGCAGGATTATGCCAACCTGGCTGACGTCATCAAAATGTACCAGGCCAATGAACTGGCAGAAGCCATCAATTTGACACTTGAGCAGATCATGCAACAGATTGGCCAGCTTGGGCAGCAGGCGTTTGCCTTCCAGCCCGATTTAACCCGTCCACTCTATGACAGTGCCGGGCAGCTATACAGGCACTATTATGTCAGCCTGCTTAGTGCCTTGCCCATCGTGGGTAAAATCCTGGAAGCCGACGGAGACTGAGCATGCCATGGGATTATGTGCTTGAATCGGGGCAGCGCCTGTTCTGGCTTTACCTGCTTTCTTCGGCATTGATTGCGCTGTTGTTTACCGGTTTCAGGGTGATACGGCAACAGGGCTTTGCCATCCGGCAATATTGGCTGCATCCCAGTGCCTTGCTTGATTACCGCTATTTTTTTGTCAGCTGGTTTATTAAGGTGTTTATGCTGGCCCCCTTGCTGCTGTCGGCCAAAAGTATTGCCTTATGGACATTCCAGCTGGCTTCCCCCTGGCTGTCGCGGCCGGATTGGCATCTTTCTTATGAATCACTGGCTTTGCTTTATACCGCCTGCCTGTTTGTGGCCAGTGACTTCTCCCGTTACTGGCTGCATCGTTGGCTGCATACCAATAAATGGTTATGGCAGTTTCACAAAGTACATCACAGTGCACCGGTGCTGAATCCGCTTACCTTTTACCGGGTGCATCCGGTAGAGAATTTCCTGTTTGGCTTGCGTTACGCGCTCAGTGCCGGTGTGGTGACCGGTTTGTTCATGACGCTGTTCGGGCCTCGTTTAAGCCTCATGACCATCATGGGCAGTAATGGTTTTATTTTTGTTTTTTCTTTGCTGGGCAGCAATTTACGGCACTCCCATATGTTTCTGGGCTATCCGGCCTGGCTGGAACGTGTGTTTATTTCTCCGGCCCAACACCAGGTGCATCACTATAGCCGTTATGCCCGTTTCAATTATGGCGGCTATCTGGCGGTGTGGGACTGGCTGTTTGTCTCTTTAATGCCTTCGGGCAAGGCGCAGCGTAGTGACCGGTTTGGTTTTCAGGCGCAGCAAATGAATGACTATCGCACGATACCGCAACTGCTGTATGCGCCTTTTGTTTCCTGTTATCGTTTATTGAATTATCATGCAAAAAAGAAAACTGTTATTGATCGCCGGACTTCTGATGGGGGCGGCAGCCGCCACGGTGCCGCTGTGGCAAAACCGGGTGCTGGCACAATTACCGGCGCCGGCAGGCCATAATCCTGAAGAGGAAAAAATCGCCCTGGGCCGCCTGCTGTTTTTTGATGTGAACCTGTCAAAAAACCGGACTCAGAGCTGTGCCACTTGCCATGATCCGGCCCGGGCATTTAGCGATGGCAGAAGCAATGCCGGCAAGGGCATGGTATCGTTGGGTGATGATGGCACCTCTTTTGGCAATCGCAATACGCCCACTGCCATGTATGCCAAGTATGCGCCCGATTTTCATTTCAACCAGAAAACCGGGCAGTATGTGGGCGGGCAGTTTCTGGATGGCCGGGGCAACGATCTGGCGGCGCAGTCGGGGCAGCCACCGCTGAATCCGGTGGAAATGAATATGCCCAGTGTGAGCAGCATTATTGAGCGGCTTAAAAACAATCAATACTATCTTGATAATTTCCGTCGCGTTTATGGGGAACAGGTCTGGGATAGCGAGGAAACCGCCTACGAGGCCATGATGCAGTCACTGGCGGCCTTTGAACGTACCAGCCAGTTTGCGCCTTTCAATTCAAAATATGATAAATACCTGCGGGGCGAGTATGAGTTGACGGTGCTGGAAGACCTGGGCCGTACCCTGTTTTTTTCTAACCAGAATGTGAATTGTTCGGTGTGCCATAAGCTGCGTGCCGAAGATGCGCCTTTTGAAACCTTCAGCAATTACGAGTATCACAATATTGGGGTGCCGCGTAATGAAGATGTGGTGGCTTTGAATAAGCTGGCTCAGGATTTTGCCGATCATGGTTTGCTGGAGAACCCGCTGGTAAGCGATGAAGCCATGAAGGGCAAGTTCAAGGTGCCTACCTTGCGTAATATCGCCATTACCGGCCCGTATATGCATAACGGGGTGTTTAAGGATTTGCGCACGGTGGTGCTGTTTTATGACAAATTCAATAATTCCGAGCGCAGTGTTAATCCTGAAACAGGGCAAGCCTGGGGCGAGGCCGAGGTGCCTGAAACCGTGAATTTGAAGGATTTGCGGGCCAATGTGTTAAGCGATCGCAAGGTAGATGCCCTGGTGGCGTTCATGAAGTTGCTGACCGATGAAGAGTATGAGCATTTGCTGGAGCAGGAAGAAGCGGGCAAATAATTCAAGCTTGTATTATTTGTTAATCGTTTGCTTGTTTCATGCGCCGCGTGGGAAGGCATACAACTGTTCCCACGAAGCAGAAAAATTCCCCTCTGTGGAGGGGTGGCAGGCGAAGCCTGACGGGGTGGTGCTTTCCGCACTTAATGGTAATCTCTTCCCTGGAGCTCTCCCAAACGCAAAAAAGCTGAATGATGATGCCGCTTCGGCAGAAGAAACCGGATAAGCCTGTATGCGACCCCTTAATCTTTAATTTCTTTTTGCTGCTTTAGCAGGTGCTTGGCATTTTGTGAAGTAACCACTTTTTTACCGGTTTCCGCTTCCAGTTTTAAACGGGCCTCTTTAGCGACACCACCACCACGCTTGGCAACATCCTTATGATCCGGGAAAGTTTGCGGATTATGAACCTCCGAGATTTCCTTGGTGGATAATTCCGCCAACATATTCAGCACCAGTTCTTTATTGCTCATGTTATCGCGCAGGTTTTCTTTTTTAAGCCCTTTTAATTGTTTGTATTCCCTGGCTGTTTTGCCTGCCCAAGCTTGATAAATAATATCGGTGAGCGTGGCAAACTCCTGCCCTTCTTGCAAACCGTGCTTTTTCCATTCATCAGTTAACTCTTTACGAATTTCAATGCTTTTTAGGCGCTGGTTAATCCAATTATCTGAATAACCCAAACGCTTATAATCATGCATGGCCTGTTCGATAGATAGCTCTGGGTCTTGCAATTGGTCTAAACGCTCGCTACCCACTTGTGCCAGCCATAGCTTAAATGGTTCTGTCTTGGGAGAGGGTATGGATTGAATGAGACGTAAGATTTGTTCAGTATCGACTACATCCGTCTTATAGCGCTTACCATCTGCTGCAACTAATTTCAGTTGGTTAGTCTCACTAACCAACTTACTTCCCTCTGTTATTAGCTTGTTTTTTAACCACTTCCAGTAGTTTCTGACTTTTTTGTAATCAGATTGTTCGGTTAAAACAGCCACTACATCCAGCACCGAGAACCACCATTTTTCTTCTTCTTCATCCCATTCGGTACGAATGTGTTGCGACTCAAAAAGTTTAATCTTATTTTCTGTCATCTGCCTGATTCCCATAAGCCATTCTTACAAAAAAACTCTATTTGAATTTTTCGTGATTTTGGATATTGCTTTGCATGTCTGCCACCTCCCATATTTGAAACTCCTGCGGGAAACAAAAATTGCTTTTGTTTTTGAAGGAAACATGCAAGCCACTATAACCTTCCTTGTTGTGAAGATACCAGTTTTTCAGGTTCAATTCATCCCGCCAGTCATTGAGCAAATCCATGATGTTTTCTTATTTCGCTAACTATTGATTAATTCCCCGTACAACACCGAGGCTTGGGCATAAGGCCCGTTCTCCACACGGGAACGCATAACACTTGAAATGATGGCTATTCATCTTTTTGTCATATTTTTAGTTTATGGTTTTGTAACTAAAATTTTTAGTTGTGAAATTTTTTAACCATATCAATCAGTAGGGAATGGGTGTGTCAGGTGTAAGTTATCCGTGTGTATTGTTTAAAACGCAAAGAATGATGAATGATTATGCTGCGGATGATATGCGTTATGGTGATATGCCAACGTCGGTCCTGAAGCAGGATTTTGGTTTGCATCAGGTATCCCATTTGGTTGAACCTTATACGTTAAAAAGGCGTAACCCCATACCGGATTACCGCTGGCAAAGAGGCGTGTATGAATCTGTGTTGAGTATGGCGGGGCATCGTCAGGACTTGTCAGTTCAGGAATGTACGGATATTCTTTTTAACGAATTCAGGCAATATTCACGCCTGTTTACCCTCTGGGGGCCATACAGTCATTTAATGGGTAAGATGATTGACCATATGCAGCAAAATAGCGGTACGCCTTTTTATAACCCTGCGCTGGATTTGGCGCTACAGGAACGTATTTTGGAGGATAAGTCGTCTGAAGGGCCAGTGCAGGTTATAAGAAAAACCTTAATTGATTTTATTGATTGGGAACGAAAAGAGTTAACTATTGTTGGAAAGGAAAATATTTCTCATTACGTGCGCTCTAATACAAAACTACCTAAGTTTACTGGATTTTGGCCTATATTTGATGGGACAAAAATTACGGTACATGATATTCATGCTTTACATATTAGGTTGAAGTTTTTACAGATAAATGGGAATCGTTTCCATGCAGTTGTTCACTTTGATGGGCAGGATCATTTTGGGTTGGATGTGAATGATATTACACATTCGGTTTATCGGTATTTACCTATTTTCAGGGTTTGGTTTGTTTTGCAGCGTTACGAGCGTTTTGGATTCAGGCCATTTTTAACGAATATGCAGGCGACAGTAGATATTTATGGCAGTCAGGGTGAGTAAAAGGATGAAACGCAAGTTTGGGCTGTTATTGATTGCAGTGTTGACCTATATTTTTTGGCAAGGTATCAGCTACGTTTACCGTTATTTCCAACCAATGGAGGTGGTGGATATTATCAAGAGTAATGAAGGATTTTATGATTATATTATTGTAAAAAATCCTCCGTTGAATGAACATGATTTTATCCGTTGGTGGCAGGAAAATAAAGCGGGTATACAAGTCAGATACGCCATCCCTTCAACCCGTGATGAAAGTGGTTCTTTTACTATTGGTGTTTGGGATATTGGTGAAGGGTATGAGACGGATAAAAGCGGTGAATATAAACCGGTTTTTCCATATCTGGAAAAATATGATCAAACCTGCATTATGGAAATTGTCGGTGAGGAACGTTGTGTAGAAAAAAATAACCGTTATGCCAATGTTGGACGAGCGATTTCAGGGTGGTATTCGATTGAGTTTTCAAGCGGCAATGAATATATCCAGAATGATAAGGGCGAGTTTGTTAAACGTAAGAAACCTGAGCGCTAGGTAATATCCGGCGTCTTCTATAGCTTTATCGGCATATGGCTATTTTCAGGGTTTGGTTTTTTTGCAGCGTTACGCGCGTTTTGGATTCAGGCCATTTCTAAGCAATTTGCAAGTGACGGTGGATATACATGGTGTGAAATTACCGAAATAGACATAAGTCAATGAAACTAAAAATTAAATTCCAATTCCTATTAATTCTGCCCGTTTTCTTTCTTGTCTGGCTTGGCGTTAACTATGGCTACCGTTATTTCCAGCCGATGGAGGTGGTGGATATCCTCCCCGCACATGAAGGATTTTTAGATGCAATCATATTAAAAAATCCTCCGTTAAATGAACAGGATTTTATCCGCTGGTGGCAAGAGAATAAAGAAGAAATACGAACTGTTTATCATATTCCTACGGAGCACCCTGATGTGGGTTTTTACAGCATATCAGTATGGGATATTGGAGATGGTTATGAAATTAATAAGAAAGGCCAACTTAAAGAGGGAGTCAGGTTATCACCATTTGCGGTATATAGCCAAAATTGTTTTTTAATGCTTCCACAAAAAGCACGTTGTCTCAATAAGGAAAATCGTTATGCAGATATTGGTAAAGCAGTTTCTGGATGGCACTATATAAATTTTTCAAGTGGTAATGAATATGTCCAGAATGATAAGGGCGAGTTTGTCAAACGAAAGGAAATTAAGCACTAGGGTAATATCCGGTTTCTTCTATGGTTGCGGAACAATCATTCAGCTTTGTGCAAGTATATGTGATTAAAATAATTAAAAAGTAATAATTTATTATTTTTGTCGAATGAAATTTTTCATACATTAAAAAAATAAAAAAGTCTCTATCTTCAAGCTATATACAACGAAATATTTACCGTGATTTATATATCATTTTGTTTTAAATGTATTTTTTTAGTTTTTATTTATGAAATAATTAAGCTATAAATTATTAGTTATTGTTTTTAATAAGTATTTTTCATTGACAACATTGTTTATGAAATTTTAAATCAATTTAAATGTTACTTTTAAATAAAAATAATAATAATTATTACATATTTGTTTAGATATATAACTAAGCCAATTAAAGGATAAACATGCATAAATCAACGCTCCTCTTTGTTGTCATGGCTTCTTTCTTTGTCATATTTTGCTTTTATTTTTTGTTTTTTCTACCCTCAAAACCAGTCTCGGCCACGGGTTTGAATTCGGTTGTTTATACCTATGACAGCTTGGGACGGCTGATAGGGGCTACCAATCCTAACGGGACATCAAGTGGATATTCCTATGACCCAGCAGAAAACCGGGTTCTTTCAACGGAAAATTAATCACTTGCAGTTTGTTGAGTTATTTTTATAAGGTACGACAATAATGAGTAAGCATTATTATGTTATTTCAATACGTATTTTGGCATTATGTGTAATTGGAATTTCTGCTTCGAACGCAAATGATCTGAATCCTTCCAAGCCCACGCCTTTATCGGGCAATTTAAACATGCCATTGGTATCACCAGACGATGCTGCCAAATATCTTGAGCAGCGCGTTGTTCCTAAAAATGATGAATTAATAATAAGTTCAAAATCCAGTCGCCAACCCCTTGTAAAGCTCAATGCTCAAGCCAAGCTTGGTCATAAATTACCCACTAATAACAAGACCCCATACGGATTTATCAGGGCAGATTTTGCAGTGGCGGATCAGCAAGTCCTCACTGAAAATATCAGACAAGACAAGGCTGCTCTGGGACCTCAAACCATCATCAAAAAACAAGAAGATGTGCCAGTAAAAATTGATGAAAAATTACCTGTAAAGGTTGACAGCAGGTAGTAGTTCATTAGCTGGTTTTTTCATCGTTAGTATGAATCAAGAACACCAATTTGGAAGGGATAGGGATATGACCATCAAATGGAACAGGTTTAACCGTTTGTTAATTGCTATGGTGATAGTTATTGCAACGGGTTTAAGTTCAGTTTTTATCAGCCGACCAGTTCACCCGAGTTCGACAGTTAAAAATGTAACCTATTGATTTGTAAAGAATCGTTTTAAAAACGCTCCACTACAAATTAATTTTTTATTGATTTTCTGTTATCTTCTTTGAAAATGCTTTTATTGTGAATTGTTTCTAGAATTCAGTCAAGATATCTAAAAATGTAATGGCATGCCATTTGTTTATTTAATTCAAATGGTTAGAGCCAAACTGTCGAACTCAGGAGTTCATGCCGCTTCTATTGTTACTCCGCTCACATGCACACCCAGCGCAACTGATCCAGAAATAGCTGCGCTTGCACGGGCGCTTAACTATGATCTTGATTTAATTTATGAGTACGTTTATTACGATATAGATTTTTCACCATCTTTTGGTCTCAAGAAAGGTCCGTTGGGGACATATCTTGATAGAAATGGCAACAACATGGATCAGAATATGTTGTTTGTGGAATTGTTGCGCCAATCATGCATTACGGCTAACTATCGGTATGGCAAAGTGAATATACCTGCTTATGCTGTTGCCAATCTCATTGGCGTGGATAATGACGCAAAACTTTTGTCAGACACTCTTGGAAATGGTGCAATACCAGCTTGCATTCGTTTAAGTCCAGATGGTGAGTGTGTGGAAACAGGCGGGGTCGCTGACACTGTTGAAATACTTATGGCCTGGACTGAAGTCATGCTTGGAGATACAACGTATAGGCTTGATCCTTCATTTAAATCTTATCGATATAATACGCCCGTTGATATTGCCTCTGCTATGGGCTATAGCAGAACAGTATTTTTGAATGGCGCTCTAAATGGGTCTTCTACTGTTGCAGGAATGCCTGCAGGCGTTAATTCCGTTAAAAATATCCATAGTGCCAACATTAATGCCAGTCTTAATACTTATTCTACGGCACTCGCTAACTATATTCGTGCCAATCATCCATCAAGCTCAATGAAAGAGTTGGCAGGTGGAAGAACAATTACACATGATAGCTATGGTTCTACCTTTCCTGCCGCAGGCATAGTATGTATAGAAATTGGGCAGTGTACAGAAACCCCTAATGCTTTGGAAACTGCTTTCACAATTAAAGTTTCTGATAATGGTACATCCTTTTCAATTAATAAGACTTATTATGGTAGCCAAATTGCCGGAAGACGCATAACCCTTAATTATAGTGCCTCAAATCAGCCAGTATTGACTATTGATGGAACAGTAGTTGTTACAGGTGTGGCTACAACTTCAGCAAACCAGATTGTTACGCTGGAAATGTCAACGCCTTATTCCACTCTCTTTAATAATTTTAAAGTTGAGTCCCTGGTGAAGCGGGGAGGAACCTATTCAATTGTGGCTACTGCCGGAGAAACAGGCAGGGATGCACTTACACGTCAGCAACAGCAGCTTGAAGCAGCTGTGGCTGCAGGCGACTCACCTGATTCTGAAGCTGTCTTTGGTGGGGGGCTTGCAACTGTTGCGGCAGCTTATCTCAGTCAAATTAGTGCAGGAGACAAAGTGGCTGCCAATCTGATTGGTTACATCGACGTGCGTCACGGTGCAATGGGAGTGGCAGGATATGATGGTGGGGCATATGTTGATTTTCCTGCCTTGCTTTATGGTTTTTCTCCTAAAAGTATTTCAGTATCGGATTTTGATCAGACCGGTGCTTTTTTTGGACGACAAATTCGTAACGCAACTCTGGAGTCCACTGTTGTTAAACAACTTCAGGATGTTGAGGCTGTTTCTACACCGCGCATGTTTAGTTATTCAAATGCAAGCGGTATAGGGTTTATCCAGGCGACCCCTTCGAATTGGGCTGTTGTGAAGCCAACTTTAATGAATTGGGCAATCGCAGACCTAAATGATATGGAAGCTTTTCTTACGGGGGAAGGCTCAATAGGCAGACAGGCAATCATTCCACAAAATGGGTCTCGCACTGTTAATGAATGGGTCGGTAACGGGTATTACCTACAAAAACAAGCTACTACACCAGACATTAGTGTGCTTCTTGCATCCAAAATTACGGGGGGATACAAAGGAGGTTATGCTTCACAGTTAACTTCTTTTGTTTCCAATACTTGGGATATGGTAACTGCGACAGCACAAAGTGCCTATACTTCATTCCTAAGCTGGGACCCTATTGATCTTTATTCTGGAAATTATATATACGATCATGAAGATATAACGGTAGGGTCCGCTGATTTTCCATTGGGGCTTTCACTTAAACGTAACTATAACTCCGGTAGACGGTCAAGTGAAACGGCTTTAGGTTTCGGTTGGCGACATAATTACATGCTGTCTTCTTTTATTGATAGTGATCCTTACGAGGCTTTTGGCGATCACAATCCGATGGCAGCTGTAACCACATTAGTTGCCAGCTATATTATGAAAGATTTGGAAACGTCCACAGCATCTCCAGCTCTTGTCAATACCGTTTCAGCTTCTCTTGTTGCAAGTTGGCTTATGGATCAGCTGGTGGATAATGCCGTTACGGTAGAAACAAATGAGGGCACCAAAAAATTTACAAAAATTCCAACCGCTTCCGAGGGGTACGAATATGTACCTCCTCCAGGATATGGTTCGACTTTACTGATGGCGGCAAATGGAGTTATTTCCATTACAGATAAAAATGGAACGGTGACAACATTTTCAGCTGATGGGAAAATCCAGTCCTGGCAAGATACAAATAATAATATAGTTTCGTTCACATATACAGGGTCTGGTAATACCAAGAAATTGACTCAAGTTAATAATGGGAAAGGACGAAAATTAATTTTTTCTTATAATAGTGCCGGAAAACTTACAAACGTTTCAGATGGAACCAGAACAGTTTCGTATGTTTATGATGCAGCAGGCAATCTGGTAACGTCTCGTAATACGCTTAATAACGCCACCACTTATACGTATAGTGAGCCGGGTCTGCTCAATAAAATGTATTACCCTTCACACCCTACGACAGCGGTGATGACAAATAATTATGATGACTTTGGGCGTATTAAAACCCAGGCAGATCCATCAGGAAATATTTGGCACTATCTGTTCGCCAATGGTACGCGCAGCCAGGCGGTGTTTGTCAACCTAGTTGGAACGTGAATCATGCCGCCTCTAACGTTTTTTCCTGTTGAATGATCTCCAGGTTTTTATCGGGATTGAGCCAGACTTCTCCAATCGGTTGCCAGTTACGTGTCTGACCTGACCAGCGGGCGGGATTAGCACGTTGAGCCTGTTGGTACAGTTCGTGGCGAGCCCGTAGGATATCCTCATCCTGGCCAGCATGGCGCTGAGCCGGTGTGACATAGCGGAT
>Ga0265295_1001959_pt1 | contig 34349 bp, 18 predicted proteins | sample Munlansysbiofilm_FD_192503 | JGI IMG/M metagenome (GOLD analysis project Ga0265295, IMG submission 192503) | Leachate microbial communities from a municipal landfill in Southern Ontario, Canada - Methane capture system biofilm | ecosystem: Engineered > Solid waste > Landfill > Unclassified ... | reverse complement strand
CACGAAAAGAGTGCAAAGAATCAAAAGGTAAACCACGGCGGGCCAAAACGCCGATTAGAGAAATTTGACAAGAATGGGAAACCAAAGAAAAACACGTACGTTAAGAAAAAGCGGTTTTAAGTTGGCTCTCTAAAACAACAGTTCGTTAAACTTTTATTTTTCTACTTTACTATCCACGACACTTAATTAAAACCTTTGTAGGCACAAAGTGCCGTAATATTTGTAGTAACCCAAATGAAATTTGTAATTGAGGTGCAGAACACCGGAACAATTGTTGTGAAATTACACGAACATATTTACTAGCCCCGAGACGCTTAAAACGCCATGTTAACATTGCGGTGCTCTGCACCTTAACTTCAACTTGTCGCCATTGCTACAAATATTCCGCGACGCTGTCGCTAAAAACAATTCGTATATAATATTTTTAGACTTGGCTGGAATTGAATTGACCACAACTTCAGCCGTGGGATTACAGGTAATAATGAAATTAGGGCTTCAGCTCAACATTCCTTTTTGTCATTACATATTACGGATTTTTGAAAAATAATTTGCCGAACTATTGCTAAAACACCCCAATTAAGATTCTAAGGAAGTAATATCTTGCTCGTAATCGAACTGTAGATCTTCGTGCATTGTGGAAACTGTTTTCTTAATTTTTGTCACTTGACGCATATACAAAGCACCCATGGCATTGGTGGATTGAAGGGAGATTCGTGTTTTCCTAAGTTTTTTACAAAAATAGATCAGCAGCTCAACTTCGGTTGGTTTTAACTTCGAATACTTTATATATTTATTGGTAATCCGCAACGCTTTGCGAACTGCTTTGCGGGCATGAAAGGGTGTTTTGGTAGTTATTGTGGAAAACTCGTCATCAATAACTCCTTTTACATCAGCAATATAAAGTGCCTCGTCGTGCACTTGAAATAGAAGGTAGGATAGTAACTCCTTGTTCTCCTTTTTATATTTCGCTAACTGCAAACACAACTCAACAAGTTGCTCTTGCGAAATATTTTTCAACCCAACTTTAATATCTTTTATTGACGATGTAAGCATAGACTATAATTTCTAACTCAATACTCCATTAAATTTTGGCAAAGTTTTTATTCAGCATAAGATACAATAAATTCAGAACAACTGTGGAACTAAACAATGTACTCTACTCCTCCACAATCTCCTTCACTCTCCCCACCTCGCCCGTTGTTAACCGCACTTTAATCCCATGCGGATGAAAGGGACTTTTGGTTAATATTTGCCGCACTTCGCCCTCGGTTAATTCGCCAGAACGTTGGTCTTCTTTTAAAACAATTTTCACGTAATCGCCAACATGAATCTCACTTCTATTTTGTCCATTCATTGTATATAACCTCTCGATATATTGTTTTATATAACTATTATTCAGCATATTACGCCATTTCAATTTAAATGAAATACTTCGTCTATTATTAAAATAGAACCGTTGGTGGCGAATGTTTAACTAAACATTACGTATTTCCGAAAACCCCACCTTCACTCAGCATGATCTTAATAAATCGTAGAGCATACGTTCTCGCCTTCAACGTTGTTGCAAACAACCGATTAACAAACCACGATCTACATAATAGAGAATGATTTAGAGCTTGTTTAATGCCGTATCAAATAATACGCCCTTTTTCAATTTTACAAAGGAACAATAATTTTCCTATTGGAATAAACATAAATAACTGTAAATTTGAATCCTATACAATAACAAACCAAATAATGATGATAAAAAAATCCTTCCCATACATTCTTCTTCTAGTTATTGCGTTAACAATTAGCTCTTGTGCCACACTTATTTATGGCGTAAAACAAAGCGTTGCAATCCAATCCGATCCTCCGGGAGCCAATGTCTTTATCAACGGTAAAGATCAGAATAAAACAACCCCTTGTATTGTAAAGATAAAAAGAAGACAACCTCGGAACGAGAACTTCGATCGAGAGATTACCTACGAACTTAAAAAAGAGGATTACAATAGTGTTGAAATCAAAGATGAAGGTCGTAAAAATTATTTTGTAGCCATCGCTTCATGGTCATTATACCTTGTTCCCGGCATGATTGATCTTATAACACAAGCCAACAATCAATATAAAAAGGAGCACTCTGCAAAACTCTATCCCATTGGAAAAACAATTTTTAAAACAGATACGGTATTTAAAAGGGAGATTGTGTATGTGAACAAAGATCCAAACACCCCAAAATACATTTTTGAAGGTAAATCGGATATTGATCGCAATATTCCCCAAAATAAGGAAGTAAAATCGCGCCGTTTTGCACTCATAATTGGCAACGAAGACTACAAATCGCAACAACTTGATCTATCCACCGAAACTGATGTAAAATTTGCACGTAACGATGCCAGTGCTTTTAAAGAGTATGCCCAAAAAACGATGGGTATTCCAGAACGAAACATTATTTTCCTACTCGACGCAACCATGGGACAAATGCGTCAGGCAATAACCAAGATAAACGCAATTATTAAAAGCACGTATGGCGAAGCGGAAGTGTTTGTTTATTATGCAGGACACGGACTTCCCGATGAGTTGAATAAAGAACCGCACCTTATTCCGGTGGACGTTTCAGGGAAAAATGTGGATGATGGAATAAAACTTACCGATTTATACGCAAAACTAACAGAATATCCGGCAAAACGAGTTACCGTATTTATTGATGCTTGCTTTTCAGGCGGAGCACGCAATCAAGGTTTATTGTCGGCACGTGCAGTTAGAGTAACTCCCAAAAAAGACAACCTAGGGGGCAATTTAGTTGTTTTCACTGCCAGCAGTGGCGATCAATCGTCGTTGCCTTACGACGACCAAGAACACGGCATTTTCACCTATTACTTGCTGAAATGTATGAAGGAAAATGGACCAAACGTAAACTATATGACAATTATGAACTACTTGAAACAAAACGTGGAACTGGAGTCGGTGCTTGTTAACTCTAAAGAGCAAACTCCACAGGTAAATCATAGTTCCTCTATTGACAAAGAGTGGATTAACTGGACGTTAGAATAACTTCATTCTAAACCCACACTGCATTGCAAGAGGAGTGCTTATGACAATATATAAGATTGAATAACAGCAGATTGCATTTTTTTACTTGCAATAAACTGCGCACAATAAATACTATTTTCTACCTCTTTTTCCCAAAAACAAGCTGATTGATTGTTTGCATTAACTCCTCTTTTATTATTGGTTTTGCAAGGTATCCATCGCATCCGGCGGTTAAAAACCGATCCTTGTCGCCCGACAGAGCGTATGCCGTTGTGGCAACAATTAAGATTTCAGGAAACTCTTTTTTAATCAATTTAGTGGCGGTTAATCCGTCCATTTCGGGCATCTTAATATCCATTAAAATAATGTTAGGACGATGCTTCTTTGCCATTGCAACGGCTTCCACGCCATTCTGGGCTATTAAAACCGTGGCATGCGTCTCTTTTATCAGTTCGGTCATAAAAATTTTATTTGTCTCCTCATCTTCTGCCACCAAAACCGTTATTCCCTGTAAGTTAACGATATAATTCTTATCTAAAACATCGGGGATTTTAGAATCGAGAACGTCTTTGTATGGCAAACTAAAAAAGAAGGTTGATCCAGTATAAGCATCGGATTGAACCCAAATTTCACCTCCCAAAGCTTCGACAAATGCTTTACTTATGGAGAGCCCAAGACCGGTACCGCCAAATTTACGGGTCTCCTCGATCTCTACCTGTCTGAAACGGTCAAAAATCAGTCCCTGATCTTTTTTATTAATTCCAATACCGGTATCGGAGACATAGAATTGAATTTTCGTCTCAACAATTTTATACCCAATTGTAACCGATCCTTGAGAAGTGAACTTTACAGCATTATTAATTAGGTTGTTAATAACCTGATTAAACTTTCCTTTATCCGTGAAAAGAATGGACATTTCATCAGGCAAAGCCAACTCAGCTCGAATTTCAATTTCTTTATGACGTGCATTTTCCGAAAAAACAGATAACGCTTTCTCTATTTCGTAGTTTACGTTTACCTCTTCTTCGTAAACATCAATTTGACCAGCTTCAATTTTAGCAATATCTATAACATCGTTAATAATTGCTAGCAATTGGTCGGATGAGTTTTTAATAATTTGATGAAAATAACTTAGTTTCGTTTGATCGAAATTGGGCTTACACAACATTCGTGTAAAACCAATAATTCCATTCAAGGGTGTTCGGATTTCATGGCTGATATTGGCCAAAAATGCAGTTTTAAGTTTGTCGGACTGCTCGGCATGCTGTCGAGCAATAATCAACTCTTCGTTGATATTTAGGATCTTATAATTACTTTCTGTAAGTTCCTCGTTAATTGCCAAATACTCTTCGTTCTGTTCTTTAAGTTTTCGTTCATTGGCCAACAACAATAGATCATTTTCCTTTCTTAACGTTATATCCTCTTTAATGGCTATAAAATGGGTCAATTTTCCACTACTGTCTTTAACGGGTGATATTACAGCAGATTCCCAATAAAACGCGCCACTTTTAGTTTTATTAACCATTTCACCAGTCCAGTTTTCGCCATTTAAAATGGTGTTCCACAAATCTTTATAAAACTTCTTCGATTGATGACCTGAGTATAAAATTCGTGGTGTATTCCCAATTGCTTCGGATCGAGTGTAACCTGTTATTTCGGTAAATCGAGGATTAACATACTCTATTTTTCCATCCTTATCGGTTATAACGACTATGGTTGGACTCTGTTCAATTCCAACAGAGAGCTTTTGAATTTGATCTTCTGCATTTTTCCGTTCCAACACCTCCCAAATAAGATTTGCCAATCGATTCGCAATTTCAATGTCCGATTGATTATAGTCCGACGCTTTATTCCCCACCCCAAGTACAGCAACAACGCTCATATTTCGAATAATGGGAATGGTTAATATACGATTAATCGTAATATGGTTTTTAGGAAGCCCTTTTTTATGATCAAGATTAATGTAGTCGTTATAAATAACGGGCTTGCGTTTACGAATGCAATCGGCCCATATTCCGGCATGATCTATCGAATACTCCGTTATTTGTGAAATCAATAGATCTCCAAATTCATGAATAGCGTTTGCTGACCAAAGACCAAAGCTCACCTCTTTTTTTGCTTCATTGTAGGGATGGAAGAAACTGATAGAACTCGATGTTAAATTCTCAATTTCGTTTAATGCCGCTAAGATCAACTCATTTTTAGAAAAAGTTTCCACCATTTCAAACAATCGGACTTGAGCTTGTAGAATCTTCTCTTCGCATTTACGTTTTGTTATATCGGTTGCAATAAAGGTTACCCCTTGCGATAATTGATCAGGGATAATTGGTGTTGACGAGATTAAAACGTCGATAATTTCACCGTTCTTGCGTTTCCACTGTGTTTCCACAGTACCATTCCCAGTTTCGGCAATTTGTTTATATTTATTTTCGCCAACCAATTGGTAGGTTTCAAAATTGGGGTAAAACATTTGAGTGTTTTGACCAAGAATCTCTTCCTTAGAATATCCGATCATTTCAAAAAACTGTGGATTTGCTTCCCGAATTACTCTATCGACAGTTACCCCGATTCCTATGGGTGCGGCTCGGAAGATACTGTTAATATGATGATTATTAATACGGATCTCCTGCTCTATTTTATGTCGTTCGGTAATATCTGTCGTAATTACCGCAAATTGATTCTCCTGATTCCGATAGGCTGCTACTTCAAAATATCGATCCAATTCTTTGGAGTAGTTTTCATAGTGCAGCGGTGCTCCTGTTTTAACTACCGATTCGTATTTTTCAATCCAGTATAGTTCCGTTCCCGGCAATATTTCGAGCACAGTTTTACCAATTATATCTGCTCCAATTAATCCGGTTTGTTTTTCAAAACTTGGGTTAACAAAAACAAAGCGATAATCAATCATCTTTCCGGTTTGATCAAAAATGCCTTCATGCACCGCCAACCCTTGCTCCATTTGCGTAACTAAGTTCCGATTGTCCTCTACGCTTTTGCGCAACGCAAGTTCCGCATTTCTACGCTCGGTAATGTCCATTATATGACCCAAAACCCGCACAACTTTGCCTTTTTCAAATATTGGAATTGCTGCAGTTTTTACCCAAGATTTCCGTCCTTTATGCGATGTAAAGGGTACTTCGAGGTCGTATGCAACTCCCTTGTCTATACAATCGTTAAATGCCTGTAAAACTTGATCCCTATCCGACTCATTGTAACATTTAATGCTTTGATTAATTATCCAATTAAAATCTTCCATCGATTCATTATTCTCAAGCTCATGAATCCGATACACCTGATTGGTCCAGGTGATTTTCTGATTTACAGCATTCCACTCCCAGCCGCCAATTTTAGCAAGTTCTTGGGTTTTATCAAGAAGTAGTTTGCTCTCTATGATTCGCTGTTCATCCTTTTTTTGCTGAGTTATATCTCGAAATTCAACCACCCGAACTTGTTTCCCTTTGTAGGGAATATTTCGAGCTTCGATACAAATTGGGAATTCCAGACCATCGTTACGAACCCCAAATGCCTCGTAGGGATCTTGCATGTCGGAAAGAATATTGCTCATTACCAACGCTCTGGAACTTACAGCCATAAGCAAGAGTCCATCCATTCCAACAAGCTCTTCGTACGAATACCCAAACATTTCGGAAAGTCCAATATTACACTCTATAATTACGCCCTTGTCGTGAATAGCAATACCGCCAAACGAAGCGTTATGTAGAGCTTTAAATCGCATTTCGCTCTCTTTTAGTTCTCGTTCAATTGTTTTGCGTTCTGATATATTACGTGTAATATTTAAAATGGATGGTTTTCCTTTATATTCAATGGCAATTGCTTTCACTTCAACATCGATAATAGTCCCATTTTTGTGTTTAAATTGAGTTTCAAATTCAGCGATTCCTTTCTCGTCAATATCTGCTACTCTTTCAGACATCCCCTCCGTCGTATTGTTGACCTCAATTTCATTTGGAGAAATTCTTTTTAATTCTTCTTTCGAGTAACCAACCATTTCGGCAGCAGCAACGTTGAATTCAATAAAACAGGTTAGTTTTTTATTGGGTAGAATTGAAAAAATTGCCAATCCATCCTTATTAGACTCAAAGAGCATTTTATACTTCGCCTCACTTTCTGCCAGAGCCATTTCAGCATTTTTACGCTTCGTAATATTACGGATTATAGTTAAGGCCGAGTCTGCACCAAGTAACACCATTCGAGCATCAAAATAGTGCAATTCATCATTTATATTTGCCGTGTAGGAATATTCCTGGATCTCTTTAGTGCAAAACACCTTTTCGAGTTGTTTCTGTGTTATTTGCGCAATTTCGGGTGAAAGAACTTCATTAACCGACTTGTTTAAAAACTGCTCTGCAGGAAGCAGCAAGATACGCTCGTCCAATGCTTTGTAACTAAGAAACACTCCCTCTCTATTGAACACAAACATCAAATCAGGGATTGCCGACAAAACAGCTTCTGTTTCAAGCAAGCTTTTCGATAATTCCTGTCTGTTTTTATTCGTTTCTGTAATATCTCTAACCGTACAGTGCAACATAGTCTTGCCATTAAGGGTCATTTTAACAAGCAAAACATGGGCATCAAATAACTCGTTATTATTACGGTGATGTTTCCATTCATAATCAGCAGTCCCATTTTTTAAGACCGTTTGCATTATCTCACGAGCAAACTCTTTTGAATTCCGTCCATTTGGCTGTTTTGTCGGAGAAATAGACCATGGATTTAATGCTTGTATATTGCTACTTATCTCAAACCCAAACATTTTATACCAAGCAGCATTTGCTGTTGTGAAACACTCATTTTCAATGTCTAATAAAAGTATGGCATCCTTTGAGTTTTCAAACATAACCCGAAAACGTTCTTCGCTTTCACGGGCAGCAATTTCACTCTCTTTTAATTTTGTAATATCACGAACAACGCCATACATAACCTCTTTTTCTGTATCTGGATGCGAATTCCATGAAAGCCATTTAACACTCCCATCTTTACATATATAGCGATTCTCGAAGTGATAAACATCTTTGCCATCAACAATTGTTGATTTAATATTCTGGGTTGATTCCTTATCGTCGGGGTGCACAAATTCTATCCATGGTTTTGAGAGCATCTCTTGGGTGCTCCAACCTAAATACTGCTCCCACCTGGGGTTCAAGGTTTTAAAATAGCCGTCAAAACCGGCTATACAATGCATGTCTAAACTATTATCGTAAAAAAACTGGTCGGCGCGACCCTCTATTTTACTTTCGATTTTAAACTGTTCAACCTCAGCAATTATGGCCTCCACTATATGTTCGTCAATACTATGCGCATTCAGATCAGTTTCTCCAAGAAGGGTGCGAATTTTATTCTTCAAATTTGTATTTGAGTTTGCTTTAACCATAATCGATCTCTTTTAATCTTCGTCAATATACAACAGAAATTAGTGATTTAAAAACTCTAAAATGAAGTATCTTTCAATTTAAAATGTTCTATAACTGTTTGAGCTTTGTCAGCACCCACGATGGCACTTATAGTGTCTAGGGATTGCATTTTCAGATTATCAATGGTTTTAAATTCAAGCAGTAACTTTTCTATGGTTTTTGGGCCAATTCCTTTTATGGAATCGAGTTCCGATTTCACAAATTCTTTGCTCCGCACCTCGCGATGAAACGTTATTCCAAACCGATGCGATTCGTTTCGAAGATGTTGAATAACCTTCAGCGTTTGGCTATTCTTGTCAATATAGAGGGGAATGGGATCGTTGGGGATAAAAATCTCCTCAAGTCGTTTAGCAATGGATATTAGCGAAACCCGATTCTCAATTTTGAGACTTTGTAACGTTTCATAGGCCGAACTCAACTGACCTTTACCGCCATCGACAATAATGAGATCGGGCAGTGAAGCATTTTCTTCAAGCATACGAGAATAGCGTCGCGAAATAATTTCGCGCATACTGGCAAAATCGTCAATTCCCTCAACCGTTTTAATATGAAATTTACGATACTCTTTTTTGCTGGGTTTTCCGTTTTTAAAAACCACACAGGCAGCTACAGCATTGGTTCCTTGCAAGTTAGAATTATCGAAACATTCGATATGCAGTGGTGGTTTCGACAAATTGAGCTCACGTTGCATTAGCGACATCAGCCGTTCAGTTCTCAATGCGGGATTTGCCTTTTCGGACTGTTTTAACCGTTCAAGTTTGTAATATTTGGCGTTTTTTAGCGACAACTCCAACAGTTTCTTTTTATCTCCTTTTTGTGGAACAATGAATTTCAATCCCTCGATATCCACTTCGGGATCGAAAGGTACAATTGCCTCATTGGACGTACTTTGAAATCGATCGCGTATCTCAATTATGGCCATCTGAAGTATATCAACATTGCTCTCATTGAGTCGTTTGCGTATTTCGAGTGTGTAGGATTGAATAATTGAACCATGGATTACTTTCAAGTAATTGACATAGACAATATTTTCGCTAAGATCAAGGGAGAAGACATCTACATTATTTATGGAAGCGTTTACAATTGTTGACTTGCTCTGGTAATTTTCTAAAAGCAACATCTTCTGTTTTGCCTCTTCAGCCTCTTCAAATTTATACATTTTGGCACAAACATTCATTTGATCTCGAAAATGGGTTATGGCCTCCTTGATATTTCCTTTCAACACATTCCGAACCTGAACAATGGCGTTATTGTAATCGTCCTCGCTTTGCAATGCTTCGCAAGGTCCTTTACAATTACCAATTTGATACTCCAAACAAACTCGAAATTTACCTTCGCTAATATTTTTCGGCGTTAAATTGAGCGAGCATGTTCGAATATAATAGGTTTTGCGCAGAAAATCGATCAAGGTTTTCACCATCCACCCCGATGTAAAGGGACCAAAATATTCGCTGCCATCTTTTACCACATTTCGGGTTGAAAAGAGTCGAGGAAAAGGTTCATTTTTAATGCAAATCCAGGGAAATGTTTTATCGTCCTTGAGCAATACATTGTAACGCGGTTGATATTTCTTTATCAGATTGTTCTCCAACAACAATGCGTCTATTTCGGTGTCAACAACAATATGTTCGATGCGTACAATGCGTTTCACCATTACCCGAACCCTCGCAATATCATGCGTTTTAGTAAAATAAGAGAGCACACGACGGCGCAAGTTTTTGGCTTTCCCTATATAAATAATAGTGTCATTGGCATCAAAAAACTGATAAACACCCGGATTCTCGGGCAACAACGATGCTATTTCTCGTATTGGGATACTCATGATTTGCGCTTTTTTTAAAGAGGTTTAAAAGTACAGAATTTTTCAGAACTTACCATAAAGTGCACTTTTGTAACACAATTTCATTGCAGTTTAATTGATTTCTATTTTTTAATTTTGGTATTGCAATTAACTATATAAAACTTCACCGATATAAAAACAAGTTTTAATCTCGCCTTTATATTCCTGCTTACTGCTTTTGTGAGTTGTACAAACGAAATAGATCCAATAATTACGCCAACCGATGATCCTACACTGCTAAAAGAGACAAAAGGAGGCTGTTTTGACGAGCAAAAATCGACGATCTATGATATCGATACGTTATTACTCTATGGTAAACGACTCTTTGGTATTAACCATTGATATGGTGAACAATTGCGCAGCTCGTTTAATCGACTCCCTTTAAATTATTGACAATAACCATGTTAACATTTACATAAAAAACGAACGTGGTCCTTGGGCCAATTGTATTTGCACATATGAATTTCAATACTTTTTTAATAATAACGTAGATAATGACCTCCTCTTTGTAGTTTTCTTAAAAGATTACGAGGAAGAGGAGTATTCCTTCTGGGGACAACTTCAATATCCTTAACATTATACCGCTATTTTAAAACAGGGCGTTATGAAATCACTACTTATTTTCAATTTGTTGTTAGTTCCGTTTTTATTAACCGCACAACAACCTATGGACACACCATTTCCAACCGGAGGTTGCCTGAGAGGATACATAAATGAGAACTACAACTTCTATTTAGATGATGGTGTGATGCATATTTATGGTCAGTTTTCGGAGAATTGCTGTGGCGAAAATATGTTGCTTTATGGTGTTTCAAACGACACCATTTCCATAAGCAAAAATCACGAAGGAGAATATTGCTATTGCATATGTCCTTATCCGTTTAATCTTTCGATTCAAAATTGCAGTTTGAATAATTACCATGTTTTAATTCCGGAGAGTAATATCGACACCATCATTTATGCACAAAGCCAAACAGTTGGTCTTGATATCCAAGCCGGATCAATGGAAAAATTGCAGATTTATCCCAATCCCACCACAGGTGAATGTACCATTCTTTCGCCTTCCCCCGAAGCTGATACGTATACTGCGAAAATATTTGGAATAAATGGGAAGCTCATAAAAGAGCTTAATATAAATGCAATTGAAAACAAAACCATTGATTGTAGCACGTTCTCAAAAGGAATCTATTTTGTACGAATATTTGGAACTAAACACAATCAGTACAATGGGAAAATGGTTGTGAATTAGTGTTTTAGCATTTTTGTCAAAATGAGACTCCATAAAAAACGTCAATTAGTGTCAGCAAGAAAACACCATGTTTTTCTGTCTTTGATAAGAAATCGTCAAAGACAAAGCCTGTCCCGTATTCTTATCGGGAGCTTTCGAAGTTTTTGAAAACAAGGTGTCCCGATTTGTGCTTTTTGTTGTTTTTTTTAAAAACTTACAAAAGCTACATCGGGATAACTGTTTCAAAAACGAGAATAACGCAGAAATAAGCGGAGCGATTCACAAATGCCAAAAATAAACACTTTATGAGTAATTTGGCGTTTTCTTGCAAAGACTAATTAAGCATTAAAAGCCTCTTTGAGTTGATCCAGCGCTTTTTGAACCACGCTGCGTGGACATCCAATATTTAGACGCACAAATCCTTCGCCACCTACGCCAAACATGGATCCTTCGTTAATGGCAATCTTCGCCTTGTTGAAAAAGAAATCTTTTATTTCCGCAGCATTCATTTTCATTTCTCGACAATCAATCCAAACAAGGAATGTTGATTCGGGACGAATAACCTTTAGTTGGGGTAAATTCTGCGATATAAACTCTTCCACCAAATTGACATTGCCCTCTAAATAATTGATAAGTTCCGTTAACCATTTTTCACCATTTTTATAGGAAGCAACAAGGGCTTCGGCACCAAATATATTGCCCATATTAAGGTGCAGCATATTTAGACTCTTGTTGTATTTTTCCAACAACGCTTTGTTTTCGGCTATAACATACGAAGTTGCTAATCCGGCTACATTAAATGTTTTGCTGTGCGACAACACCGTGATGGAATTCATGGATGCCGCTTTCGAGATCGAGGCATAGGGCGTATATTTATTGGGCTGAAAAACCACATCGGAGTGAATTTCGTCGGAAACAACAACAATATTGTTCTTTGCACAAATTTCGCTCAACTGCGTTAACTCCTCCTTTGTCCAAACTGAACCTCCTGGATTGTGAGGATTGCAGAGCAATAAAACTTTTGTGCTGGAATCAATTTGCGACTCCAAATTCTCAAAATCCATACACAAACGTCCGTTCTCAAGTTTTAATGGATTTAAAAGTGGAGTTCTTCCCAATCCTTCGATAGAGTGTAGAAACGGAAAATAGACAGGCGGTTGAATAATTACCTTATCGCCGGGATTTGAAAATTGCTCAACAGCAATGGTATAACCCGATACTACGCCCGGACTAAACGAAATCCAATCTTTCTGAATGCTCCACTGATGACGCTTTTGGAGCCAATTGATTATGCTGTCGTAAAATTCGTCGGAACGAAACGTGTATCCCAAAACTTCATGTTCGAGTCGCTTTTTAAGGGCTTCGATAACAAAATCGGGAGTTCGGATGTCCATGTCGGCAACCCACATTGGAATGGCATCTTTGGCACCAATAAAGGCTTCCATGGCATCAAACTTTATGCAGTTGGTATTATTGCGGTCGATAATTTCGTCGAAATTGTAGCTCATTGTTTTGTTTTTGTATTGGGTTAAAGAAATGCGATTTTGTAAAATTATGGAAAGAATTTGATAAGAGCGCAAGTTTGGTTAATAAAAAAAGGCGACGAAGCTATGTCGAAGCATCGTTGCCTTTTTTATTCGTGCTATTTTTAACTATTTTATCGAAATACAACCAACTTCCGTACCTGACGGACTCCGTTGTTACACTTCAGTGCCACCATGTAAATTCCGGGTTCTAAATCGGCTATTGATATTCGGTTGCTGATCTTTTGATCTTTAATGCAATCCATGGAATAGTTACTTATCACTTTTTCGCCCATAGAGGTGATTGTGAGTGTCGCTTTTTGGGTTTCCAAACTATAAAATTCTACCTCAATATATTGGGATGCCGGATTTGGAAGAATACGGAAATCGGCTGTTCCAGTTGCACGTAATGCTTCTAACTCCGTGGCATTTGACTGTGCTTGTGCATTTTTAAGCCCATCGAGCATTAAATTGCGTTGATTATGGTGTTTTGCAATGCGTGGAAGCTCAATGTTGACAAAATTGTTGATTGATGCCGCTTTATTGCCATTTGAATCGTCCAACCGCAGATATTCGGCATCGATGGTGGCATAAACCAAATCGGCAGGCGTTTCGGGATTGGCAATAACCGAGTTGTAGAAATCCCATGCTTGGGATGTTCGGTTGAGTGCAGCATCGGTTTCTGCTTTTAAATATCCGGCAAGTTGCGCCAGCCCCGTCGAATTGTTAATTTGTTCGTTTTCTGATAAATATTGATAAAATTCAGTGAGCGAAAAGCTCGGCTGATAATAGATTTTTCGCAACTGTTTTAGTGAAGCTTCGGCATACATCGACTCGGGATATTGCTCTACAATGGTCTCGAATATCTCTTTTGCCGGAGTATAATCTTCCTCTTTAAACAAGGCAACACCTTGATTCATGAGCATTTCAACTTCCAACGGATTTGGATTTGTAGTTATTCCACTGCAATTCCACATTGGCAACCACGAAAAATTATTGGTAGGCAGCAAATCGGTGGTTGGGTTGAAATTTGTAGGCCAACAATTCTGCTCTACGTTGTATTTCTGCTCCGTTCCGCCATTGGCGGTATTGAAGATGCAAGAGATCAGCGCTTCGGAATTGTTGTGTTGAAATTGATTATACGAAAAACGCCATGGGAAACTGTTATCAACTGCCAATACCTGAACACCCGTATTGTTGGCAATAATTTGAGGTGAACCATCATCGCCAAAGGCTTCAACCAAACAGTTGTGATAAAGCCCCACGCCAATGTTATTTCCAATAATTTTGTTTCCCATAAAAATGGCTACCGAATTGTAGAGACGAACCCCCTCGCTTTCGCCAGACGACGGAAGATTGTTCTCTATTGTATTGCCCCGTATAAAATGATTATCGCCTTTCTTGATTCCGCAACTCGAAATGGAGAGTCCACCAGTATAGTTGCCAACAAATTGATTTTCAAGAATCTGATACTCCTCATATCCCGACAGAGCCAAGGCAATACGATCTGTACTTTGTGAAAACGAGCAATTCATAACCCGAGCCATGGTTTCAGTTGCCCGAACTCCCAATCTTACAGTACTGCGACTAAAGGAGCATCCCGAAAGCGTTATATTTTTGGAAGTACAGGAAAGATTGGAGCGCAAAAAGCTGCAATTCTGAAATACAAAGTCGCCAATGGCGATGGTGCGGCTATTTCTAATTGAAATGTTTTCGAGTGTCTGTTCCGACAGACTCTTAAACACAATTCCGTAGGGCGCTTCCGTTCCCAAATATTGAATTGAAGCTCCCGTTTCCATGACCAAATTACCATTTACAGTAAGGGTTGCTCCATTGCCCTTTGCGGTTACGGTAGCACCTGACAAAAGGGTTAGTGTATTGCCATCTGGTACAGCAAACGCTAGCCCTTCATTAATAATAAGTTGTCCGCCATTGTGTACCACAATATTGGCTGGCAGCCTACTATTTCCAGCTATTTTTAGTGTTCCATAAACATGAATTGCATGGTTTTCCGGATTAAAAACGCGGGTACGTTCATTGAAAACAAGAGTGGCGTTGGGTTGGACGGTAATGTTGCCATTCATGACAAAATAGGAGAGATTATCGACCGTCAAGGTATCGTTTGCCGGAATCTGGAAACCCTCATTCACCATGGCTATGCCATCAATACGCTTACTTTCGGGCATTTCGGCCAATATTTGGTCAAACAGCTTGCGCCGTGTATAAACCTCAATCAGTTGCGGAAGGTGCGCTCCTTCGTATAGATCAATATCGGCCTGAAACATGGCTAGTACGTTGGCAACGTGGTCACTGGCACTGGTTACGTAGTGCATCGACTGACAAAGTATGCGGTGCGTTATATCTCTTCCTATATTTATTCCAGAATCAGGCTGAGTAGCATAGCGATATTCCAAATCCATGAGGGCGGAAGCGTATATGTAGCGGAGATATTCTTTATATGAGGGATATGCAGAATATGTATCCCACTGATCAAAGAATAATGAATCACTGCTGTGTATCGAGGGTTGCAAAGGAATAGTGCTGAACGCCCAATTCATCCGCTTGTTGGGTTGAAATAAGGTTTGAGATCGACGATATGATATTCCAAAATATTCGGCAATACCTTTTATAACTCCAGAATCACCCCAAAAATCGTTGCCTCCAAGGGTAAACGCATAATGCCAACCATGCCCCAATTCATGTCCACAAACAACAATATCTTCGGCTAAATCGATATCGTTATCAGGGACACCAAATTGAACTGTTAAAGAATTCGGATTAAATCTTGCATTATTTAAATCATAAAATGCAGTATTGACATCATAAACAATTGTTGTAGAATCAACCAAATTTACGAAATCCCCATTCCAGTACGGATTAAACCCAAACTACGGATATATCGCATCTGTTTATCAAGATGGAAATAGGCATTTACCTCTTCGAAATGGTCGTTATCGCGGGTATAATGAAATATAGGTTCTGTCTCTTCTGCCAACCCTAGAAAAGGAGCAAAACCATCGTGTACATAGGCAAACTCTCCTTGCAACCGCCATTTACCATCGGCCGATTGAATTAAACCCTGTAATGTTTCAATGGAATAAGCAGTATCGACCGGAAAGTAATTGGCATCGGCACTGTCGGGCAGATTATCAACACCAAGATAACTCCCTGGATCGGGATTAAAGACTTTGCCCGTTCCTTGTGGGGGATTATAATAAGCCGATGCATCGGCACATTGTATTATTTGATTGGTATGGGCATCGACCGCACACCAATAGGAGGTCCCCCCTTGTGGTGTAGCATAAAATTGCCATGCCAATTGAGCTGCACTATCCTTCTGGATAATAACCAATTCGGCTTTCGATTCAGCAATCTGTGTGCTTTTTGGCGAAAAATGAGAAGTAATCGCATTTATGGCATCCATTAATAGAAAAGTTGGAGCAGTATTGATGGTGAAATTTGCACTCGAACCATCCAATGACACACAGGAAATTTCGCCCTGTTGATTAAAACTTACTACTCCTTTTGCCTCTCGTATCTTTACACCATTGCGAGTCTGTTGTACCAAAACATTTACTCCTGCAGGACTTTGTCGAATCTCATCAACTTGAAATTCATTATTTTCGTTGAGTTTAAAATAGTTGCGTCGTGAATACAAAATATTCAGCGCCCTATCCGTGAAACTACCTGTTGTAGTGTCATTTGCGACATTAATACTAATACGTGGTATAAAACCGTTTGTGTAGGCTAATCCTAAATTGCTTTTGTTCACAATTGATTCTTGAGCTAACGTTATTGCCGTGAATGCAATAAACGCAAATAAAAATGCTGTTTTTTTCATGGCTTTTTGTCTTTTAACGTTTAATAAATTTTGAATAGTATTTATTTTTCATCCCCTCAATGGTTAGTATATATACACCTGTGGGGAGTTTAGAGATATCCAAATCTGCTACATTATCACTATTTATTGTTTGCTGAAAAATACGCTGTCCCATTATATTTGATATATACAGCTCGGCACTTGAACAATTGGGAGGCATTGTAATATTTATGCTTGTTGCAGCGGGATTTGGATAAACTTTAACATTTTCAGAATATATCAACTGAGTAGGAATACTAACATACGCTGTATCGGCTCTTTTAGCAATGTTAGACCCTCCTGTTAAATAGATAGCACCTGGCACTCTTTGAGCTAAACTATAATTAGCAATTGAAAGAGGCAAGTTCGTGACTTCAATGGGTGTTGTGCTATCAATATGCATCGTCCACAAATTTGAACCATAAAATAAAATTGTCGTATCGCTCATGAACAATCCTTTTCGAAAATCAATAATACTATTTTGCCAAGAAAAATCAGCGAAATTATTCACAGTAATAAAAGCTACTCCATAAACATTCACTATTCCACGGAAGTATCCAGTTAATAAAACTGTATCGCGATTTAAAACATCTAATCCCGAAACATGCCCAACACTATTTATATAATTCCAATTGGCACCCTGATCGGTTGTATGATATATATAACCCTCAAAAAGACTACTCGTACTTGCTGTCAACCAGCCTGTACTATCGTCAATAAATGCAATGTTGGTTACACGTAGATTATTGGTTGGCAAAATCATAGGTAGCCAAGTAAGACCTCCATCGGTTGTTTTCAAGTAAGTACTTTCGTTTGCAACAAAACCAACTTCACTATTTATAAATAGTAAAGCATTAACGGCGGACAACCAATCTGTTTCAAAATTAAAGTTCAAAGGATTCAATTCCCAACTCGCCCCTCCATCAACAGTTTTAAATAATTTAAGTTGGTCTTCCTCCACAATCATATATCCCACCAAGGTGTCGGCCATGAAAATATTGCGCATGCCAGACATGAGATAAAGTTCAGTAAACGTTGCACCACCATTGCGGGTGCGCATGAGTTGTGAGCTTCCGGTACGGAAAACCCAACCATTTTGTGCATCCACAAAATGACCGCGGTATGCTCCGCTGCCTTGGGGAAGTGGGTCTAAAATTTCCCACACTTGGGCTTGCGCTGGCTGCAAGAGCAGTAGCAGGGAGAATAGAGTAGTGAATTTTAAAATTGGGTTTTCATATGTTTGTAATTTTTCGGTTTAAGGTCATATGGAACTCTCGATGAATTTTAAACATGCTACTGTGAATAGTTTAGCATGCTAAAATTCAAGATCGTTTCATAGCGTTTTGGTTTAGAAGTTTTTGACTTAGATTTAGTAAATCTTGGTTAAATGTACAAAGAAATATTAATATGCAAGTGAGTTTAAATTGTATTTTAATTCCGATTGTAAACGAAAAAATGCGATTATGAATTGAAACATAAATCGGTTAAAAATTAATTTAATGGAACTTTCCATTTCCCTTATTTAAAATCTTTAAAAACCGTATATTTGTCGGTTCACAAAACCAGTGAATGGAATTCATTATTTAATTAGGCTCTGCAATATGGAACTCTTACTACACAATACCATTTCGAGAAAGAAAGAAATTTTTAAATCTATAACCCCAGGTCATGTAGGAATGTACGTTTGTGGACCCACGGTGAGTGGCGAAAGCCACTTAGGACACACACGTCCATATATCACCTTTGACGTGCTTTATCGTTTGTTAACACATATGCAATATAAGGTTCGATACGTGCGAAATATAACGGATGCCGGACATTTTGAAGAGGAAGGGAAAGAGGCGGAAGACAAAATTAGCTCAAAAGCACTGCTCGAAAAACTAGAGCCCATGGAGTTGGTCACAAAATACACCAATCTGTTTCGATGGGCAATGCATCAATTCAACAACATCGAACCAAGCATTGAACCAACAGCAACAGGCCACATTGTCGAACAAATTGAAATGGTGAAAACAATTCTAAAAGAGGGATATGCCTACGAAGTAAACGGAAGTGTCTATTTCGATTTGAATAAATACGCCACCGATTTTGCCCATAAAACCCCGTATGGAAAGCTGAGCGGTAGAGTTCTCGACGAGATGTTAGAAACCACACGCGCCCTTGACGGACAAGACGAAAAACGCAATAAAGCCGATTTTGCCCTCTGGAAAAAAGCACCCGCTGAACATATTATGCGCTGGGCTAGCCCGTGGGGTGAAGGATTTCCAGGATGGCACATTGAGTGTTCGGCCATGAGTAAGAAATATTTGGGCGAGCAATTCGACATTCATGGTGGCGGAATGGATTTACAATTTCCACATCACGAAAGCGAAATTGCCCAAAGTTCTGTATGTCATAATGGTACGCTAATGGCTCGATATTGGGTACACAACAACATGATAACCATCAACGGCAAAAAGATGGGAAAAAGCTACAACAACGTTATTAAATTAACGGAACTGTTTAGCGGAGACCATCCTCTTTTGGAACAAGCCTACCAACCCATGACAATCCGATTCTTTATACTGCAAAGTCACTACCGAAGTACACTGGATTTTGGAAACGCAGGTTTACAGGCAGCCGAAAAAGGATTGGAACGATTAATGCGTGCTGTGGAGCGTGTCGAAAAACTTCCCACATCGGAAAAATCAACCGTTGATATTGAATCACTTAGCAATAACTGTTGGAATGCTATTTTAGACGATTTAAACTCGCCCATCCTCATTGCCCATCTTTTTGATGCAGTGAAAATAATTAACAACATTGGCGATGGAGTGGAGAAAATATCAGCACCCGACAAAATAAAACTTCAAGAATTACTCAATATCTTCGTTTTCGATATCCTTGGATTGCAAAAATCAACGACAGATAGCAATTCGGAAAAAGAGCGGCTCAATGGACTAATATCCATGCTTGTTGATTTGCGAATAGAGGCAAAAAACAGAAAGGACTATACCTCTTCGGATGAAATTCGCAATAAATTAAGTGCATTGGGAGTCATGCTAAAAGATACCAAAGAAGGTAGCGAATGGGAAGTAAACGACAATTAACAAGTACAATAAAATTGAGAAATAAAATAATAAATATAAAGAGAAACAGATGAAGCGGATTAAAATTTCGGATCTAACCAATTCCGAAGAATTTGGAAGCGAAGTCCTTGTAATGGGCTGGGTTAGAACAGTTAGAGATAGTAAGAATGTAGCATTTATAGCCATGAACGATGGATCGTGCTTGCGAAATGCGCAGATTGTTGCAGATATGACCGTTATTGATGCTGAAATTATTGATAAAATAAATTCCGGAGCGTCACTTCGAGTAGTGGGAAAATTAGTCGAGTCGATGGGAAAAGGTCAAAAAAATGAAGTGCAGGCAATTTCCATTGAAGTTTTGGGCGAAGCAAATCCCGATCACTATCCCATGCAACCCAAACGTCACTCATTGGAGTTTCTACGCGAAAACGCACACCTACGCTTCCGTACCAACCTTTTTGGAGCGATAAACAGAGTGCGCCATAATATGATTTTTGCGGTTCATCGATTCTTTAACGATCGTGGATTTTACAACGTACACACGCCAATAATAACAGCCAGTGATGCCGAAGGGGCAGGGGAGATGTTTCATGTAACTGCATTCGACATGAAAAACCCACCTAAAACGAAAGATGGAGATATTGATTGGAGCAAAGACTTTTTCGGTCACGAAACCAATTTAACGGTTAGTGGTCAACTCGAAGGAGAATTAGCAGCCATGGCACTTTCGCAAATTTACACCTTTGGACCAACCTTCCGCGCCGAAAACTCAAATACCAGTCGTCACTTGGCTGAATTTTGGATGATTGAACCGGAAGTGGCGTTTGCCGATAATCATGACAACATGAATTTGGCGGAAGATATGCTTAAATATCTAGTGGACTATGCATTGAAAAACTGTGCCGAAGATCTTGAATTTCTGGAGCAGCGTCTTTTAAACGAAGAGAAAGAAAAACCACAAAACGAACGTTCAGAAATGACCCTACGTGAGAAACTTCGTTTTGTACTCGACAACGATTTTGAACGCATAACATATACAGAGGCCATCGATATTTTAAAAAACAGTCCTGCCCAGAAAAAGAAAAAATTTGTATATCCAATTCAAGATTGGGGAACCGATCTACAATCGGAGCACGAACGCTATTTGGTGGAAAAACACTTTAAAAAACCGGTAATTTTAACCGATTACCCAAAAGAGATCAAAGCATTTTATATGAAACAGAATCCCGACGGAAAAACGGTAGCCGCCATGGACGTTCTGTTCCCACAAATTGGGGAGATTATTGGCGGATCGCAGCGCGAGGAGAACTACGACAAACTAATGACACGAATGAAGGAGATGAACATTCCTGCTGAGTCAATGTGGTGGTATTTAGACACACGAAGATTTGGAAGTGCAGTTCATGCCGGTTTTGGGTTGGGTTTTGAGCGATTAATGCTGTTCGTTACCGGAATGACCAACATTCGGGACGTTATTCCATTCCCAAGAACACCTAAAAACGCTGCGTTTTAAACAGAGCAAAACACTCTAATAGAGCATTATAATAGAAAACAAACGAGCCACCGGATAAATATGTATCGGTGGCTTGTTTTATTGATACTGGAACTAGAACAAAGAGACGCATACGTCTCTTTTCAAAAACAAACTTCAATCTTATTTTAATGGTTATCCGCTTTTACACCGAACATTTGTGTACGATTATGAAAATGAATTATCTTACCCCGACCCTAAAGGGAGTAATTAATTTTCTTCATTCCCTTTAGAACTGGGGTTAATGAAAAAAATCAAGTTTCAATTTAGGTATTTTTTAACCTAAAAAGGAGATCCGATCATTTACAGCATTATTAAACGGGTTTTCGACAGCATAATTTCCGGAGACATAAGGCACAGCAAAACTTACCGTTGTCCCACTTCCAGGCTTCGAAACAAGCCAAATTTTGCCTCCTAAGAGCTCAACATATGCTTTTGCAATTGTTAAGCCTAAACCATTTCCCCCATAATGGGTATGAATTGTATCATCGGCCTGTTGAAACCGTTCAAATATTTTCTCGTGAAAATCGGAGTGAATTCCAACACCCGTATCCGTGACTTTAAACTCCAAAAAACCGTCTTTCACAACATATCCCACCGAAACTTTTCCTTCAGATGTAAACTTAATGGCATTATCGACCAAGCAGTTTAAAATGCGTCTAATTTTAGACTTATCGCTTTTTATTTTTGCTTTTTCAACTTCAAAGCCACAACTATGGTACAAATAAATGTCCTGTTCATACAAATTAACCGTTTGCTCTTCTACAACATCTAAAACTAGGTCATTGATATTAAAAAGGGAATCATAAACCTTCTCAACACCTGTTTCAAGAGACGATAGAGTTAACAGATCGGTTATAACGGTCACTAATCGATTGCTACTGACATTAATAATATCAATAAATTCGTTTTGTTTTTCCTGCGGAAGATCCGGAAATCGCAAAAGCATTGAAAAGCCACAAATAGCGTTGAGTGGCGTTCGTATTTCGTGGGATAAATTCTGTAAAAAAGCCGATTTCAGGCGATCGTTCTCTTCCGCTTTTTTAATGGCGATTTTAAGTTCCTTATTTTGACGGCGTATTTGGTTTACATACTCCATCTTTTCGGTAACATCGCTAAAAATTGATACAATTTCGCCGGAGGACAACTTGTAAATACTATTTTCTCGCCAACCGGAACGGACGCTATCGGTGTAAAAAAATGGAACAACATGTTTCGACTCACCCGTTTCATAAACCTCTTTTAAAGCTCTCAAAAACTGATTATTTGCCATATTGGGAAACTTTTCCACCAAAGTGTATCCTATTATATCGCAACGCAATGTCTTTGTAATCTCCTCGGCCGCTTTATTAAAATCTAGAAATCGGAAATTATTACCATTATCAATTGCCTGATAAATGGCTACACCATTGGAAATATGTTCAAAAAGTTGAATTTGACACTGTTCGCTGTTTTCATAAAGTCTCTTTGTTACCGTAAGTTCATCGGCAGTCTCACGGAATTCATTCAATAATTGTTGATAATCGCCTAGAGATTCAACGAATGTATTCACGCCCTCTTTTATTTCAATCAAAAGTTCGGTTGGAGCAATAAATTTGCCATTCAACACCACATTTTTTGATGTTTGATTAGCACAAGAAAGCGTGACGCAAATATCTTTAAACTGTTTTTGCTTGAGAAAAAGAGAGCGACAACCCGATTGGTTATTATACAAAAAGCTGGACAAACTTTGATTCACCAATTCCGATTTATCAAACCCCATTAGTTGCTCTAGCTCAATATTTGCCGACAAAATCGTTCCATCGGTGGAAATTATAATGGCTGGGGAGGGTACAAATTCAACAATCTGTCGATAATTATAACTCATCTCATAGGCTCTTTGATTGGAATTTCCAATAAGGTTAGATTTTTTTGTGCGCTTTTTATTGTTCTTTTCCATAACCGAAGCTTTAAACCTTCTCAAAATCGTAAACGTACTTATTATAAAAAGGGCTGTTTGAAACGGCGTATAATTGTTCGTTTTCAAACAGCCCACTGAACATTAAAATCCTACATTTGAATTTCGAAACCGGAATCTATGGCATCGTTTACTGAATTAGAAAACTGAGTTTTAGATTGCTTTTTATAATCTAAAGTCACATTACTGTTTTTTATTGCCTGAGGTCTTGCACTGCGAGGCTGGTTCGAATAAACATTCCGATTCTCCTGTTGTTTGGCTCGACCAAAACTTTTGTTTTCAGCCAATTTAAAGTATCCAATCATCTCTTTAAGCTGTAACGCCTGTGCCGATAATTCCTCGGAAGCAGTAGCAAGTTCTTCACTGGCAGCAGCATTTTGTTGGGTAACGGTATTGAGTTGCTGAATGGCATTATTAATTTGATTTGCTCCACTATTCTGCTCATTACTTCCGGCAGATATTTCTTGTACCAATTGCGCTGTACGGCGAATTTCTGGTACTAACTCGGTAAGTATATTTCCAGCATTTTCAGCGACCTTCATTCCATTTTGTGAAATCTGATCGATCTCCTGAGCCGCAACACGGCTTCGTTCTGCCAATTTCCGCACCTCGTCAGCAACCACGGCAAATCCGCGTCCATGTTCTCCGGCACGTGCGGCTTCAACCGCTGCATTGAGAGCCAAAATATTTGTTTGGCGGGCAATCTCATTTACAAACGAAATCTTATCTACAATTTGGCTCATACTAGTAACAGCAGTGTTAGTAGCATTGCTTCCATTTTCGATGCCTCCTGCACCTTTAACGGCAATTTTTTCAGCCTCCATACTATTATCGGTGTTTTGCTGAATACTACTTGCCATCTCTTCAATTGAGCTTGTAATTTCTTCGGATGAACTGGCTTGTTCTGTTGCCCCCTGCGAAATTTGCTGGCTGGTCGTACTCATTTGCATACTAGCGGCCACAATAGTATCAGCTTGCTGCTGTATATTACCAACAATTTCAATAATCTTTTCCGACATTGCATGCATCGATCTTACAAGATCACCAACCTCGTCCGTACGTGAATGGAATTTCGCATCAACTACTTGATTTAAATTACCAGCAGCTATTTCGCTAGCCATTATAACTACATGATTCATACCTGTCGTAATAATGTTTGTGATTGTATAAGCAACAACAACACCAAACAATACAATTACAATAAGAATAATAATAAATGTAATCAATGTATTCGAGACTACCCCATTCATCAATTGAGTTGAAAGTGTAATACCTTTCTCAAAAACATTATTGGTTGCTAAAGCTATTTCAAATTGTTTCTGTTCCAAAGAATGATGTTCTTCATTTGTCTTAACATAATCTATCAATCCTTTTTTATATTGAGTTAAAGCGTCGCGAATAACAATAATATTTAACTTATTAGCCAACGCTATATTATCGTCAATTGAACTGAGCCAGTTATTATATACGTCTTCATTACCGTGCATAATAAACTCCTTTTCCAACAATTGAATACCCATAAATTGCTGTACTCCTGCGTTAACTTCTCCACCCATAACCTCCTTTGCTGTTGATAAAGCCTTATCCGACATTTGATCTAAAGTGCTCAACGCTATTTTTTTTCTCTCCATTCCGACTTCAACCTCTTTAAAAGTGCTAATAAATTCCTCATATTTTTCTGAAATAAAAGCAATTAATCCTTCATTTTCATGTGTAATATAAGATTTCATATTTTCAATATTCTTAATCCCTTTCTTATACAGATTATCAACAATTACCCTGTTTTTTTCATCTCCGGTACGAATAAAATCTTTTGAGGCACTTTCCATTTTAGAAAATTCTAGAGAAGCATTGTAAATAATCTGCTGCTTTTTGTTTTCAAGTGTAATGTTCGAAATTGAAATAAAAGCAAATGCTCCAAAAATAATCGTAAGCGTAATAACAACGCCAAATCCTAAACCAAGTCGTTGTCCAATTGATAATTTTAGATTCATAACATTGAATTTAAAGTGAATATTGTATTTATTTTTTAAAATAGTAAAGAACGAATATAATAAAATAATAAATATTCTAACAATATAAACTAATAAAGTTGATCAATATTAACCTTTAAACATTTCACATCCTTGAATTTTGCCCAGTAATTCGCTATAATACTGACTATTACACAGTAGAAATGATCTTTTACAAAAATCTATCCATTCAAAACAGTGATATTTGTATGGCTTTTTGGCTTGTATTCAAGCCGAACTTTCGCATAGGATTAACTTTTAGCCAACTATTAAACGGAGATCTGTTCTAATATAATGGCTAAATTATCATTTACAATTATGTGCTTTTGATATTGAATTAGTAGTTTGACAAAATTACAACCTTCTGGAATGCAACACAAAAACACATACTCGAATAAATCAAAATTTGAACAGTAATAGATGAAAAGGAATATCTAAACGTGAATTCTGAAACAAGAATTTATTTTTATAGTTTAAAGTGTGCTTGAAGTACTATACTCACATCTCTACTAAGTTAAAATTAGTGAATGTGTTAATGAAAAATTCTGTTAATTTTTTTCAATATACCAAAAATGATTACCTTTGAGTGTAGAAGTGAAAATTTAAATAGGTTTAATAACTAATTGGTTACTATTGAAATCACGTTATAACATATTATTGCAGTTTAAAGAAACTCGTGTTTTACTTCAAATAATTCTATCACAGAATTTCGGATGTGAATAGTTATATGACACCAGAAAAATCTACTTCTGGCAATGTCGTTTTACAAATAATTTTATCATTTATAGGTTAATTCTAGACATATAAACTCACTTGTTTTGTCAAAATAAGGTGTGTTTAGTTTTGTACAAACCTTTATAGCTAATAATCTATTTGTATGATGCTTTATCATCTTAAATAGCAGAGATTATAACAATATGATTAAAACTAATGTTGAGATATTATTAGGTGTACTCACTTAAAAGAATTTGTTAAAGCATTAAATTATTTTTTAACTATTATTCACACTTTAAAACTCTTTAAAATGAAATATATATTATTCTCATTTCTATTGGCATTAAGCTTTACTGTTAATGCTCAAAATATTATAGGACAAAGTTCACAAAGCACAGCCACAGAGAGAAACAATGCTAGACTTATTGTTGAAGACAACTCCGGAAGACTTCACGTAGTGTACTACAATAATGGCATTTATTATTCTTTTTCTGAAACAAAAGGTTTGACATGGTCAACACCCTTTCTTATTGATGAAATTGGTAGGAATCCATCACTTGTAATTGATTCAAACAATATTCTTCATTTAGTTTATAAAAATGGAGGAATTAGTGCTTTTGATATTGTTTACCGAAAATTCTCAAATTCAGAGTGGAGTGCAGCCGAAATTGTTTATCACGATGAAATTACCAATATATCAAGACCTGTTTTAGCAATTGACGCTAATGGTGCTTTACATTGCGTATGGCAAAGAGCGGGATTTTCATCTACACCAAATTCTGAAATATGGTATTGTAAGCGGGATCAAGCCAATGGTTGGCAAACAGCTGTAAATGTAAGCAACTCATATGGAGCATCAGAATATCCCACACTTACAACGGATCTGTCAAACAATATTCATGTTTTCTGGAAAGATTCGGGGGAAGATATTGGGAATGATAAAATGGTGTTATATAGGAAGTTTACTGTTGGCTTTGGGTGGGATTTAAATTACACTAATTTGAGCAATACTACAGGGAACGGAAGTTCTTTAACGATGGATCCTTGCGCTGTTACTGATATTCAGGGTAATATTCATTTAGTGTGGAAGGATAATCAAACCGGAGTAAGGGAAATTTATTATAAAAAATGCACTAATGGTACATGGGACAGTAACTTCACAAATATTAGCAATTCAATGGTTGCTTCCTCTTATCCTTCCATATCAACCGACACACAAGGAAATCTTTTCGTGTTTTGGTCGGAAAAAATAGGTGGTGTTTATTTTGAGACAGTGTACAAAAAATTTGAAGTAAATCTAAACTCTTGGTCTGAAATGTTCAATGTTAGCAATTCCGCCAGTGTTGATTCCAATTATCCAAACGCTCCCTCTCACATTAAATCTAAAATCTCTCTGATTTGGACAGAAGGAGAAAGTTCCCCATATTCGATATTTTGTTATACTCAAATGTTACCTTCGGTATATTCTATTTCGGGGACAATTGAAGGTGACGATAATCCGGGAATTGGAATATCCGGGTTAATTGTACAACTATCTGGGGATCATAATTATGAGGCTACTACTTTAACGAATGGAATATTCACTTTTCCTGCTGTTTTGGACAACAATACCTACACACTAACAATTACAAAATCAGGATATGAACCCTATATTTCAACAGTAATTATGAACGGAGAAAATGTTGACTTAGGAACAATTATATTAAATGAGTTGAGGAGTTTACCCTACGACCTGCAAATTAATTTTGATGGATTGCCTCAAGGACAAGCCGCATTTACATGGAGTCATGATAATATGAAAAAGCTTTCTGTCAACAATTCAAAATCGTTCATTGGTTTCAATATTTACCTTAACGATACTACCTATGGGAATCAATTATATGCAGAAATAACCAATAATCATTATCTATTTACTAATTTAGTAGATGGCAATTATATAGCAGGTGTTTCTTGCGTTTATAGTAGTGGCGAAACAGAGATTGTTACCATTCCATTTACTGTTATTTTAGCAAATGTTTCATACTTGTCTGAAAAAGTATATGCTTATCCGAATCCTGTTTCAAGCAACTTAATTTTAGAAACAGAAAATAGTAATGACAATACTATGTATGAAATTCTTAATTTAAATAGTCTCGCTGTGCTCAAAGGTAATTTTGTTGGTAGAACGTGTATACAAACAACTAGTTTTGCTTCTGGGATATACTTTATAAAATTTTGGAGAGGCAACGATTTTGAATTAATAAAAATTATAAAAAAATAGTACATACAAACAAGCCTGTACATTGCCGAATTTTCAAAATATCGATAGTATTTTACAATTTGGCAATGTGCTTTTTTCAAAAAATAAATTCCAATATATACTTTCTTTCACCGGAATGAATGATATTCATGACGTAATTTCATTCCTATGAACGCCAAATTTTAAACTTTCCAAAGTACCCAACTGAAGGTATTAAATAAATAACCAAGACAAGCCATGGATGAATAATTCATGGCTTGTTTTAGTTTGCTTGCATGACACAGAACGAATAATTGTTGCAAAACTTCTTGAAACACCCTTTTGGGGACGGTATGGGACAATTACAACATTTAAAGGTTGAAAACTAAGCAAAAGGATATATGCCAATTGTTTATCAACAATAAATAAACGCTCATACAACAGAGATTCTGTTCAACGATAGGTATTTTTTATTCACTTTAAGATATCGACAGTTAAAATTTCATGATTTCTATTTTTATGTGTAATTTTTAAATTGCACTAATATTTTAGCACAGAAATCACATAATAAATTATGGTATTATACCAACCCTTATTTGTCTTTCGATTTTTTCAACACATAATGGTAGTATTCGTATTTATGGTTTGCAAATTGGTTGTATGTTTCGCTTCCAACCGTTCCGGCAAAATTAAGAGCTACTTTATGAATAAATCGAGGAGCTAATCTTTTTATTAACAACCGTTTTCGAGCATCATCAGCTTTAAGGGCTGCCACAACATTGTCGGTTATCATAACCTCTTTTACCAATTCCAAGCCCGATTCGTTGAGCTGTTGCTTAAGTTCGCTCATCTCGTAGTCGTATCTAAAATCGGTGTATAAAAAATAACCTCCGGGACGAAGCAGCCGTTTCACTTCACTTAAAAACAGATCCATTCGCGGATATCGATGCGACGACTCCACATTAAAAATGGCATCGTAGGTGTTATCACTCAACATCTGGAGATTTTGGGCATCGCCTTGCAAAAAGGATAATCCAACATGTTTATAGTGCTTATTACAAAATTTCGTAGCGTTTTTATTAAGATCGATCCCCAAAGCGGTGTGCGGTTTAAAGGTTTTCACAATATACGAGAGTCCGCCTCCTCGCCCACATCCGATTTCGACAATATCTTTGCCTTGGAGTTCAACGGCACAACCTAACAAATGGTATAGTTGTGCTGAATAGCGATTTGGTTCATCTTCGGGGGATAAATCAACGTTCAAATCGGGATGTTTATACCCATAATTCATAAAAAGCACTTCCGCATTTTTATCAACATTGTTGACGTACCAATACCAAATTTGGAACATCCACTCGCGAAACATTGTAATCATAGTTTAATCTATTTTAAGATAGGGTTAGTTTTCAATCAATTTTATAAAATCAGAATTTGGGGTTTCATTTAAAGAGTAAACATATTGGCGAACTTTCTGAGCCCAATCGTAATGCGACATTCGTTTATCAAAGGTTTGCCAAGCTATGGGTTTTCCTATGACTACTCGGATTTCACTATCTTTTTTCTTGAACATTTCGCGAGGCAAAAGCACTAATTCAAGATTTGTTTTAATGCCAAAACATTTCCGAAAACGGAATATATTATAAAAAAGAGCGGAGTTTTGTCCGTGAAAATAAAACGGAATAATATCGCGCTTACTTTCAATGGCCTTAGTAATAAAGCTTTTCTGCCATGGAGCATCTTCTATTTTTCCATTATAAATCCGGGAAACTTCGCCTGCTGGAAAATGAGTAATGGCAACATCCGATTTATACACCTTATCCAACTCGATAACATACTCTTTCGAACTTCGACCGTAAACATTCACCGCAGCAATAAGGGGTTTTAATTCTGGTATTAAAAGAAAAGCGTCGTTTCCAATGGCTTTCAAATCACCATATTTTTGACCTACAAAATAGGTGAGAATTAAGCCATCGAGAATACCAAAAGGATGATTTGAGGCAAAAAATCCGCGCGACGATTCGGGCAGATTCCCCACTCCCTGCACATCGATTTTCAAATTAAACTCCTCGATAATTTTGGGTTGAAAATCGATGCCCACATAATCAATATATTTATTAATTATAAAGTTCATTTGATCCTGATGAATCAGTTTTTCGACCCATCGAGTTGCAAATCGCGGAATCATTTTGGCAAGTTTTGGATTTCCTTCCCGAAAAGCCTTCATTACATCGATGTGTTTTTTTGAGGTTTCCATTCGACTACAATTTACTGTTTTACGATTAAGATTATTTCCCAATGAATATTATGCCACTCCAATCGATGGGCAAATAGCCTTTTTTTATCATATCTAATTTGGCCAAACGCAACGAATTTGCATAGTCATTGCCTTGCAACAGGTGGTCATAAAACCGATTGATTAGAGACGCTGTTTTTTCGTCATGGATTTTCCAAAGGGATACAATTAAGTTGTTGGCACCGGCCAATATAAAACCGCGTGGAAGTCCAAAAAAGCCTTCGCCTTCGAAAATCTCGCCCACTCCACTTTTACAGGCCGACAAAACGGCCAGATCAGCACTGAAATCCAGATCGTACAGTTCGTTTAAATGTAAAAATCCATCGCTCATATAGTCCGTTGACGACACCACGGCTTCCGATTGCGAAAAAAACAACCCCGATTGCTCCGGTCTATCTTTATTGGAGACTCCATGAGTTGCAATGTGAATAATATCGGCATTCCCATTTTTCCGAAACGCTTGTTCATTGGCCTTCTCGTCAACAAATAGATTGATTTCCAAATTCTTGCTGGTAAATTTTTCAGCAATTTGCTCAACTTCAACCCGAGAAAAGGGCAACGATTGCAAATTATTATTGCCCCGCAAAACAGAATCATTTTGAAGAATTTCGCTATTGCGATAGGGATTGGAAGTGGCCAACAATGCGTTTTTATCCTGATCGAACACCGGAGCAAAAAGGGCAATGGAGGGATTCGGAGGATTTTTAGTATTCGTAAAACTTCGATACCAGAAATAACCGGAGTAATGATAACGCACACTAAACGTATCGATTAGCTTTTGCGAAGTGGAGTTCACGGGTATCCCCTCGAAGGGAATGGCAAACAGCTGATTGTCAGAGATAATAACTAGGTTCGATTTTTCTTTAATGATGGAATAAATTGGATCGATTAAATAATTTCCAATGGTTGAATGAGAGATATCGCCACCGGTCATCACACTTTTACGATAGTTATCGAGACTATTCAAATACTCCTCACCGGCTTTTACGGTGCATAGTTGAAGACTATTCTCTGTAAACACAAATATTTGCAATGAATCATCCAGTACCTCATATTCTATGAGCGCAGTTCTGGAATCGATACTGTTTTTTAACGTTGTAGCAGCGGCGTGATACATATCCACATTAAAGTTATTCGTATTCGTACCCACTCCTTGCTGCTGATCTTGCTTCATAAGCGAAATCTGAATATTCAAATCCAACAAAGAGTCATTGATTTGCTTTGTTTCTAAAACATCAGTCACAATGTCCAGTCTGGCTTTCAATTCATTGATCTGCTTATATGTTTCCAAATATTCATTCCTATCTTCGCTTACGGTCTCTTTTTGCATATCCAATTGATAGTTTTGATATGCCAAATATCGTCCTTTCAACGCTGTACTAAAGAAATAGAGGTCGTTTAAATAAGTTGAATCCCCTGTATTATTGTACAAAGCTTTCATGGTTATAGATGCCGTTTTGTATCCTTCGGTATTGAGTTTTAGAAGTGCCAAAAAGTTTTTATCCAACATACTCTCTTGAAGATTTTTAGCCATAAAATCCATGACATAATAGTGCTTTCGAGCATCTTGCAACCATTTTATATCGCCGGTTTTAGCGTATTGAGTCTCCTGCAAAAATATTTTCATCATCAGGCTCTGCAATACGGTATTGACATTCACTCCCGGATACATCTTCAAGGGAGGGGCATCGCTCGTCCCATTTTCGCCAAAAGGAACAGGATAATCGAGCAACAATGTTTTATGAGCATACTCCATGGATGTTTCAAGATCCCCTTTCTGCCAATAGATTAAGCTTAACGCATAGTAACTACTTTTCATGACCAGCGAGTTTTCGACATATCGCTCTTGATCAATATCGATCATCTTCTGACGAAAATAAATAGCGGAATCAAACATCTCTTTATCAGAATAATAACGACTCAAAAGGGCATAAACTGCAGTACGCTGATTTTCTGAAGGATTGGGATGTGCGTTTGTAGCTTTCTCTAACTTCTTTAAATAATAGCGTGTACTGTCTATATTACGGCTAAAGCTATAGACTCGAGCCAAGGAATTATACACGCTGATACGTGTATCGATGGGAACATCCGGAGTTTTATTAACGTACTGAAGCGCAGTGGTATAATAATTTAACGATTGCACTAACCTTCCTGCCATTAACATGGTTTGTCCCATGGTCATGTGAACTTTAATGAGTTCATTTACAACGGTTTCTTCGGGCTCAAGCTTAAATAAATCTAGAGCGTAATTTGACATCTCAAATACCACTAATGGCTCATTCTGAATGAGCAAAGCCCCTAAATCGTTTAAATACACCCCTAACTGTTTGTTTTTATGATATTTACGATACAGTGCTATGGCGTTTTTAACGGTACGATATGCTTCCCGTTCGCCCTTAATTTTGTCGATAAAACTGACATACTTTGCTGCATCGAGCATAAGATCAATGCTCTTTTTGGTTTCAAGGTTTTGACTTTTCAGAATCTCATGAAACCATTGTGTGGCAATGTCAAACTGCTGGTTGACATAGGCATCATGCGCATAAAGGGAAATTAAAAGCCAATAATTATCGCTTTTTTTACCTCTCTTCGCAATTAGCTTGGCAATAGAAAGCAACTTTTGAGCAGATATAGAATCGACTGAATTTCCATAAAAAAACGGTTTATTATCCTCTAAAATTCCAATAAAATGTTTCGTTTCTTTGGAGTGCAAAAGTTGCGTTTCTAGCTTTTCTATTATACCCTCAAGGAACTCCTTTGTTGATAGAACGGTGCAGCTTTCCAAAGCTTTTTGAGCGCGTAAAGTATGCAGAAAGAAGAATGAGAATACGAATAAAATAAGGATAAAGAATCTAGGTCTATTCATTGTGGATAAGATAATTATTTTTCTGCAAGGTATAACTTTTTCAATTTATCACAAACTTACCATAAAACGAACAAAAATAGACAACACACCCACAATATTTTACGATAAAAATAGTCCGACATGTAAAATAAACCGTTTCCATAGTAATAAAAAAACCTCGTTTTTATTGTACATTTGTGGCTCACAAAAGCAGTTCATTATGACAACATTTGAATTCGGAGTTATTGTATTCACATCCTTTTTTTCGATCATAAACCCGTTGGGCGTAATGCCTGTTTTTATGTCTTTAACATCAGACATGAGCCAACAGCGCAAAACCAAAACTGCTATAAAAGCAGTACTGATCTCCTTGCTTACGTTAATGCTGTTTGTTGTTACTGGACAACTAATTTTCAAACTCTTCTCCATATCGGTGGATAGTTTGCGAATTGTTGGTGGCGTAATTTTCTTTATGATGGGCTACGATATGTTGCAAGCAAAATTAGTTCGGGTAAAAATGGACGATCCGGAAGAGATGAAAAACTATGCCTCCGACATTGCCATTACACCGTTGGCCATTCCCATGATTTGTGGTCCTGGGGCGATAACTAATGCTATCGTTCTTTGGGAAGATGCCCCCACTTTTGAGATGAAAGCCGTTTTAATTGTCGGTATCTTGTCCGTTTTAATCATTATGCTGATTGTACTAATAGGGTCAGGAAAAATCGTCAAGTTTTTAGGCGAAACGGGCAACAAAGTTATGATGCGAATCATGGGATTAATTGTAATGGTAATTGCTGTTGAGTTCTTTTTTGCC
>Ga0265295_1001958_pt1 | contig 34373 bp, 35 predicted proteins | sample Munlansysbiofilm_FD_192503 | JGI IMG/M metagenome (GOLD analysis project Ga0265295, IMG submission 192503) | Leachate microbial communities from a municipal landfill in Southern Ontario, Canada - Methane capture system biofilm | ecosystem: Engineered > Solid waste > Landfill > Unclassified ... | reverse complement strand
AGTGTTTTATTATAGTGGAAAATATCCGATTAAGTGTTTGCCATTTCATGGGTGCGTGCTATAAAATAGGAGTACAAATATAACGATTTAAAAAGCATTTGTCAAGAGAAAAAATCAAATCTGAGCTATCTTTATTGTTATTTTCCGGAACAGTTGATTTTGCTGATTGTTTGAGTGTCTTGCGAGGGTTATTGTAACCGGGAACTGGGAAATGAAACCGAATTCCCGGTAACATCATTTGAAGTAGTCTCTTTACCAACGTTTATTTAATGCGTGTCCGTCCGCCTTAGGCGGGCGGGATGAGTTATTTTGAACATGTTAAGCGTTTATCTGAGGTCTTCATAAGCTATAGTCTATTTGTCCTTAAAAGTTACCAGCATCAGCACCGGATTGTCGGTTTCTTTCACATTTTTGAGCTTTTCGAGCAGTTGAAGGCGGCGGGTTTCCGGGAGGAAGGCGCAAGCAGTCTTCCCATCCGAAATTAGCCTGGTTAAAATGTAGGGTTCAATAACAGATATTAGGTGTGTTTTGTCTGCATATTTGACAGAGGAGACAGGAAAATTGAAGAGGTCTTCAAAACCATAATCGATTGAAGTTATTACCGACCTCTCTGATTTATTAAAAACCCCCCTATACATTTTGGTATTATACATGTAGTTAAAGGCGAAGAAATGAGCTGTCTCAAAACCATCCAAAATCGCGGCAATCTGATTATCAAAAATATATTGATATAGTTCCAGAAAATTTCTTTCATCGGTGGAGGAATGTTTCATGGAGGCATTGGACAGCGCCAATGGAAAGTTAACAAAATAGCGGGGAATACATTTGCCATCGAAAAATTGATAGATGGTGTCATTCAGGAATGGTGGAATAATCAGCAGAGTATCACCAAATGATGATATTCTAAAGGGTGTTCCGGGAGAACTGGGGTTAATTATTTTTATATATTCGTCAGCACTTTTTTCTTTGGGATTGACCGCCAATAGTGCATTTGCTGACGATACTCCACTGCCATCCCATAGTAATATATTTTCATTCTGGTATTTAACATTCATTGGAGCAGAACTTGTTCCTGTTCCCGGAAGATTACTCAATAAGACTTCATGGTTGTATTCGTAGTTTTTATCATAATGATGGATTATTTGATAATCAAGTATAACAACACTTCCATCACTTAATATGTCATAATCCCTTAATTCATTAACTTCTTGTGGCCCTTTACCAAAAACAGCTATGCTTTGAATGTAATTGCCATTCTGATTAAAAACTAAAAGTGGATATGAATGTCCCTGATAAATGAAAATGTTGTTATTAAAATTCGTAATCTTTTTAATGCGTTTTAACTGTGGCGCATTGTCGGTCTGTAGTGTTATAATATCTACATCAGCAACAATTTGGTTCAGGTATTCATCAAAATCCACTTGTGAAGAAGCTTCATAGTCGAAAATGCTTATTTCCTGGTATGGAAATTTATTTACCTGGGATTCACTATTACACCCTCCCAAAAGCACCATTAAGATTCCTGTTAATAAAAGTAGGTAGTTTTCCATATTTTTAATTATTTTTATTTAAAGTACAGTAACGGCAATATGTTTTTAACAAAAGCCGTTACTGTTTTTAGTCTAATATACATGATAAATTAATGTGCAGATTAATCGGTGATTTCAACAACTGTAGCAAGGTATCCGCAATCAAATCCACCGTAGCATGTTCCGCTCCCATCTACACACCATCCTTCCCAGTGTATAGTGTAATCTGGATATAATGAATTACCGCAGGGCTCAGTTTCCAAGAATCTCCCTACCTCTGCAGCAAATGCTTCTTTTGGTACATTAATAAGGACAAATACTGCCAAAAGCATTACAGTAAGGTTGATAGCAATCACTATGTTTATTATTTTTTTCATGATTGATGAGTTTTAAAGGTTAATAAAAAAAACATATTTTGAATAAGGAAGGTCACGGCGGCACATCCTTCACCACCAAATTATACCAGTGTAAAAGTGTGGCCTTGCGGTGTGGATGTGCAAATGGGTTTAAACGGTTAGGCTGAAATATTTTATGTGGGGAGAACTCTCTCTCTCTCTCTCTCTCTCTACGCGAATGGGCAAAGCAAGCATACGGGAGTGCTTTAGTAGAGCGGAATATATCCGGTTAAGTGCTTGCCATTTCATGGGTATGGGACTGTAAATAAAACAGGCAGTAAAGATAAGAAATTTAGAAGTATTTGTCAAGTAAAAAATGAAAATTTTTATTTCACATTTTCTAAAACAGTTGATTTAACCGGTGTTTCGGGTGTTTTGTGTGGGTTGATGCCTTATAAAGTAACGGCCCGGTTATAATCATCCTTACTTATGCCATTACCGCTCCGAAAGAACCTTCCATAAACCAGCAAAGATATCAAAGCAATATTCAAAATAGTAAGAATCCATATCACCTGTTTATCTGAGGTTTTCATAAGCTTTGTTTATTGCTCCTTAAAAGTTACCAGCATCAGCACCGGATTGTCGGTTTCTTTAACATCTTTGAGTTTTTCGAGCAATTGGAGGCGGCGTGGTTCGGGGAGGAAAGCACAATTAAGATTTTCATGGAAATTATTGAGTTTACATCTTTTTACCTTATTTCATCTTCAAACCTTACTGAAAGAATGTAAAAAGAGCAAAAAATGTACTTTAAAAAGAATTCGTGAAAAATGAAATCATCAAAGATTTTTTTAGCCTCTGATTGTTCAAAGCTATTCACGGGCGCAGTTGTGGAAGGTGTGTTTTCAACCCGCCTTCCTGAATTTATACACCAGCCCCACACTCCCTTTGAGCACATCTATCGTATTGTGCAGAAAGTAAAAATCATACGAAAGCTTTGCCTCAATGGAGAGGTTCTTAATGAAATTCACCTGGGATATAAAACCAATGGCGGGGCTAAGCATAAGCCCATCATAGTGCTGGGTGCCAAAATCTAAGGGTGGTTCAAAGCTTTCAATAGCGTATCCGGCTCCAAAACCTACAAATGGGCGGGTTTCCCATTTCGTAAAACTGTAAAGCACTTCTCCATACATCAGATTTATTCTATTCTTTTCTTTAAATGAGGAGACCCATTGCCGTTCATAATTGAGCTTGAATTTGATGGCATCGTTTGGTTCATAACCCAAATGGATGGCCCCGCCAATACCGAAATCATAGTCAAGTTGGTTGGATTGGGTTGGAAAAGCCGCGGTGATGCCGGTGCCAACAGAGAACTGGGCAAAAAGCATTTTGCCTGCAATCAGGAAGGCGATGAAAAGGAGGTTGCGTTTCATAGGTTAAAATTTAAAACTGTAACTGATGGATGGGAAAATCCCGAATAAGGTTTTTTGGTAAAGTTTGAGTTCGTCGTAAATATTTTCAAAAGTAACCCCTCCTCCAGTCTGTGTTGAATTTGTCCCTATATGCTTTTTGTCGTAATAGTAGTAGTAGGGGTTTTTGCGATTGTAAAGGTTAAAGATACTGATGGACCAGCTCCGTTCACCCCAGCGGGTGGTTTTGGGAAACGAAATGGCAAAATCGAGACGGTGGTAGTCGCGCATTTTAAACGAGTTGATTTCGTCATATACAAAAACTTCCTGGCCTTCATAAAAGTAATGCTCGGTGGCCAGGGTTAGCGGATATCCGGAGCCATAGGTCCAGGTGGTCGAAATAAATATTTTTTCGTTTACCTCGAAGTTCCACACCAGACTGATATCAATCAGGCGGTCGTATTTAAAGGGGAAAGGTTTCCCGTTGTTGAGCTCCTTAAATTCGCGTTCGGCTTTTGAAAGGGTAACCCCTGCCCAGCCGGTTGACCTGCCCTGTTGCTTTTGCAGGAACACTTCCACGCCATAATTTTGGCCGGTGCCGCCCTGCACAATCACGTTTTCCCACGAGTCGAGGTTGCCATACAGCGAGGCGCCCGGTTTAAAGGCAATCATACCGTCTAATTCCTTGTAATAGCCTTCAATGCTTAGTTCGTACGATCCTTTTGCTATGTTTTTTGCAAGCCCCAGTGTAACTTGCTGTGCCCTTGAGGGCTTTACATTCGCCGATGAAGGCATCCAGTAATCGGCAGGCATACCCGCGCCCGAATAGGCCAACAGGTGCATAAACTGATTGGTGAGCGCGTAGGAGCTTTTCGCGGAAAGGCCCGGGGCCAGCGGTATATTCAGGTTAATACGCGGTTCAATAAAGTTAAAGGTTTTCTTATCCACCACCATTCCCGTGGCCCGCAGTCCGGCATTCAGGCCAAAATATCGCTTGTGTATTTCATGTTCCATGTAAATGCCCTGCTCAAAGGCTTGCTCCAGCGAGTTGTAGTCTTGTTTGGTGGTAATGCCGTTCAGGGTAAATTCGTAATTTTCATCGTTGGGCGAAATCCGGTGATATGTGCCTGAATATCCAAACCTGATAAGGTAATCCGGGCCTGCCTGATATGATAAATCGGCTTTCGCGATGAAATCGGCAATGCCCGTGGTGATTTCATTGACTACCTTTTTGGATGTGGAGTCGTCCTTAATTTCATTTTTGAAATCGTTTCTATATTGGTAACGGGTGTAAGCGAGGCTTATATTGGCAAATAGTTTGTTGCTGAACACCCGGTTGTATCGCACTGCCCCTGCAAGGTTGCCCCATTTTATACCGGTATTTACTTTCGAAAGATGGGTTTTGGTTTTGCTGCCCACCCGGTCGGCTCCATTGTAAAAGCTCACGAACAATCTGTCTTTGTCGGATAGCCGGAAGTTGATTTTTGCATTCAGATCGTAGAAATTGTAGTATAAACCGGTGCCAAACATGCGGAATAGCGGAAGCAGGTTTTTGCGTGCCGATACCATAAAGGAATGTTTCTTTTTCGTCAGCGGGCCTTCCAGCATGAGTTTTGATGACAAAGGCCCCAATGTACCCTGCCCGTGTAGCTTGTTTTCATTTCCTTCCTTCATGCGCACATCCATTACTGCCGATAGCCTGCCGCCATATCGGGCCGGGAAGCCTCCTTTTATCAATTTTACATCGTTAATGGCATCGGCATTGAAAATGGAGAGGAAACCGCCGAAATGTGCAACATAATACAAGGGCACATCGTCCAGTATAATCAGGTTTTGGTCGGGACTGCCGCCTCTAACGTACATTTCGCTTTTCGACTCCCCGCCCGATTGAACCCCGGGAGTGAGTTGCAGCGCTTTGATAATGTCCACTTCGCCAAACAAATTGGGCAAACGTTTTACATCGCGCATGGGCAGGCGAACAATGCCGGTTTCGGTGGTGCGTGATATGTCGTTGGGGCGGCTGCCACTGATGGTAACCTCGCTCAGCTCAATCCCGGGCTTAAGCAGTATATCGAAACGCGGAACAGTAAACTCACCAGCCGCGAAAGTGCGGGTTTGATAGCCTGTAAAGGAGACCTGTAAAGCTGCCTGCGCGGGCGATTTTAAAATCATATTGTAGTAGCCATAGGAATTGGTAACGGCACCGGTTTCGGAGGATGCATCATATACCACCGCACCTATCAATGCCTCCTTGCTCTCCGCATCATAAATAAAACCGTTGATTGCCTGAGTTGTTTGGGCATGAGACAAGGGATACCATGCACATAATATTACGAGTAATGCGAGTCTGCACGTCATATTATTCAATAGTAAGTTCATTAAGCTGAAGGGTAACTATGGAATTGTTGTATCCGGCAAATATCCCATAGCCGTTTTCGACATTTGAATATACATTCATGGGCTCACCGGTGCCATAAATCATGTTTTCAACCTGGTTAAATGTGTTATAAAGGAAGGAGCTTCTGAAATCGTAGTATTCTTTGGTTACATTTCTTAGTTGAACTGAAATTTGAACATTTGCCAGTTTTTTAACGCCTGCATAAATGACTTGATTGGCATAGTAATAAAATGACAATTCTACTTTGTTTCCGTTGAAACTTTTGTCATTAAACAGCAAATACTTTGGCTTTCTCAAATCAACGTTGGTTATAGGCGGATAGTGGATTTCGGAAACAATATAGGGTTCATAGGTGGTGAGACGGCGATAATCATCTGGACTGTGTTCAGCACCAAGTGTTGAAAGTACTACCTCGTAATAATTGTTGTGATCAATTGGGTCGTTAAAGGTTAGGGTAATTTTGGAATAAATCCCCCCATCCTCATCTTCAAATGCAATGCGATCTATTGCTACCGCATCAATTTCAATTTTTTTGGGAATGGTGGTTTGAGCATACACGCTGGTATAGCCGGGGGCCGATACCGATATTTGATAACTTTCGCCTGCATTTGGGCCATCAAGTGGCGGAAACTCAAGGGGATAAAATTGTGCATCTTCTTCATATTTCAGCGTATCCATAAAAATGCTGTCCCTGTAAAGCAATACCATAGCATTGGTTATAAGGGTGTTTGAGGTGGAATCGAAAATATGCCTGCTGCCACGCAGCTCAACACCCAGGTATTTTCCATGGGGCGGTAAATAAGGCACCAGGGTGGAGTTTATCATAATTTTGGGCGGGGTTTCAGGTATATCCACTTCCATTTCCTGTTCACAGGCTACCAGAAATAAAGTGACGATGGCAATGAAAAGGGGGGCGATTTTCATTTTGAGGAAATTGAGGTTTCTGATTTGATGAGTTGATCGAGTTTTTTGAATATTTCTTCTCCTTCATAAAGTTTCCCGTTTATGATGATGGAAGGTGTAGTATAAACCCCTTGCTTAAACAAAGCATCACGGGTTTGAAGTAGTTTGTGAAGCAGTGGTTCGCTATTAATATCCTGGTCAAATTCCGACTTTGATAAATTATGTTTTTCAAGTGCTGTAACATAAAAATTATCAGTATGTATTGCTTCGGGAGTTACAATTATTTCGTCCATTAAATCCAGGGCCTTATTCTGGTTAGCAAAGGCCATCAAGGCTTTTCCTTCCATACCATAATCACTGTTAAGGTATATAAACTTGAAATTTACCTGCTTATTATGTTTTTCAACAATATCTTTATAAATTCCATATGCATCAAAGCATGAAGGACATTCAAAATTCATTATTAAATAGACGTCTATGTTTGCTTCGGTTACGTTCATTTTTATACCCCAAAGCTCTTTTGTATCTATGAGTTTTGAATACGCAGGTAAAAGGTAAATAGTTACTTCATTAGTGTGTTTTAGGGAGTCGGTGAAATGCTTGTATCTTTCCTGCTTAAAAATATCATATAAAATTTGTTTTGCTTTAGAGACATTACCGGCAAAATTTTGATTTTCTGCCATAAATCTATCGACCTCTTCTGTTTTTGGTTCTTTTGCTTTGCTTGTTACCTCTATAAATAGAAGTGAATCTTTTGAAATATTTCTTTTTTGGGCTTCTTTTTTTAAAAGCTCATCTGAGATCAAAATATCCAATTGCCATTTCCGAATATTATATATTTCTTTTTGAACCATTGAATCTATGTCAGAAAGTAATATTTTTTCGCCATTTATGGATGCCGCCAATGCACTGCTTTTTTTATAAGCTTTATTTTTGCTGCAAGAAACAATAATAAGGCAGCTTAAACATAAAATTAGAATCGATAATGGTTTCATATAAGCTATGGTTTTTAAATGGTGGGGATAGTTAGAGATATCCCCACCATTTAATTGGTTAATAAATAATGTTCCCTACTACATACCATTTGTTTTGGTACGTAAAACCCCAGGTATAACTGGGAATGTTTAGTACATAACAGTTCCCTCCATCAAATGAACTACCGGGCATCGGACATTGGTTCCCATTTATTGGTGAATAATAAAATGCTCCATTTTCATTTGGCCATACGAATGCTGTAGTGCCTGTTGGAGCAGTGCCTATATAGCAATTTCGGCTATCATAGCTTCCGATCGTGCAATCACGACCTCTGAACTCATTTAATGAGTATGCAAGTTTGTAATTTAAGCTTTGTTGGTCACGATGGGGATAAACCACAAGCGACCGTTTTCTGTAATCTCCAGTGCTAAATCTGAGCCAATACTGATTTATATTTGTTCCTACCCACCATGAATTTACTCCATTTTCATCGTAATATTTCCAGGAACTAAAAAGGGTTTCCTTGTAACGCAGCTTTACCAGTATTTCCCATCCTTCTAAGAAATGTACAACACCGATAAAATTGTTTGTGGTTACATATCCAACGGGATATCCCATAATCCAATCATTGGTGCTTTTAGCAGGGTTATGTTCAACGTTCAGTGTGAAATCCTTTTTACCAGGCTCCAGGTTCGCTGTGACCAGCTCAATAAAAACACGGGGTTCTTCCTCTGTCATGTAATTTTCCATATCATCTTCGAGGTTTACAGGTTGGTCATTCGATGTTAACTTTTCCTCTGCAAAATCTTTGTCACTTGTTTCAATTGCGAAGATATGTGCTTTCAAAAAACCATCAAGCAATTGCTCTGAATCAGAATAAATCCTGTAAAATGCAGTGCTTGTCTGGTTTTCGTCAGTAACCTCAATCTCTTTTATAAACATACCTTTGTATTCATCTTGATATACTGAAGGATTGTTTAACGGCGCTTGCTCTTGCTTGTCTTCTTTAGCACAACTAAAAAAGGTCATCACAGCAAGGAAAAATAGTAGTTTTGTTGTTTTCATAATGGTTGTTTTTTTTAGAATTTAATTGAAAAGGTATATTGCTCCAACATTCAATGTATTACATTGATTAAGGAGGCACATCCTTCACCGGCATATTGTGCCAGGGCACAATTGTACAATTAAGGTGCGGATGTGTGGGTGGAATTATAAGGTTTATGCTAAATTTACTTAAGGTCTTTAGATTAGATATGAGTTCTCTCTCTCTCTCTCTCTCTCTCTACGCAAATAGGCAAAGCAAGCATAAGGTAGTTTTCCATTAAAGCGGAATACATCCGGTTAAGTGCTTGCCATTTCATGGTTGCGTGCTATAAAATAGGAGTACAAATATAACGATTTTAAATGCATTTGTCAAGAGAAATAATTTCAAAAATAAAGATAAGTAAAAGTATTAATCAGACTGGTAATCTGCAACCCGCTTTACCGATAAAAGGGCGTTTCTCAATTAATATTGTGAAGGTCAGTTGGGCAAACCTGCGATCTGAAATTTTATACTGAGGTTTGGTTGGTGATCTGATTGGTGAGCTGGTTGGTGAGCTTGTGTCAAACCATGCCCATCCATGCCTATCCACTCAAAGTGAAGGAATTAATTCAGTTGTAGGGAACTCTCTCAAAAATGGTGAGATTGTTAACACTGCAAACCGGCAAGGTCAATCGGTCAACCCCTCTGGGGTTGTGAACTTTTCCAGACTCTATACCCCCGGTAAAGGTCAATTACCTTCGGCAAATGACCTTTACCGGCGGTTATTCATAGTTGAACCCCTTTGGGGTTAATTTCTAATTATTATGGGAACCGTAATCAGGTTTGAGGGTTTCTTTAATCTGCTCCCGATCACGATGGCTATCGGAACCGCAATCCGCAATCATTAAATCTCCTTGCGTTGCTTTGCGCCATAGTGTCTTTACGTGGTTTTTTTTAATCTGCTCTCGTTAGCTGCCGGGAAGAAATCCGCAATCTCTCGTTTTCCGGCTACCGCCTTCTCCCGAGACAAGCGCAATCTGCAATCTGTAATCTGTAATCTGTGATCTGTGATCTGTAATTGCAATCTGTAATCTCTCGTTATCCGGCTAACGCCTTCTCCGAGACAAGCGCAATCTGTAATCTGTAATCTGTAATCTGTGATCTGTAATTAGTAATCTGTTGATTCGTTGATTCGTTGAGTCGTTGAGAAATCAATTCGCGTTAATCCGTGTAATTTGCGGTCTAAATCTGATCCCGATAGCTATCGGGACTGAAATCTGCAATCTCTCGTTATCCGGCTATCGCCTTCTCCCGAGACAAGCGCAATCTGAAATCTGAAATCCGAAATCTGCAATCAAAAACTCCACCTAAAATTGAATCAATTATTTGATTGTTAAATCAGAATATTTTGTACTTTTGCAGTCCGTTTTGAAAAATCACTACGTTATTAAAAATTAAACCTTTAACAGATGTTGAAAAACTATGAAACCGTTTTCATTATGACTCCCGTTTTGTCTGATGAACAGATGAAGGAAGCGGTTGGAAAATTTCAGAAGATGCTGAAAGACAAGGGGGCTGAGATAGTCCACGAAGATCACTGGGGATTGCGTAAAATGGCATATCCCATTCAAAAGAAGACTTCGGGATTTTATCACTTAATTGAATTCAAGGCCGAAGGACCGGTTATTGCTGAGGTGGAGGTTGCCTTTAAACGTGATGAGCGCATTCTGCGTTTTCTCACTGTGGCCCTCGACAAACACGCTGTGGCTTATAACGAAAAGAAACGCGTGAACAAAGCAGCCGCTGCTGCTGCCCCTGCTGAAGCGAAAGCCGAAGCTCAAGGTTAATTTTTAAATTCATTGGAACAATGGCAAATCAATCAAGTTCAGAAATAAAATATCTAACCCCGATAGCGGTTGATGTTAAGAAAAAGAAGTACTGTCGCTTTAAAAAGAGCGGAATAAAGTACATCGACTATAAAGATGCTGACTTTTTGATGAAGTTCGTTAATGAGCAGGGTAAAATTCTACCCCGCCGCTTAACCGGAACTTCTACCAAATATCAGCGTAAAGTTGCCCAGGCGGTAAAGAGGGCCCGCCATATCGCCCTGATGCCTTATGTTGCAGATTTACTTAAATAAGGAGGACGAAAACATGGACATTATTCTAACAAAAGATATCCCCAACCTTGGTTTCGCCACAGATGTGGTTAAGGTGCGCAATGGCTATGGCCGCAATTATCTTATCCCACAAGGTTTTGCTATTCCGGCTTCGGAATCCAACCTGAAAATGAACACCGAAACCCTTAAGCAAAAAGCCTTTAAGGCCGATAAGGTTAAGAAAGAGGCTGAAGCCATGATGCAGTTACTGGAAAACATCACGGTGAAAATTGGTGCCAAAGTAGCTTCTACAGGTAAGATTTTCGGTTCGGTAAATGCACTTCAGATTTCAGAAGCTCTTAAGGATCAGTTTAACTACGAGGTAGATCGCAAGAAGATTTTTATCGATGGCGATAACGTAAAAGAAGTTGGTGAATACAAAGCAAAAGTGATGCTTCATAAAGGAGTTACCGTTATGGTTAACTTTGAAGTATTTGCCGAATAGCTTTACTTTCTTTTCAAAATTTTTATTATCTTTAATCCCGGTTATATCCGGGATTTTTTTTGATTATGGCAAGTAAGAACCAGTTGAAGTGGGTTAAGAAACTGCATCAGCAGAAATACAGACAGCAGGAAGGGCTGTTTCTGGCCGAAGGTGTTAAGGTGGTTGATGAGTTGCTCCACAGCAAGCTGGAGGTAGTACATGTTTTCGCCACAGAAACCTGGATGGAAAATAATCCACAGTCTGAAAGGGAAGTTATAAAGGTTAGCCCAACGGAACTTGAAACCATCAGTACGCTTATGCAGCCCAATCAGGTGCTGGCGGTGGCGCGTATTCCTGAAACTTCCGATCCTGTGACCAATAAAAAAGGATGGAGTCTGTTGCTCGACAGGATCAGTGATCCGGGCAATATGGGTACCATCATCCGGGCTGCGGACTGGTTTGGATTTGACAACATTTTTATAGCTCAGCATTCCGCTGAAATCTGGAACCCGAAAGTTATTCAGGCAGCTATGGGATCGGTTTTCCGGATACCTGTTCAGGTTATAGATACGTTACAGTTTCTGGAATCCGTTAAAGGCCGGCAGCCCGTTTATGGCATGTTGCTGGATGGAATGCCCATTGAACAAATTCGGTTTACTGAGCCGGGCATTGTAATTATCGGTAATGAATCGAGGGGTATTTCTCCAGAGCTGCTGACACATATCTCTTACCGCATTACTATTCAGGGAGCTGTCCCGGACGGGCAGGGCAGGGCCGAATCTCTCAATGCTTCCCTGGCCACTGCCATCGTCTGCTATGAAATTAGCCGGCAAATAAATATTGGAAAGTAAACGAGGTACTTTCTCCGCCAAAACTCCATTCTTCCCTGCTTTATAAATCTTATTTTGTCCTGCATGCTCAGCAGGAATGTTTGAAATATTTAAGTGGATAAAAATGGCCGCTAATTGACTAAATAGTGTTAATTTTGCAACAATAAATGCGCCTCATTCGTTTTGATGATAAGGATGCATTCAATGAATTTGCTCCGTAAAATTTACTTGTCATGATACTAAAAGTTATATTGCTCGCCGTAATTATCGTAGGACTTTCCATTGCAGGAATAGCCATTAAAATGTTTGTTCAAAAAGGAGGAGAATTTAAAAAGTCATGTGGCAGTGTTGATCCGCATACGGGTAAGCGCATGGGCTGTAGTTGCGGCAAGACCGAAGGCGCTGCATGCGATAATTCCTGATAAATCTAAGAAATAATAGTCAGCAGGGAATAGTTGCTTTCCTATGGACTTTTCTGCTAACCCTGACTATAATACAAAACTATTGTTTTACCATCATTTTCTCCATTCCCTGACTTGTCCATGTTTTATACTCTCCTTTGGGAAGTGAATAAATAAAATGTGCCTCCAGCCCGGGGTGGGTTTTAAGAAATTCTATGGATTTCTCGAGGCCCATAACCATAAATGCTGTGGCATAGGCATCGGCAGTTATTCCATCAGAGGCGAGTACTGAAACACTAAGCAATGAATGCTTCACCGGATACCCGGTCTTAGGATCAATGGTGTGGGAATATCTGACACCATCCTTTATAAAAAATTTCCTGTAGTTGCCCGAAGTAGCCAGAGCGCTGTTGTTCAGCAATACGACGCTTTCTACAGAGCGTGCATCACCGGCATGTTCGGTAGGCTTTTCAATGCCAACCCTCCAATAACTTCCATCTGGTTTTGAGCCATGACCGACCACTTCGCCGCCTACATCCACCAGGTAATCTGTAATACCTTTGGATTTAAGCATATCACCTATCATATCAGCAGAATAGCCCTGTGCAATGGCATTATAATCAAGCATAGTGCCCGGGTTGGTTTTGACGATTTTTCGATTTACAAGTTTAACATTTTTATAATTAACCAGATGTAACAGGCTATCTATCAGGTTGGGATCAATTTTGGTACTATCGGTAAAACCAAAACCCCAGGCGTTGGTCAGGGGCATGGTGGTAATGTCGAATGCTCCGTCGGTTTGTTCTGAGACTTCGGTCGAAACATTAAAAACATACGTAAAGATATCGTCAGCCACCGCTGAAGTGTCGTTGTGGTTGAATCGCGAAATTATGGAATGAGGTATATAAATGGAAGCCGAAGTATCGAATTCCCTGAAGAAATCTTCAATTTCAGGCTGCAGATTGCGTCCCTGTTCATCAAAATAGGTAATTGCATAATACGTGCCCTGAGCCATGCCGATAAATGAGACTTCCTGTTTGTTCGATTTACATCCCCACAAGACAGGCACCAGCAATAAAAGGTATATATATTTCATCATGGGATGGTTTAATTGTGAAGTCAGTGGAGTATCATTTAGGGTGAAAATCAAAAACTCCGACGAAGCCGGAGTTTTTGCGGTACCATTAACTTCCAAAATCGTCGAAGGCAATGTTTTCTTTGGGAACGCCGAGATTGTCGAGCATTTTGAACACGGCTGAGTTCATCATGGGAGGCCCGCAAAGATAGAACTCAATTTCCTCAGGTTCCGGATGCTTGCTCAGGTAATTGTCAAGCACCACCTGATGTATAAATCCGGTGTAACCGTTCCAGTTGTCTTCGGGCATGGGTTCACTTAGTGCGATATTAAACTGGAAATTTGGGAAGTTTTCTTCAATAGCCTTAAACTCATCATCATAAAAAACTTCCCGGGATGAACGGGCGCCATACCAATAGCTAACCTTACGGTTGGTTTTTTCGGTGTGGAAAAGGTGGAATATCTGTGAGCGAAGGGGTGCCATGCCCGCTCCACCTCCAATGTAAATCATTTCCTTATCGGTGTGCTTGATATGGAATTCACCGTATGGACCTGAAATCATCACCTTATCACCCGGCTTACGCGAGAAAACATAAGATGAACAGATGCCTGGGTTAACATTAATAAACTGGTTCTTGGCCCGGTCCCAGGGTGGGGTTGCAATGCGAATGTTAAGCATTACAATATTGCCTTCCGCGGGATGATTGGCCATGGAATATGCCCTGAAAATGGGTTCCGGATTTTTCATTTTCAAATCCCAAATCTTCAGTTTGTCCCAATCTTCACGGAATTTTTCCTCAACTTCTATATCTTTAAAATTAACCTCTACTTTGGGTACGTCTATCTGAATGTAGCCTCCCGATTGAAAATCGAGAATTTCACCTTCGGGCAGCCTGACTACAAATTCCTTGATAAAGGTGGCTACATTGCGGTTACTCACCACTTCACACTCCCATTTCTTGATACCGAAAATTTCTTTGGGGATGCCTATTTTCAGGTCGTTGCGTACCTTTACCTGGCAACCCAGACGCCAGTGGTTTTGTTGCTCCTTACGCGTGAAGTAACCTTTTTCGGTTGGCAGAATATCACCGGCACCTTCAAACACCTGGCACTTGCACATGGCACAGGTGCCCATGCCTCCACAGGCAGATGGCAGGTATATTTTGTTATTTGCCAGGGTCGTGAGCAGTGTTGATCCCGGATCAACCTTAATGACTTCCTCCTCGTTGATCGTGATGTCAACTTTCCCGGCTGGAGTTAATTTTTTTCGTACATACAACAGCACACTAACCAATAGAAGGATGATGGTAAGGAATACCACGATGCTGATTAGTATTATCATTTCGGTTCCCATAGGTGTAATTTTCTCAATTTAAAACTAAATGACTGATTACAGTTTAATGCCCATAAAACTCATAAAGGCAATGCCCATAAGGCCTGTAATGATAAAAGTGATGCCCAGGCCACGAAGGGGTTTAGGCACATTGGAGTACCTGATTTTCTCGCGGATAGCCGCTATGGCTACAATAGCCAGAAACCAGCCTATGCCGCTACCCAGGCCGAAAACGGTTGCCTCAGCAATAGTTTCGTAATCGCGCTCCTGCATAAAGAGGGAACCTCCCAGAATGGCGCAATTTACTGCGATTAAAGGAAGGAAAATTCCAAGTGAGGTGTAAAGGGTGGGTGAGAATTTTTCAATCACCATTTCCACCAATTGAACCATTGATGCAATTACAGCTATAAACATGATAAAGCTGAGGAAGCTAAGGTCCACATTGGCAAAACCTTCGCCCAGCCATGAAAGCGCACCCTGTTTTAGCAGGAAATTATCGATGAGGTAGTTGACAGGCACCGTGATGCCCAGTACAAAAATAACGGCAACCCCTAATCCCACAGAGGTTTGTACTGTTTTTGATACTGCCAGGTATGAGCACATGCCCAGGAAGTATGCAAAAATCATATTCTCAACAAAAATGGCCTTGACAAATATATTGATCAAATGTTCCATGGTTTTGCTATTTTTTTATTGACAATTAGTTATCTTCCTGCAAATCAGGATTTTTCGATCGTTGAACCCAGATAATGATACCCACTACTATAAGTGCAGCCGGCGGTAAAATCATCAATCCATTGTCAACATATCCGAATTCGTAGAAGCTTTCAGGTATTACCCGAAATCCGTATAAGGTGCCCGATCCTAACAGCTCTCTGAAGAAAGCCACAACGATGAGTATGAGTCCATATCCCAAACCGTTGCCAATGCCATCAATAAATGAGTCAACAGGTTTATTGGCCATGGCAAAAGCCTCCAGACGACCCATGATGATACAGTTGGTAATAATCAGTCCAACGAATACTGACAACTGTTTGCTCACATCATACATATAAGCTTTAAGTACCTGGTCAACAAGAATAACCAATGCAGCAATTACGACAAGTTGTACAATGATTCGGATACGCTGCGGAATGGTATTCCTTAATGTAGAGATGATAAGATTCGACATTGCGGTAACCGCTATTACTGAAATAGACATTACCACTGCCGGTTCTAACTTAACCGTGATGGCCAATGCTGAACATATGCCCAGAATCTGGACTGTAATGGGATTTTCTTTATTAAGCGGACCCAGTAACAGCTTTTTGGTTTTAGCTGAGAAAAAAGGTTCTCTTTCTGCTTTTGCTGTACTCATATGGTTTTTATTTTTTTAAAGTATGCAACGTAATTTCCAATGGAATTCTTAATCATGTCCGAAACACCATTACTGGTGATGGTGCCACCCGAAATGGCATCAACGCCATGGGTAGCGTCAATATTTGAACTGGCTACGCCGCCTTTTACGACAGCAATGGAAACAAATTCACCGTTATTGTTGAATATGGTCTTATTAAGGAATTCGTCTTCAAACTCTTTAGTTGAAATTTCGGCACCCAGGCCGGGGGTTTCCCCTTTGTGGCCATAAGTAGCTCCTTCCACCGTGTTCAAATCGTCCTTTAGGGCAATGTTGCCCCAAATCGGGCCCCACAATCCTGTTCCGTACATTGGAATAATATAGAGGGTATCGCCATCTTTTTGGCAGACAAAAAGAGGGTAAACCGGTTGAACGGTACTCTTCCCTGCGAGATATTCTTTTTTTACTTTAAGCTGGGCTTTTACGTCCACATCAAAAGCTCTGGTATCACCTTTTTCAAAACTGCCATTGCTATATACGCTCAACTCTTCGCCTTGCTCATTTATCAATACTTCGCGGGTGATGTGCTTTTTATACAGTTCTTCTGCATTGGCTGTAGTGGAAGGGATGTGGGCTGAACGCAATATGTCCTGAATCTTCTCGATTTTGACATTGCGTTCCTGGGCCGGCTGCAAAAGCAACGCGGCAGCAGAAAGTATGGCAGCCACCAGAATTACCATGATGGATGCATACTTAAAAATATAGGCATTACTATACATGTTTTCCTTGTTTTGTAAGTTCGTTTAAAATGTTCACCATCATCAGGCTTTAACCGGTTTGGGTATTCTCTTCAGCCTGCGCTTGATGTTGGCTTGTACCACGTAATGGTCGATGAGCGGGGCAAACACGTTCATAAGCAATATGGCCAGCATCATACCTTCAGGATAAGCCGGGTTCAACACCCGGATGAGTACGGCCATAATTCCCACAAGGAAACCAAAAATAAGCTTTCCCTTATTGGTTTGTGCCGCAGTAACCGGGTCGGTAGCCATATAAACGGTGCCAAAGGCAAAGCCACCGGTTATCAGATGAATGTAAACCGGCATTTCCATGTATGGATTAACCGCAAATACATTGAGCAGCCCGCCCATGAAAAGACCTCCTACAATCACGGACAACATAATACGTAAGCTTCCAACGCCCGTTATAATGAGAATGGCTGCACCAATAAGTATGGCCAGGGTTGATGTTTCACCTATAGATCCGGGTATAAATCCGAAAAACATATCGGAAATACTGTGTGAAAATTCAATGGCCTTGCCTGAGGAAACACTGGTGGCAGCTTCGGCCAGGGGAGTAGCTCCCGAGAAGGCATCAGCTTTCTCAGCTATCCAGACTTTGTCACCCGACATGCTGGCCGGATACGCAAAGAAAAGGAAAGCCCGTGCCGTTAAGGCAGGATTCAGGATATTCATACCGGTTCCGCCAAACACTTCTTTGCCAATAATTACAGCAAAAGCAGTGGCAATGGCTACCATCCATAAGGGAATATCAGGAGGCAGCACCAGGGGAATAAGCATTCCTGAAACAAGGAATCCTTCGTTTACTTCATGATGTCTGACCTGGGCAAAGGCAAACTCAATACCCAGTCCGACAACGTAGGATACGATGATGATGGGCAACACTTTACCCAGACCATAGAGTACCTTGTCCCAGAAGACAGCCGTTTCACCTAAGGAGGTGAAATGCTGAAATCCTACATTCCAGATACCAAACAACAATGCCGGAATAAGTGCGATAACCACAATTACCATGGTGCGTTTCATATCGTTGGCATCACGGATGTGGCTACCCTTCCGGGTAGTAGTATCCGGCACAAACAGGAAAGTTTCGAATGCATCGAAAGTTGAATGCAGTTTTTCGAACTTTCCGCCCTTCTGAAACTGGGGTTTCAATTTATCCAGGGTTCTTCTGAGCGCTTTCATTCAATAGAGATTAATTTTTATTTGTATTTTTTTTCAGTTGATGTCTTGCCTTAACTCATTTCTTTGCGCATCAATTCCAGTCCGGAACGAATAATGGTCTGTATCTCTGATTTTGATACATCCACAAACTCGCATAAGGCAAAATCTTCAGGTTCTACTTCGTAGATACCCAGATTCTCCATCAGGTCAATGTCTTCAAACAGAATGGCTTTAATCAACTGCATGGGATAAATGTCCATGGGCAGCACTTTTTCGTAAAGTCCCGTCATTACATAAGCCCGCTCCCCGCCGTGCATATTGCTGTCGAGCACGTATTTACGTCTGGGGCTGAGCCAGCTGAAAAAGGATCGTGAAATGCTGAACTTGTTTAATCCAGGCATTGCCCATCCCAAAAATTCATGCTGATCGCCTTCGGGAATCACTGTTATCATCGAATCGTAAAAGTTCAGGTAGTTATCGGGCCGGATGTGGGTACCGGTAAGCACATTGCCCGAAATGTAACGGTTGTTCCCTTCAATTACATTGCCTTTTAGTATTTCATAAACCGAAGCGCAACGATGGCTTTTGTAATAACCGGGTGTAATCACTTCTGAACCGGCAAGGGCAATAATAATTTCCGGATTGTAACGTCCCTGATTAAAAAGACGCCCAATAGCAATTACCTCCTGAACACCCACTACCCACACAACCTCTCCTTTATTTATTGGATCAAGGTGGTGAATCTGAATACCGGGATTTCCCGCAGGGTGGGGCCCGCTGAAGGTGTTGATGATAACATTTTTACATTGCAGGAATTCAGTTGCTTTGGTGGCAGTGCTGACATTCAGGTGGACTTTATTCTCGGAAATTCTGGCCAGCACATCAATGCCTGTTTGAAAATCTTTACCCTTACCCTGAATAATAAAGTCATAATCCGGTGCCAGTGGTGCTGTGTCAAACGCAGAAATGTGAATGGTTTTGGGCTTTACATCCGGATTGGCAACCACCCCATAAGGGCGTTGTCTGATCATGGTCCAAAGACCGCTGTCAAGCAGTTTGCCGATAAGTTCTTCGTTGCTCAGTCCGGCAGGAGAGGCAGCGCCAAAATCAATAAACTCATCCTTACCATCGGCTTCAATCTTAATTTCAAGCAAGAGTCGTTTGTCTCCGCGCTTAATCTCGGTGATGGTGCCGCTAACCGGAGAGGTATAGGTGATGTTGTCGCGGTATTTATCAATAAAAACAGGACTTCCCACTTTTACATGATCACCTTCCTTAACCTGCAGGCGGGGAAATACTCCGATAAAATCAGTGGGTTTCATCGCATACAAGCGGGGTGGTACCTCCTTTAGCGTTTTTTCGGCTTCTCCTTTGAGCCGGATATCCAAACCCCGGGATAATTTAATCGTTTTTGGCATAGTTATGGTAATTTCACACTTGCGTAATGATTCTGCAAAGATATTTAATTACGGACATAGTTAATTTTATACATTGAAAAATAAACTTGCCGTATTTAATTTGCAAAACTAATCAAAATCAACAAATGAGTATGCAAACATCGCTAATATTGATGAGTTTCTCTTATTGATGAGCTTGCAAAGCTTTGAATTGTTATTTTTGTAACAAAATCGACCAAAAAACAAGCCTATGTGCCGCATTGTTCACCCGTTTAGCGTCAAATTTATTTTTGTAGCGCTTATCTTCATTACCGCTAATTATGCTGTTGATGCTCAGGTTGAGCGTAAATCTCAGGATAATGAGGATTACTATGACGAAGGGTTTTTTAGATACGAGGATTTTATTTATGATGCTTCTATTGCTTCGGTATTGTTTCATCGGGATGGCTTTGAACTTTCAGGACCCATCATGCAGTTTAACAGCGATGAGCAGCTTCAGCTGAGTTTCGACCAACTGGATCAGGATTATCAGCTATGGCAATATACCGTTATTCATTGCGATGCACTCTGGAAACCTACCGATCTTTGGCAGAATGAGTATATAGCCGGCTTTACAGAAGGTTATATTCGCGATTACGCTTATTCCTTTAATACACTTCAGGAATTTACGCACTATGAACTGATTTTCCCCAACAATGAGTTTCAATTTACCCTGCCGGGGAACTATTTACTTAAGGTTTACCCGGATGGTGATGCAGACCATCCTGTAATTACGCGGCGTTTTATGGTGGTAGATCAGCGGGTTACCATTGAAGCACTTATAAAACAATCAAGTGTAGTGGATCAATACTTCACCCATCAGGAGGTGCAGTTCTCCGTGTTAAATCCTTCCTATCCCATACTGGATCCACGGGAGCTAAAGGTTGTTATCCTTCAGAATGACAGATGGGACAATGCCATCTGGGGCCTGGAACCGCTTATGCTGAGACACAATGAGATAGATTACCATTATACCGATGGCCGCAATGCTTTTGAAGGCGGCAATGAGTTTCGTTATTTTGATATCAAAAGTCTCAGGTACCATTCAGAGCGCGTTGCTGCAATAGAAAACCGGCGTGACGGCTATTTTGTTACACTGCTGCCAGACGCTGTGCGTGCTTTTAAACCCTACATTACCTATGGCGACATCAATGGAAGGCATCTGATCAAGACAGAAGATGCTCCCGATGTTAATATTGAAGGCGAATATGTATGGGTTGATTTTTTTCTGCCTTATCAGGCGCCTTTTGCCGATGGGGGAGTGTATATTATGGGCGACCTCACCTATTGGCAGTTCAGTGCCGTGGCCAATGCCCCGCAGGCTGCTTTTGGAAAAGCGCAGATGAAATATAATTTTGCGCGACAGGGATACGAAGCAAGGTTGTATCTTAAACAGGGTTATTACAATTATCTGTATGCCTTTCTGCCAAATGGTTCCACAAAAGCCGACCTGGCACGTTTGGAAGGGACGCACTACCAAACACGTAACCGTTACACCTTGCTGGTTTATTACCGGGAACAGGGCACCCGTTTCGATAGACTGATAGGCGTAGAGGTTGTAAATCAATAAAATTAAAAAAGCGGGACCAATCCCGCTTTTCGATTTTTAAACGCAGCAGTCATCAGATGCTTTCTGTTTCTACTATTTTAGCCAACAAATCTGTGTAAGGAAGGATGAGGTAAGGTTTGCCCTCAAACTCAATTTCGGTCCCGGTAAATTTGCGAAACAGTACCATGTCACCGGTGCCTATTTCACTGTTTTCAATCTGACCGGTAGCAATTACCTTTGCCATTTGCGGCTTTTCTTTTGCGGTATCGGGAATGATTATTCCTCCCGAAGTGCGTTGTTCACCCTTTTCCTGGCTCATGTCGAGCAATACATGCTGGTGTAATGGTTGTAATTCTTTCATTTTTAGCGAATTTTATCCGTTTATATTAAGCATACTGTTTAATCTGCCCTTGTCAAAACCAACAATCATCTGTCCATTGATCTCAGTCTGAGGTACACCGGTATGACCAGATTTCCTTACCAATTCCTGAGCCATATTTGGGTCAGCGGCCACGTTAATGTCAGTGAATTGGACTTTATGCTGACGCAGATAATTTTTCAGGGTAGTACACCAGGGGCAGGTGGGGGTGCTGTAAACCGTTACCGAAGGAGTAGTCTTTCCGGATGATGAGGCGTTGGATTGAAAAAGCTGATTCTCGATCAGGTTTTTATAGTAGGAAGCTGTCTGACATCCCTTTACAATGTTTTTGAGTTCACTTTTCTCGAAGACCAAAAATGAGGGAACTGTGTCAATTCCATAATATGGATGGATGTCGCGTACCTGCGTGGCATCGGCTTTCAGTATATTATCTTCTTTTAGGTCTGCAACGGCTTCATCAAGATAGGATTCGGCACAACCCGACGTGGCTGATCCCCCTTTATAAAGCAACAAAAAAGTGCGCTTATTTTCTGCAAGCGTGGATTTTAGTTCGCTCAAAGCATTTATTTCTTTTACTTTCATAATAGCTTTCGTTTTGTTGACAGAATTTTCAAATTCTGTGCCATACGGTTCCGGCGAAAGATGCACAATCCTTAAGATAGTGACAATTAAGCGATTTAAAGTTTAAAGGGCAAAATTGACTTTTTAAAGAACAGGACAAAATGGCAGGCTTTTTTGTGGAGGGACGTGGGTCGAGGGACGAGGGACGCTAAAAGGGACAAGGGGAAAGGGGGCACTTCGACTAGCTCAGTGACCAAAGTGGGGACAAGGGGACTTGACTAAAGACTAAAGACCAAAAGGGACGAAGAGAGGTGGAGAAGGGGTGAAAGGGAGAAAGGGAGAAAGGTGAAGGGGGAGAAATTACAGACTAACTTCCAACTTCTAACCTCTAACTTCTAACATCCAAAGACTAAACTTCTCATCTCTCACCTCTATAGACTAAATACCCAATTGAGCTTAGCGAAATCCCGAGAGCGTAGTGATTCGGGAGACCAAAATAATACCCAGAACCAGAGAATCCGGAACCCGGTACTTTCTACTTCTAACTTCTAACTTCCAACATCTAACTTCTATCTTCCCACCGCTCATAAACCTGAAACCTCCCAAAAGTAGCGGATGTAACGCCTGGCATTGAAATAAATAAAAACTTATTGCTTAGTTTTGTCGAAAATAGTTAAAATCTTAATTTGTAAATAAATATGCGGTACAATTTAGAGGATAAGCCCCGCTTATTACCCATGATTTTATATGGATTGCAATGGTGGATAGTAACGGTTCCGGCCTTAATTGTCCTGGGACTGGTACTGGCAAAACTTCATTTTGGCGCAGACAGCATTGCACAAGGTCTCTATATGCAGAAGTTGTTTGCCATATTGGGCTTTACGCTTTTGATTCAGATTTCTTTTGGCCATAAATTGCCGTTGGTGGTAGGTCCGGCATCTGTTTTACTTGTCGGTATTCTTGCTTCACTTTCATCAAGTATTCCGGCTATTTATACGGCCATAATGATTGGGGGGATTGCTATGGCCTTGATGGCTGCCGCCGGGATGCTTAAAATCTTGCAACGGTTGTTTACCACCCGGATTATTGTCACCATCATGTTTTTAATTCCCATTACCCTTACGCCTACCATATTAAATCTGAGCTTTAAAGATGCCTCTAATCCATTGTTTAATTTAGGATTTTTGCTGATTATTACTTTTTTGTTGATTGTTTTGAACCGAATGTTGAATGGCATCTGGAAATCAACCACGCTCATTTGGGGGATTATTCTGAGTTCGTTTTATCTCTATCAATTCCATTTAAATCCTGTGAAGGTACCCTTAGCGCCTGCCGATGCCGTTAGTGTAACTTATGGTTTATTTATCATTCCTGAGTTTGAATTCGGAGTTATTTTTTCATTTTTGTTTTGTGCCCTTGCTATTTTGATAGCAGAGGTGGGTTCCATTCAAGCCGTTGGAAAAATGATTGGTGCTGATCAAATGGAAGCACGCACAAAACGCGGTGTCTTTTTTAGCGGTATTTCCAGCGCCGTATCGGGTCTTGCAGGCGTAATTGGTTCCACTGACTTTTCATTGAGTCCGGGAATTATTGCGGCCACCCGCTGTGCATCGCGCTTCCCTTTTATTGTTAGCGGCATATTGTTGATTCTTTGTGCTTTCTTCCCTCCGCTTATTCAGATGCTTTTATTAATTCCCAATGTAGTTATGGGCGTGGTGTTGCTCTATGTTATGACCACCCAGTTTGCCGCAGGCTTTCAAATGTTGGTTCAGCAAAAAGCCGTAATCGGTTTTAATGATGGGGTTATCATCGGGATGCCCCTTATGGTTGCACTTTTAATCTCTTTTATTCCGGGTGAAGTAACCGCGCAAATACCTGTGATCATCAGGCCGCTTCTGGGCAATAGTCTGGTTATGGGGATTGTGGTGGTTCTGCTGATGGAGCACCTGATATTGCCAGCGAAAAAAGCATAATGAAGCATGAGCGTAAAGAAGGTGTATTGCATCAATAACTGAGGCAATTTTTAGTTGAGCCGGTTGAATTGAAATATGTTAAAGGCTTAAAAGACAGGACTAAATCGGATAGGCATGCATTGAAAAAACTGGAACTTTTCGAAAGAAGATTTCTATAACTTTTCAAAATATTCGGGGACATTCCGGTTTTCTTTTCCAAACAATTCTCTTGAATCCTTTGAAAATAGCTTCATTTTTGAAAGTGAAGCCGAATCCATTGTGGTGTCGTTTTCAAATTGGGTCACCGGAAGAATGTAATATTGTTTTTTGCCTTCCTCAAAAGGTGTATGTACCCAGGTGAGGTGATAATGCGGGTCAGAAACCCTATAGCCACTCCAGTCCTTCGATAAAGTAAAGCTAACCATAGCTCCACCATCGCGAAAGCGATCGCGCTGATTGGATACATAATTTCCCAGGGAATACACAATAAGTTGACCATTGGTTGAGTCGGAAGGCTGGAAGTATTCCATGCGTTGTAATACATGAGGATGAGATCCAATTACCACATCTGCTCCAAGCGTAAAAGCAAGCTGAGCCATCTCTTCCTGTGTGCGGCTGGGATGGCTCTGATACTCCTGACCCCAATGAAAATAAACGATGATAAAGTCAATGCCGGGTTTTCGGGCCGCTTTTAAATCGCTTTCAAGCCGGGCGGAATCAATCAGATTCACCATGGCAGGATAATGAAAAGGCAGGCCATTGGTGCCATAGGTGTAGTTAAATAATGCGATGTTAATATCATTCTTTTGAATAATCAAGGGATGGTTTTTCTTGAAATCAAGGCTGTCGGTAAAAGTCCCGGTATGCGGAATGCCATAGCTTTCCAGTGTTTCCACGGTGCGGATAATGCCTTTATCACCCCGGTCGCAGGAGTGGTTGTTTGCAGTACACAAAACATCAAAACCGGCATCCTTTACTGCCATCGCAAGTTCGTCGGGAGCACTAAATTGGGGATAGCCGGTAAAAGGTGTTCCCGCAAGGGTAACTTCAAGATTGGCAACAGCCAGGTCGAAGCTGCTGATAATGGGCTTTACATATTTGAATACCAGAGTATAATCATAAGTGGAATCATTGATTTTGGCAGCAGCTATTTGTGGCGTATGCTGCATGATGTCACCGGCAAACAGCACAGTTACTGCCGTTGAATCGGGAGCATTGTGCGGTTCTGCCAGTAAAAGCTCACCCGAAGACTGTGCCCCAACCAAAATACCGAAAGCCAGCAGGTATTTAAAATAATCCACCATAATTTTCATAGCTAATAATTATATTGTAAACCAATACTCCCCCAAAAATGATGCCGCCCCCCTTTAAACTCTCTGCCAAGATAATGTTGGGTAAGGTTAATTTGAAAAGACCCATATCCCGCAAACAGGCCCAGGTAAGCTTGCGGAACAATACGTTGAATCTCATTTGGTTTCAGGGTAAACACATTGTCGTGGTTAAATAGTCCGCCCTGAAGTGTGGCATCATACCCGACCATATGTAGCGACAGGCCGGTATTCGCTCCATACTTCCATCCATGGCGGGCAGGCGTATCTATAGATTGCTGACCTGCAGAGTGATCGAGACTTCCAAGACGAATGTCTAAACGGCCAGATGCCTGAGTATATAAAGTTCCCAGACTTACCTCAGTGCCCGCATACATTTCAACGGAAGGTCGGTTTATCAACCGATGACTGCAATTGATGCTGTAATCCAGCACCAGATCGTTGCTGATCTGCGTTTCCCAGCCCAGGGGTGCATCATTGCCCGGCAGCGTAGTATGCACAGACTGTTGAAGTAACTGCCCCAGTGCAGCATCGCCAATTACCCCTATTTTTATAGAGGAGCTAATTTTGTATGAAGCATTGGCATTAAGGGCCACTTGTGAGTAATTTAAAAATAATGTGGAGGCGTAAGGCCTGTCGTTGCGCAGTTGTGGAGGATTCTTGGTCGTATATGGCGTAAACATGCCATGATGTAGTGAAAGTGAGGAAGCTGTCGATCCATTGTCTGGCCCCACCGGCATCAGTTTGTTGATAACGAGTGTGCTTATAGCGGGAGTTGATATGCCAATTACAATACCGTTGGTGTAATACCGGTCGGTGTTGCAAAATATATCGTTGTCGAATTGTAGCCAGATTCGTCGCTCTGAACTAATGTAACTAATGGAAAGTTGCTGGCTGTCGATTCTGGCAGCGGAAATTTTAAGTCGTTCGCCTGGTAACAGCGCAATTCTACGAGAAGCTGGCAGCAGATTTAGCAGGCTGTTTTTTCTGCGAGGGATATTTCTTATTTCCGCAGTATCTGCGGATTTAAAGGAAAAGTCGTTGGTGTTGATGGCATTAGCTGCAACTCTTTTTGCAGAAATGTCCACAGAATCAGATTTGGAAAAATGACTAAGTGTGCGTTCGGGAAGAACAATGATGGGGCTGGCATCGCGGCTTTTGGCGACAGGTATGGCAGTATCAGGGGTTTGCTGACACGAAAATGTGACAAATACAGCACCTAAAGCCAGTATGTTAAAAATCGCGCGCATCATTATATAAATGGAAAAGTAGCACTTATGTAACCGGTAAAAATAAGAAAATTACCCGAATACGGATCCTTTGAATTCGTAAAGAATCAGGATTATACTTTCACCCGGGCTTAAATATTGGGCGCATTTCCTGTTGGATAGGTAACGTGGCTATCGCGCAATAGTAAAGCGTTCTGTCAATATCTGCCTGCCATTTTCAATAACCAGTATATAAGTTCCGGGATCTAGCGTCCTTATAGGCAGTTGCAGATGATCCCCTGAAAAGGATTGAACGGTAAGTACGGGTTTTCCTGCGGTGTTATAAACCTTTACCCTAACATTCCTGACCGTTTGGTCCAGTCGCACATTCAGAAGGTTGTTGGCCGGAATAGGATAGAGGGTTATATTGTTTTGCTGATCCGGTGCGGGTAGTAGCTCATTGTGTACAAATACCGGTTGGCCGGAATAAGCAAAACCTGTCAGGGTTGTATCTACGGAATAGCCGTTAATTTTAATATAGAACGGACTTCCGGCTTCAATACCGGTATGATTCCATACCCAGGTGGTATCCATAATTCCCTGTGCCACAGTATTATAGTTTAAGCTGTCATTCACACTGATCCAGATATCATACTTCACCGGACGACCTTCATCCGGGTTGAGTAGTTGCCAGGTAATAGCGGTTTGATCGCTTCGTGTTACACCGGGAATTGGACTTGTCAGTTGTATTTGAGGATGTTCGTAGGAATGCAACAGCTCAGCAAACCCTGAACCGCTAACCGGTGTATTGCCCACCATTCCTTCAACGGTCATCACTCCTTCATAAAAGCGGAACGGTAAAAATACTTCCTGGTTATTATGAATGGTAGTGAAAATCAAATCAATACTATCATAAACAAAATGAAATTGTTTGCCATAGCATTTCAGGGAATCTTCCATAAATACATAATGGGTGCGATCCAGCGTAAAGTCGGATGCTGAAAAAGAGGTGCTGTCATTTACCCAGGTACTAAAATGCCGGTAATCCGAATTTTCAGGAATGGTATTGTCTGCTGTAAATAAGTTATAGATGTTAAGGTCCATTCCATTGGATAGTTGTAACGAAAACCATTCATACTGCTCCGCTGTACTGGGATTGAAATTTCCGTACTGGTGATCTATCCAGCAGGTTCCGGTAACAGTTTCTGTTGTGCCATTAAGGGTAAGGGTGCCTTCAGCCAAAATTTGGGTGAGTGAGTAGTAATAAGAATAGCTGTTTCCCCCTTGGTGGCAATAGCCGGTATCAGCTATCAAAAGCGGACTCTTCTGGCTTGCCAGGTTCAATTGCAGGCTGCCCGATGCTGAGAGGGCGGAAAGTACATACTCAAATGGGACCAAATCTCCTTCGCCATCAAGAAGGGTAGTCCAGCTTTCACTGTTGCCTCCATACACTGCAGCCTGAATGTTGAGGTGATCTTCTGCTATGGTTGGATAAAGGCAAGGGAGGGTTTCCGGGAAAAATTCGCCGGTATTTTCATCCGCAAGGTTAAAAATACGAAAACCATCGAAGCCGAACATCGGCACATGGAAATAAGAAATCATGAAAGAATAATCTTTACCGGTTGTCTCACCGGTGAGCGTACCATTAATATACCACCACTCCACAGGTTCTTCGGGATGAAAGCCTTCATCGCCCGGAAAGCTGACTAAGCTTCCTTCGGGTTGATATGGATAAACTTTCCAGGATTGAGCCTGAGTATTTAGAATCAGGCCTGAAAAAAGCAGAAGTAATAGCAGACGCATGGTGATTAGATTGGTTATGTAGGATAAACATTACAAATCAGGCATTTGTTTGGAGAAGATATTTTCACCTTCAGAATTGCTAAAATATAAGGGGTTGAAATTTAGAAAGCTGTTCGTAAAATAGATTCAGGAGGCTTAAAAACCCGGTTCACCATTCAGCTTGTGGCGAAAAGCCCGGAACATTATTTAATTTGGATGGTTTTCAGGATGCGTATAGCTGCTTCGAGCATTTCATCGGTAAAATCAAGATGCGTAACCAGGCGGATGGATTGTTTGTCGAAATCCATACACAACAATCCCTCTGAAGCCAGTTTCTTCACCACATCAGCAGCCAAAAGTCCCGGACGCGTTTTAAAGATCAAAATGTTCGTGTCCACCGGCAATACCTCATCTACCCAATTTAATTCCTTAAGGGTTTCCGCCATGACTTTAGCTTTGCGATGATCTTCATTCAGCCGCTCCACATTATGATCGAGGGCATAAATTGCTGCAGCAGCAAGGTAGCCGGCCTGACGCATGCCTCCGCCAAATATCTTTCGGACACGACGAGCCTTATAGATGAAATCCTTTGATCCCAGCAAAACAGAGCCCACCGGAGCACCCAGGCCTTTGGAAAAACAAACAGATATGCTATCGAATATTTTCCCATAATCTGCCGGGCTTTGTTCGGTTACCGCCAGGGCGTTGAAAATGCGTGCACCATCCAGATGATAAGTAAGCTTATGTTTTTGCGCTGCTTGGCCTATTTTCAACAATTCATTGAAGTCATAAACGGCACCTCCTCCCTTGTTCATGGTATTTTCAACGGCCACCATGGTGGTCAGTGGCCGGTGTACATCATCGGCGGGATTGATGTGATTTTCCACATCCTCAGCGGAAATCATGCCGCGTTCACCTTCGAGCAAACATACCGAAACGCCTGAATTGCGCATCATACCGCCACCTTCGTAGTAATACAGGTGTGAAAGCTTATGCAGAATTACCTCATCACCCGGACGGGTATGTACATTTACGGCTATCTGGTTGGTCATGGTGCCCGACGCGCAAAACAGTCCGGCTTCCATACCGAAAAGAACAGCCGCCTTTTCTTCGAGTTCATTGATGGTGGGGTCTTCTTCAAATACATCATCGCCAACCTTAGCCAGAAACATGGCTTGCATCATAGCCGGCGTGGGGCGGGTAACCGTATCGCTGCGGAGATCTATTTTCATAGCGTATTTTTGTTGCAAAAGTAGGCAAAGGGATTCAAGGATTCAAGAATTTGCTTTGCTGAAAATCCTTCAACCCAAAAATACGACCTGTGAAGCGATCTCTAATTTTACCAGGAATAATCACATTCCCGCCATAATTTCCGTTCCTGCTCAAGGGTGAGTGCTGCTGCTTCTGTGGGAGTGTATGCTTCCGATGTTTTCTTATACATGCAATCGCAATGGTCTTCAGCCACGGCATCTGTTACGCCCTTATCAACAAGCATTTGGACACATTCTGTTTTCCATTGTTTCTCCTGATCCGCCGTCCAGGTGTTAGATTTTGAGTTGGAATTACATGCAGATAGTAACAATAGGGCAATAACCGAAATTGCTGAGATTTGATTTTTCATAGTGGCTTTTTTTATTGGTTATTATCAGGTTAAATCGTTTATTTAATTTTACCAGAAGAAGGTTTTCAGGGGCTGATTATCCTGCTGATCATGATTTTGATAAGTATATCACCAGATAGCCGGATAATTCACTATGCTTTCTCCTGAACTTAAGCAAGCCAGACACGCTGCTCAGCCCTCTTTTGTATAATAACAAATAAATAATACTTGTGCCTATTTTTATTGGATGTTTCGATTTCAAGATAATTGTAATCAGGTTAACCGGAAAATATATTTCGATTTCACACATAAAAAATGGTATTTATGTCCATTGAAGTACCTGCTACCTTTCGCGCACCATTTCCTTTGAAGTATCCCCAAAATAGTTTTAACTTTAATCTTTTACACACTGGGGGATGCCCAGTCATATCAATTGAATAACGCTTTTGGGAATATCTTAAGGGGCAATACATTGAAATACAACGTATTATGTTTGCTACCTTTCAGCTTTCAGCATATTTTCTATTTGCTTTTTATTTTCAGGCAGATAATTCGATGCAACATCCCAAATGATTTCATAATCGTGCTTAAATTCAATATAAGATAAGCCGTGGATATATTCTATAACTCTTCCCATAGATAAATCAATATCCTCAAGATACATTCTGTATGAGCGCCTCCTTTTTTCCACTATACAAAATTTACTGAACTTAAAATATCGTCTTTGATTTGCTCTTTAAGCGCGTTCTTTGTTACCAAATCAACTCTCTTTTTAAAAACCTTCTCCAGGAAAAGCTCCAATGTAAAAAATCTCCAACCGATAGGTTTTTCGAGATCAACCAGGATGTCAATATCGCTCTCCTCTGTGTTGGAGTCGTCGGAATAAGACCCAAATAATCCAATCTCTGTAACAGAATAATCTCTGTAAAGAATCGGTTTCAATTCAGTCAACCTGGGTAATATTTCAGCCTTAGTTATCATAGTCCAAAGATAAGGCAGAATCTTATTTTGATGTGTCAGAAGAATGATTGTTTCTTATTCGCCCCTTTCAGGGACGCCGTTTCATCTTTGCATCCGTACCCGTGGGTTTCACTTCGCTACACCCACGGTTATTTAAAATTCGCCCCGCCTCAGGCGGGACGAAACTATTCATTCAGAACATAGAGCGCCGATCCCGATAGCTATCGGGATGCTCAATATCAATAACCGTGGGTGGAGAGTAACGGAACCCACGGTATAAAGCACCCCCAAGTTAGGGCAGCCCGCCTTAGGCGGGATGAACATTCTGCGCCTTCCATTCCATGAATCTATGCCTCAAAAAACTCTTAATTCAAATTGCCTTAAACATTCCAGCATATCAAAATAAAATGTAGCCAAAGATAATTAATTTATAAAATAAAAATATGCATAATTTCACACCTTCCTTTTATTTCCATTTACGCATTTTTCACTCATCTTTGTTTTAAGCTTTCCCCATGAAAATAACCATCCTGAATGGAAACATGAACCCACAGCCCGATGTTTTCAGTAATTACATTGAAAACCTTGTTGCTTATTTCGATGCAAATCACAACATAAACCTATTCAACTTGAATCAGATGGATTTACGGTACTGCACAGGCTGTTGGAACTGCTGGTGGAAAACGCCCGGCTTATGCATTCATCAGGACGACGGCGCAACTATTTTCAGTGCCGTAATCAATGCTGATGTCGTCCTATTTGCTTCTCCCATTATGGCGGGATTTACCACTTCCGCCTTAAAAAAAATTACTGACAGGCTTATCGTGCTGCTGCATCCTTATTTTGATATCATAAATGGGGAAACACATCACAAAAAACGATACAATCATTATCCCAGGTTTGGCGTCCTGCTTGAAAAAGAGAAAGATACCGATGCGGAAGACCTTAAGATAATAAGCGATCTTTACGAACGCTTCGCCTTCAATTTCCATTCTGAAATCAGCTTTGTAAAATTCATTGAAACATCCACCATCGAAGAAGTTGCCAATGGAACTTGTAATTTATAACGGTTCGCCACGGGCGAAAAAAAGCAATTCAAAACTGCTGATGGACCAATTTCTTCAGGGCTTTAATCCTGAAAATCCCGAAGCAACAACGGTACATTACCTGGCCAATAGAAAGAACCGGGAAGTCTATAAAACTGATTATCAGCGTGCCGATACTATAATTCTAATTTTCCCACTTTATTGCGACAGTATGCCGGGCATTGTGAAAGAGTTTTTTGAAGATATTTATAATTTGCCGGCAACCGGCAGCAAAAAAATAGGCTTTATTGTTCAGTCCGGTTTCCCGGAAGCCATTCATTCCACCTATATCGAAGCCTATCTGCAAAAACTTGCCAAAAGATTGAAATGCGACTATCTGGGAACGATTATTAAAGGCGGCGTGGAGGGCATTCAGATGATGCCACCCGCCATGACACGCAAATTATTCGCAAATTTCAATTTACTCGGGCAAGTTTTCGCCAAAGAAGGCCGCTTCGATGCCCAGATTCAGGCGAAATTACGAATGCCCTTAAAGTTTTCCCCACTGCGTTTGATGGTAAACCGGATGCTAAACTTTACAGGGATAGGTAATTTTTACTGGAATATAAACTTAAAGAAAAACAAGGCATACCAGCAACGGTTTGATAAACCTTTTGGGGATTAAACGCTGAAAAATGCAAGGTTGAAATATCTTTGTAAAGAATTTGCTCAATAAATGAGGGTTGAACAATTTCAGATATTCTTGCGCTGGACGGGCTGCCCGCTTAAAAAATCAATTATTGAAGCTACTCCGAATAAGTAAGAAAAGGAGAATGCCACTAAGGCACTAAAAAACCAAGATTCACAAAGGAATGATAATCAGGTATTTAAACTTAGTGATTCTTTGAGTCTTTGAGCACTTCGACTGGCTCAGTGCATCGTTTGGTGGCGAAAAGCACTATTCGGAGGGGGCTCATTATTGAAAAATAAAAAAGGAGGGCTTCACAAAGAAACCACTCCTAATCATACTAAATTTCTGTTTACTTAAAATTGAAGTTCAGTCCAATCGTCAAATAATCTTTATCCTGCGGAAAACTGCTATTCGACAGGTTAAAACTATACCCATACTGCACTTGCAGTTTTACTTTTTCAAAACCGCCTTTTAGGGTTATGGCCGGCTCAATAAGAAAATTAGAATTGTTTTCATTCAGATAATCTACCTGATTGATACCGTCAAAAATCAAATCACCTTCAATATTACGGTAATTCAGGTTCACAAATCTCGCGGAGATAGCAGCAGAAAAGTGCTTTGATTTATAACCGAAATTCGGCTGTATTCCATATCGGAGAATACCTGCGGATATGTCGCCTGTGGTTTGAGGGTTATCGGGCTTTGTGGAAGGGAGATGATTTTCCATACTTCCAAAGCCGAATATTCCATAAGTCTCGAAAACAAAATTATCATACACGGGTATGTAATACCCTCCACCGAGTTCAATGAATTTACCAGAACCTCCATTCCCATTGTCCAAGTCACCGGGAATAAATAATCCGCCATTGGCTTTAATGGCGAACGATTCACTTACACCATAAGCGCCCTGAAATTCAACCTGATTCCCATTTCCCGAAAGGGTGAGGTTGGTTTCTCCTTTCTCTGAAATCAAGGGCACATTCTGTGTATTCGGAGAATAAAATTTTGGATTGCATCCCATCAATAAGCTGCAACCTGCCAGGAATAATATGCTTGAGTATTTCATGATTTTAATTTTTTGTGAATGATGTTTGTTAACTGTGAAAAGTTAAAAATGAAAAGGTTATTAACAAATGTCAAGACGATTATATATCTGGAAATAACCTTTTCAAAAAAAGGGAAGTTCAGCGTCTTTTAAAAGACATCAAAACTTGTATATATGAGGGTTGATAGTTTTCATTATCATGGTTGAAAGCTAAAAGCATCTGGAACAGTATTCGTAAGTGAGCATTTCTTTTTCATTTTAAATTACTTTCGGTACTTACAACTTCTTAGACAGAGTATAGACAATATTGATGCTACAAGTTAGAATAGTCTAATTGTAGCCATTATTTCCATACCAACACCTGTTATCACCTTGACTATCAGCTATATAATAATTTATAATTCTTTTGTGACTAATATGTCTCAAATCTCCTCAAAGTGTTGAGATGAATGCACGGTACTGTGGAATTGAGTGGGATAAGGGTAATAATGAATTGGCAACATATTTATAATGACCATGCAATAAAAAGCTCAAAGGACTATGCGCGGTTGGACTGCTATATCATTAACAATCCACGAAAATGGGATGAGAACAGGTTTAATGAACATAATGCAGAATTGTAGATAAAATTTTGCAGCAGGTAACAATGATGAATTTTATTGGCATTCAACCCATCCCACATATTGTTGCTATTTTTGCAGAAATTTAGCTTCAGAATGACAAAAAGGCAACGTAAAAAAGAGGACATCATCAGGGAATCGCATGA